>Ga0214921_10012625_pt1 | contig 10059 bp, 8 predicted proteins | sample LL1505_MetaG_FD_177992 | JGI IMG/M metagenome (GOLD analysis project Ga0214921, IMG submission 177992) | Freshwater microbial communities from Lake Lanier, Atlanta, Georgia, United States - LL-1505 | ecosystem: Environmental > Aquatic > Freshwater > Lake | place: USA: Georgia | collected 2015-05-28
GAGGTGTGGCAGAATTCAAGTTCATGAAGTCGAAGAAATCTGAATTAAAAGTCCGTCGTTGGTCGGGGCCGTTAGTGGATGGAATGGAGCGGGCTCCCAGCCGGGCGATGTTGCATGCGGTGGGATTTGAGCAGGAAGATTTTTGCAAACCGCAGGTTGGGATTGCTTCGACTTGGAGTCAGGTGACACCGTGCAACTCGCATATTGATGAGTTGGCGCGGGAGGCGGCGGCGGGGGCGAATGAGGCGGGAGGAAAGGCAGTCATTTTTAATACGATTACGATTTCGGATGGAATTTCGATGGGGACGGAGGGGATGAAGTATTCGCTGGTTTCGAGAGAGGTGATTGCCGACTCGATTGAAACGGTGGTGGGGTGTGAAGGGTTCGACGCTTTGGTGGCGTTGGGGGGTTGTGACAAGAATATGCCTGGGTGTGTGATGGCAATGTTGCGGTTGAATCGACCTGCGGTTTTTGTTTATGGGGGGACAATTTTGCCGGGGTGTTTAGGCAAGAAGGAGCTGGATATTGTGAGTGTGTTTGAGGCGGTGGGTCAGAGGGCGAAAGGGTCGATTACAGATGAGCAGTTGGGAGAGATTGAAAAGTGTGCGATTCCAGGTCCTGGATCGTGCGGGGGAATGTACACGGCGAACACGATGGCGTGTGCGATTGAGGCGATGGGCTTGAGTTTGCCCAATAGCTCTGCGATGGCTGCGGTTTCACCCAATAAAAAGTTGGATGCCAGGGAGGCAGGCAAGGCAGCGATGGCGTTGGCGTTAAGAGGAATTTGTCCGAGAGATATTTTAACGAGAAAAGCGATGGAGAATGCGATTGTGGTGATTACGGCGTTGGGGGGATCGACGAATGCCGTGTTACACTTTTTAGCAATTGCACGAGCTGCAGGGGTAAAATTGGAGATCGAGGATATTCAGAAAATCGGGCAGCGGGTGCCGGTATTGGCAGATCTGAAGCCGAGCGGAAAGTTTGTGATGGCGGAGTTGGTGAGGATTGGGGGGTTGGTGCCGTTGATGAAGCGGTTGCTGGATCGGGGTCTTTTGCATGGGGAGTGTATGACTGTGACGGGCAAGACGGTGGCAGAGAACTTAAAATATGTCGGGGATTACCCTGAAGGGCAGGAGGTGATTCGTCCCTTTTCAGATCCGATCAAAAAGACGGGTCATCTCGTGATTTTGAGAGGGAATTTGGCGCCAGGAGGGGCGGTGGCAAAAATTAGTGGCAAGGAGGGGGAGCGGTTTGAGGGAAGGGCGAAAGTGTACGGGGCGGAAGAGGAAGCAATGAAAGCGATTTTGGCAGGAAAAATTGTAAAAGGGGATGTGGTGGTGATTCGATATGAGGGGCCGCGGGGTGGGCCGGGGATGCGTGAGATGTTGGCGCCGACGAGTGCGATCATGGGCCAAGGGCTGGGGAAGGATGTGGCGTTGATCACAGATGGAAGATTTTCCGGAGGAACGCACGGTTTTGTGGTGGGGCATATCACCCCTGAGGCGTATGACGGAGGGCCTTTGGCTTTGGTGAAGAACGGAGATCGAATTGTGATTGATGCAAAAACCAGAAAGATGCAGCTGGATATTTCTGGAGCGGAAATGAAAAAAAGGGCGAAGGCGTGGAAAAAGCCGAAGCCGAAATATACGAAGGGGGTTTTGGCCAAATTTGCTCACAGTGTTGCAGACGCGTCTCATGGGGCCGTGACGGACGAGGGGCTGAGCCTTTAATTGAAACGCGGAGGTTGGGGATCGGCAGCATTATTCCTGGGGATCGTCATTATGTTGGGGATCGGGGTGCGGGCGTGTTTGGATATGCCTTCCAAGATAGCGTCTCGGACTGCGTCTGGGATTCGGGAGGGAGTGGCTGAAGTCTTTGTGGATCTACTTCATGTTCGGCCGGAGGTTCGGGAGGGGACGAAAGTGGTATGGGGCCAGACCTCGGCACGTAGTGAGGTCATTATCGCAGCAAAAAAAATCGAAGTGGGTTATGATTGGGAGCATCGATGGTTGGGAAGTCGAAAGGTAATTCGTCTGACCCAAACGTATGAGGTGAAGGCGGGGTTTGATCTGCGGAAATCGTTTTGGGTTGAAATGGGACCAGGGGAAGGTGAGGCAACCGCGCATCTCCCAGTACCAGAAATCTTAGCTACGAGTCCTGTGGGAGATGTGTCCTACCGGGACGAGGATGGGTGGTGGAATAAGGTTACAGATGAGGATCGATCGAAAGCCCTTACGGCCTTGGCGGGAGAGGCTACGAGGCAGGGGGAGAAAGGGCCTTTATTGGAGGAGGCAAAAGAGGTGGCCGGAAGCCGATTAGTTGATTTGGCTCGGGCGAAGAAGATTCGATTGCAACTGGACTACCTAAAACCGTAGTCGGCATAATATCCTATCGTGAGTGCTCCTGTTGATCCGCCTGTGAAGCCGAACAGGAGAGATGGAAGCGGTCAATTTGCAGGAAAAACAGATAGGAAAGCATTCTTCAAGAAGACGATTGTGATCGTCTTTCTTTTTTCGCTCGCGGTGCATGTGCTTCTCTTGATCGGATTTGGAGGAGTAACTCTTTTTAAGGGTCGTATCGGGGGGGTTCCCTTTTCAGCTGAGAGTTTGCCAAGTGAAACGGCTCAGACACCTCCTGCCCCGCCTGAGGAAGAGATGGTTCAAGAGGAGAAGAGTGCAGATCCCAACCCGATGGATGAGGCGCCTGCTGCACAGGAGTCGGCTCCTCCGCTTGAAATGATGACTGTGCCTGGGGGAGTAAGTTGGGCGCCTGCGGTTCCAAAGGATATAAAAACATCTCCGACTGGAAGTGTGGAAAGAACAAGCGCCGAAGGCCAGGCAAGTTCAAGTAGAAGCAGTGGCTTAGGAAGAAAATCATCATTCTTTGGAATCAATATCGATCAAAAAACCCCACGAATCATTCTATTGCTTGATACATCCGATACCATGTTCAAACGAAAGCGAGGAGCGGACACTTTTACGTATGATTACGGAGTCATCAAAAAGGAAGCTTGTGATCTAATCAAAAATCTTGAAGAAACCGCCCAATTCAATGTGGTTCTATACGAGGGCGGGGCTGTGGCCTTTCAAAAAAATATGGTGGTCTTAAGTGACAGCTTAAAGAGCGAAGTTATCCAGTGGATCTCCGATATTGATGAAAATCCCAGTAAAAGCATTAAAGAACGTCAAGGCAATGACACTCTTTTTGAGGGGGGTGGCACCCGGTTGGACACAGGGCTATCGCTAGCTTTTCGTTATGATCCTACCACAATTTTTCTTTTGACGGACGGAGACGCGAATATTCGACATGAAAAAGAATCAAAAAAACTCAAGGAGGAAGACATTATTCCTCTGATCAAGCAGCTGCAGAGTAAGCAGAAAAAATCTGCGACGATCCATGTCATTTATTATCAAACAAAAGAGGCGAAAGAGTCTGAGACAGAACTTGTTAAGGCTATTGCCGCGCAAGGTCGTGGCACGTTTAAAGTCGTGAAAGCTCAAATGGTAAGCACGGATAAAGTCAAAAAGGATGTTGAAGAGAAAAAAAAGTAAGAACCAATATTTGATCCTCGGGCTTGCCCCCGGCTAAAGCAGAAATCACAACTATCTTTTTCTTGCGGATGAGGTGAATCAAGTATTCGATGCCTCTTGAGAGCAGGTAAGCAAACGCAAAAGACTTCTATTTCGAGGTTGAGAAATAGATCTAAGTGGGAGGAACGTAGCCCTTCGGTCCGCCCAGCTTCATAAATTTGGAGTGGACGACGAGTCCGAGAATGACGGCAAGAAAGGCGAGGGTGGAGGAGGCGATGAAGGTGAGTCGATAGAACTTTTGAGTGAAATCGATTAAGTGTCCGACGATCGGGCCAAAGGTCATGATCCCCAGTCCAATGAACATGTTCAGAGCGGAGTAAAACTGGGAGAAATTCTCCTTCGGGAACATTCGTAGGGGGAGGGATGCGGAGCTGGTGAACCAAGCGCCTGAAAGAACCCCGTGCAGGATAAAGAAAACAGAAAAGATCGACGCATTGGTGGAGAAGATCGCTCCTGCTGCTGTAACCAGTGCATAAAGTGAAATTACGATGAGGGATGTGCGGAGAGGGTGAAACTTATCAGCCAGCATTCCGAGGGGATATGAGAGAACCAAGGAGCAACCGTAAGTCAGGGCCAAACATTTACCGTAAAATCCCATATCCATCGCAAGACTTTTAGCGAAGTAGACGCTGAAGTGGTTCACGCCGATAAAGGCGATCCAAGGAAGGGCGATCGAAGCGAACACCCAGAGGTAGTAGGGCTTGCTGAAGCATTCGTGGAAGTAGGTACGGGCGGCGACAAAGAAATTCCCGGCACCTTCCTTGGGTTGAGGAGGGGGTGGATATTCTCCCTCCTTCACCTTGAGGCACATCATTGTGAAGCTGAGGCCATACACGAGACCGATTCCTAGGAAGACGAGGGGGAAATGCTGCTCTGCCTTGCCGAAGATGTAGTAGTTGAAGAGAATGCTGGCGATCAGGCTGATTGCGCGGAAAACCCCATAGAATCTTCCAAGGAGAGAGCTTGGAACCACGTCATTGATGAGGCCGTAGAAGACAGCATTCGCCACCACCGTCGCCAGTTCGAACACGCCCCACCCCAACCCAATGATGATCAGCGTGCATGTGGAAAGGCTAGGGGAGTATTGCCCCAATCCTTGATGAAGTAGTTCGCCGAGCTGTGGGCTGAAGGCCACTGCGACCATAGAGAGGACGACAAAAGGAATGTGAATGGCTAAAAAGGGAATTCGTCTGCCCCATCGACTGCGATGCCGATCGCTTCGATAGCTAATAATCGGACCGATCAATAGAATCATTGCGTACGGAAGAGTTGAGATCAGGAGACTGGAAATAAAGTTGGACGCTCCAAACTTTTGGAAAAGAAGCTGCATAACGCTGGGAACGGAGCGATCCCGCAAAGACCAGGCCACGTCACCCCAGAGAAGCCAGAAGGTGAGGGTCGCGAGACCCAAAGCGGTGTACTTGAGAGTTCCGACAGTGAAAACTGCCGTTGCTGGTTTTGCAGGCTTAATTGGGGAGGCGTTGTGACTCATCAAAAAGAAGTCAACGTTCAACCCGAGCCCCACCGCCACCGACAAGCTTTTCGACTTCGGAGAGGGAGGCCATCGACGTATCGCCAGGGGTTGTCATCGCTAGAGCCCCGTGAGCTGCACCATATTCGACAGCTTTCTGGGGATCTCCGAATTTTAAAAATCCATAAATGAGGCCGGACGCAAAGCTGTCTCCGCCTCCGACCCGATCCATGATTTCCAGATTCGGGCGATGTTTTGATTCATAAAACTTTCCCCCAGCCCACAGAATGGCGCTCCAGTCGTTGACGGTGGCAGATTTCACCGCACGCAGGGTTGTGGCGATGGCCTTGAAATTCGGATACTCCTTTGCGGCCTGCTGGATCATCTTTTGGAAACTGTCTTTTTCCAGTGTGGTGAGATTTGAGTCGGCACCTTCCACATGGAGTCCGAGACAGGCGGTGAAATCCTCCTCGTTACCGATCATCACATCCACATTCTTGGCGATCTTCTTGTTCACTTCCTGGGCCTTTTTCTGGCCGCCGATTCCTTTCCAAAGAGAGGGTCGGTAATTGAGGTCATAAGAAACGATCACACCGTGTTTTCGAGCGGCGGTTGTTGCTTCGATGACTAGATCGGCAGTGCTTTCACTGAGGGCGGCAAAAATACCACCCGTGTGGAACCAGCGGGCGCCCTGTTTTCCGAAAATCTGATCCCAATCAAAATCGCCTGGTTTCAATTGGGAGGCGGCGGTATGGCCGCGATCCGAACATCCGACTGCACCGCGGACGCCGAAGCCTCGCTCCGTAAAATTCAAGCCGTTGCGCACGGCCCGACCGATTCCATCGTAGGCGGTCCATTTTAGAAGAGTGGTATCGACTCCTCCTTGGAGAATAAAATCTTCCACTAGGCGGCCGACTTCGTTATCGGCAAAGGCACTGAGAAGGGCGGTGCGAAGGCCAAAGCAGCGGCGGAGTCCGCGTGCGACGTTATATTCGCCGCCTCCTTCCCAAGCACGGAAGGAGCGGGCGGTGCGGATTCTGCCCTCGCCGGGATCTAGGCGAAGCATGACTTCTCCCATGGAGATTTCATCGAAACGGCAGGATTCGGCAGATTTGAGATTAAAAAGACTCATGATTTGGCTCCTGTGGTGAGTTGGATTGCTTGCTTGGTCAGGCGACCGATCGTTTCCCATTCTGCTCCCTGAATGTACTTCTTGTCCACAAACCAGGATCCGCCAAGAGCGGCGACCGATTTCAAGGCCAAGTAAGGACCCACGTTGTTGGCCTGTAACCCGCCTGTCGGAATAAAGCGGACACCAGTGTGGCCGTAGGGGCCTTCGAGGGCTTTGAGATAATTCGCTCCACCCGCCTGTTCGGCCGGGAAGAACTTTTGAATGGGGCAACCCAGCGAAAGACCTTTCTGAATTTCGCTGGGAGTGACGACTCCGGGAACAAAGGTCAGTTTCGCTTTTTGTGCGGCGTGAATGACTTTTTCATCCAGCCCTGGGGCCAAACCGAACTGCGCTCCAGCATCGACCGCCTTCTTGACCTGATCCGAATCGAGCAGGGTGCCCGCTCCCACCAGCATCTTAGGACACTCCTTCGCGATCCGGCGGATCGATTCCTCGGCTGCGGCCGTCCGGAAGGTGATTTCGATAACTCCCAGTCCGGCCGAGAGAAGGGTTTGAGCCAGATCCACGGCTCGCGCCGCGTCTTCGATCACCACAACGGGGACGAGTCGGCGTTCGAGTAGACGGTGGGTCAGGTCAACGCTCATGAGCGTCTAGCTTATCCCAGCTTGGGTACGTCGAGCCAGCGCCGTTCCGCCCAAGACTGTAGGCCGAGCTCGGCCAACTGGACGCCTTTCGCTCCCTCGAGGAGCGACCAAGGGAACGGTTCGTTCAGCACCACGTGCCGCAGGAAAAGTTCCCACTGCACTTTGAATGCGTTATCGAAGACCGCATTCGTCGGCTGAGTGATCCACCCGTCCTTATAGTCGACTGGACTGTCTTGATCGGGGTTCCAGAGGCAGCGGGGGGTGGCGGAGTTGTCCTGCACCGTGCAGTTACGAAGACCTGCGACGGCGGAGCCATCGGTCCCGTCAACCTGCAGGGTTAATAGATCGTCACGCTTTACCCGAACGCACCAAGAAGAGTTGAAGTGGCAGATCACCCCGTTCTTGAGTTCGAAGGTTGCGTAGGCCGAATCATCGGCTGTGCACTTGTATGGTTTGCCATTTTCGTCCCAACGTTCGGGCAGGTGGGTAGCTCCCAGGCAGGAGAGGGATTTAATTTCTCCGAAGAGATTTTGGATCACGTACTGCCAATGGCAGAGCATGTCGACGATGATTCCGCCGTCGTCTTCCTTGCGGTAGTTCCATGAGGGGCGTTGCAGCTTTTCGAATTTCCCGGGGAAAACCCAGTAGCCAAACTCTCCCCGGACCGAGAGGATTTTTCCGAAGAAGCCGGTGTCGATGAGGTAACGAAGTTTAAGCAGACCCGGGAGCCACAACTTGTCCTGCACCACGCCATTTTTCAGTCCGGCGGCAGTGACTTCTTTCGCGAGGGCGAGGGCTTCCTTGGACGTGGTGGCAGTCGGCTTTTCACAATAGATGTGTTTCTTCGCTGCGATCGCCTTGCGCACACCCATCGGGCGTTGGCCGGTGAGGGTGGAATCAAAGTAGATCTGGTTGGCGGGATCTTTGAGGGTGGCGTCGAGATCTGTGGAGACGCGGGTGATGCCGTGGGCTGCACCAAGGGTGCGTAGCTTTTCCTCGCTTCGGCCGACGAGGATGGGATCGGGCATAATCACTTCGCCCGGTTTGATCTGCACTCCGCCCTGTTTGCGGATGGCCACGATAGAGCGGATGAGGTGCTGGTTGGTGCCCATGCGTCCGGTGACGCCGTTCATGATGATTCCGACTTTATGTTCTTTCATATTTTCCTTTGGGTTGAGTTTGAGTGGTCAGGGTTTTTTTGTGCACTGAGGTTGGGCGCCGGCCGGAAGGGCCGGAACATCGATACCGGCTTTCGGAAGGGTGCCTTCCAGTTCCTGTTTCCAGTGTGCGACATCGCCGGCCGGACCATAGACGTAGATCATTCGCATGGGCTTATCTCCGGTATTGGTCAGCTGATGAAAAACTTTGGAAGGAATAAAGACCGCTTGGCCTGTTCGGACGGCTTTGCGTTCTTCGCCGAGACACATTTCGCCCTCACCTTCGACGATGAAGTAAACCTCTTCCTGTTCCTGATTGTGCCAGGGAACTTGGCCGCCTTTGGGTTCGAGAGTGACGTTGCCCATGGAAAAGTTTTTGGCCTGCACGGGGGAGACGCCCCCCACGAGGTTCTGGGTGCGCCGGCGGGCCGGATAGGTGCGGCCCTGAATTTCGCTGAGATCGGCAATCGTCATAGTTTTTCTCCAAAGAAGGTGAGGTACGGTTTTCCGCCGGCAAGGCGGAGCAGGTAAAGAGCCAGTTCGCGGAGATGGTAGTCGCCCCACATTGCGGCTTCGCCACAAGGAACCTTGTGACCTTTCGGAATGTGATCCCATCCGTTCGGGCGGTGATAGACGGTGTGAAGGAGCAGGCCTTCGTGCTTGGGGTCGGAAGAGAGATACGGTTCGGAGAAAAGAGTCCGTGCCGTGGTGAGACCGGCGGCGAGATAGTTTTGCGCGGCTTTTTTGTCCCCCTTCTTTTCGAGAATTCGGGCCAGACGGAGAAGTCCTTGGGCCGAGATGGCAGCGGCAGAGCTGTCGACTGGTTCGTGTTCGTTGAAAGGTTCCGCCGGGCGGTTCAGGTAGTCGCCCAAGTGGACGAGTCCGGGGGCGCCGGTATCCCAGTAAGGAATGCCGTCGGTCGGCGTTTCGCGGAGATAGAAGTCGGCGGTTATGCGGGCGACTTCGAGGTAGCGGTCGAGGATTTTCTGTTTTCCTCCGAAATCCTTGAATTCGGATTCGGGCAGAAGCTCGAGGAACTCGTACTGCTCGGGGAAACCGCAAAGAACCCAGGCGTGGCCGCGGGTCCAGGTTGTGAAGGCGGAGTAGCCCTGCTGGGTTGAGGGGCAACGGTAAGCTCCGTCCGTGACATTGAAGATCGATTCGTGGACGACCCGACCGGGAACGTCGTACGTGTCGCGGCCTTTTCCGTAGTAGACATTGTAACGGGCAGTGGTCTCGGCGTGCTGGAGGGAGCGGTGGAGAAGATTGATATTCGCATCGTTTTCCCCCATGAGGCGGTGACCCAGCACATGGGCAAGGCTGAGGGCGCGGAGCGAGCGGATGGTGTCGGAGAAGAGGGATTGGGGGCCGTTGAACGAGCGGATGTAACCGAGTTCAGGGGTTAGTTGGGTCCAGCGGGAGGCTTGAACCGCTCCGCTGGCTTTGAGAGCGAGATCGTAGAAATGAGACTCCCATTCGTTCGAAAGGAGCCGGCCTTCGCGAAGAAGGCGGCGCAGGTTTCCGTAAGTACTGACATTGTTGAAGCCGTGATCATGCACCCCGATATGGGTGACGTGGGCAGCCATACGGCGGAGCGTTCCTTCGCGGCCGATTTGAAGCATCGAACCGTCGCCGGTGGCGTCGTACTGGAGGATGGCGGAGCCGTAAACGAACCCTTCGGTCCACTCGGTCCAGCCCCGGGAGGTGTATTTGCCCTCGATGGTGAAGACAGGGGTGCCGTCAGATTCCTTCCAGCGCTTTTGGAGGGAGAGGATTTTCGGGGCGGAGGCCTCGAAAACTTTTTTGGCGGAAGGTTCGAGGCTTTTTGGGGTAAGCGTGGTGTCGTTTTTGATCATAAAATCAGAGCCGTCGCAGGTGGAATCCTCCGTCGAGGTAGATGACATCGCCGGTGCTGAAGGGGAAGTCTCCGCGGCAGATGGCTTTGGCGGCGAGGCCAACATCTTCAGGTTTTCCCCAGCGTTTTTGCGGGACAAGGCCTTCGCCGATCAGCTTGTCGTACTTATCCTTCACTCCGGTTGTCATGTCGGTCGCCATCACACCAGGG
>Ga0214921_10012627_pt1 | contig 10058 bp, 9 predicted proteins | sample LL1505_MetaG_FD_177992 | JGI IMG/M metagenome (GOLD analysis project Ga0214921, IMG submission 177992) | Freshwater microbial communities from Lake Lanier, Atlanta, Georgia, United States - LL-1505 | ecosystem: Environmental > Aquatic > Freshwater > Lake | place: USA: Georgia | collected 2015-05-28
CAGAGCAGGTGCAGGCGTTTGTAGCGAGCAGCCCTTATCGCGATAGGATGACATTGTCGCATGAAGAAGAATTGCTAGGTACGGCCGGAACCTTAATTGCGAATCTTCAATTTTTCGAAGGCAAAGATGGACTACTAATTCACGCAGATAACTACTGCCTGACAGATTTCGAAGGCTTCATCCAGGCGCACTCCAAACGCCCATCATGCTGCTTGATGACCATGATGACGTTTCGCACCGATAACCCACAGTCGTGTGGAATTGTGGAAATTGACGAACGTGGAATCGTCGTAGGTTTTCATGAAAAAATCGAAAAACCGCCCGGCAATCTGGCCAATGGCGCAGTGTACTTGCTCTCCGCAGATTTTCTGAAAATCCTGGATACGGAGTTAAATGCGGTTACGGATTTCAGTACAGAGGTACTCCAGCATTTGGTCGGCCGGATTTATACCTATGAATCAAGAGAGTTCTTCATTGATATAGGAACACCCGAAGCCTATAGGCGGGTGAATGAGTGAGAGTCCAATTGACCGAAACCGCTACCTTTGACCCTGATAATGACAACATCATTTAGGTCAGTGAGGGGGCGACGCGCCTGTTTGGTTCCGACCCGTCAGCCCCGCCACCGAGAACTATGCCATACCCAGTCATTACTCGAAGAAAATTGTCGCTTTATTTATGTTCTCTAGTATATCTTTTTTTATCTCATCGTTGTAGACGCCCGCTTTAAGAATAACGAGCGGGTCTTTTGCTCTAACCAGTACCTTCGGGGAGGCGACGTTCAGCCTCGTACCATAAAGTCGACGGCCCTGTTTCTTTGGGTCGTTATCGAGGAGACAAACAATTTTTTCAGTATTGAGGCCCATTTCGAGTAGATACTGAGCAAAAACATGAGCGCCAAAAAGATAGATAGGCTGGGACGCCTGCTCCATTCTTTGGTTCAGATCGGCAATAAGCGCCTTGTGAAAGTCTACATAACTCAAGAAGAGTGCTTTATTCGCTTCATACAAATCCTGTGACAATGGCATTGGCTTGACGCCCGCCTCGCGAATCGCGGCGTAAAAAATACTGTGATCTTCCATGAAGTATTCTTTTGCCAGGATTTTGATACCATGTTTCGCCAACAGGTAATCAACATAGGGTTCCGTTAAAAATATTGTGTGTTCGAAATTGATGCAGTTCGTGTAGTTTCTTTCCAGCATGGCTTGCATATTGGGTAAAGAGAAGATCAATTGCTTCCCAGCATCCATGAATTCTGAAAGCTGCAACATGAATTCTTCGGGCTTGTAGATGTGCTCGAATACATGGGAATGAACCACCGTGTCAAAGTAGCCGTCGTAAACGAATTTTTCGTCGAAAAACCCTTTGATGAACTGCGCCTTACAACCATCTACCGGTGACGGATTTGGCTCAAGAATCGTCCAAGGAATCTGGCAAAACTGCTGGTATTCTCTCTCTAAGATCCCGTGGGCACCTCCAATTTCAAGAATTGCCGTTGGCTTTGTTTTCCTTATGAACGCCGCAAATGACTTGTGGTGCCTTTCCCACAGCATTCCAATGGCGCCAGCGTGCTGCTCCTGATACAAGACATCTAAAGGTAAAAGTGTTTTCAACTGCACCAAACCGGAACTCTTGCTTATCCACCATGACATGTCATGCTTCAAATCCAGTTCTGCTGGCTGGCTTGAACAACCCATAAATACTGGAAAATTCGGAAAATTGTAAAGTGGCTCCAAATCTACCCGACCAGTTATCGCACATTGATTTCGCTCTATAACTTGCATTTATTTCTCCAGTTCTTCCCTTAACATTGACTTACCGAGTGAGTATAGCAACAAGCTGTATGGATGATGATGAAGTGCCGCAATATTCAAATAAATCAGAGCGGTCAGTACCGACACCTTCTTCCGATCGTAACCATTGCCTTCGAGCCAACCGGAAAAATTTCGCTCGCATTCGACCAATATTTGTTTGCGGTGAAAATCGTACTCAATTGCGTCTGGTCGCCAGTTCACCTGGTAAAAATTCCCCGAAACCAATTCATGACTTATGATCAGACCGTGGAGTAATTTGGCAAAGTCGTAGTAAATATCACCAGTGCTTAGCTCGCCGCCAAAATCCTGTCGCCAGTCAAGAAAGACAAATTTCTGTTCGGCGGCACTCCACAGAATATTTTCAAAGTGACAGTCGCCGTGAAAACGTCCTGGGAGGCCGGTGGCTAACCATCTCCAATTCACAGAGTTGAGCATAGTATCCAGCTCAATCATTTCTTTGCCGTTAATGACTTCTCGCCCGTCTTTACGATCAAAATTTTTATAAAACAGCGCGACACGCTCGAATGTCTTGTCGCGATAGAACTTCATACACGTTTCTTGGAAAGCGTCTGTTTCGGCTGCTGTTAATATTTTCTTTTTCCAAAAAAGGGTGCAATGATCAAGCAGCCGGTCAAACATTGGCAAGGTGATGACTTCGGATAATACTTTGCCTTGCACTTTCCGGTAGCAATACATATGCTCCTCCGTGCCGATCACCTCGGGTACGAAGCCTTGTAACTGCTTTACTCGCTTTACGCGATTGGTTATAAACTTTTTGTCGTCGGAAAACTTTATGACGGTGTTGCCAACAAACCAAATTGCTTCGTTGGCCTTTTCCAGAATCTTGGGTCCATCTGGCTCACGATAGTGTTGGCGGGCTCGGCCTAGCGAATCTGGGTTTCCGGTGTCGTGCCAAGTGAATGGCTTCGCTTGAATAGTCTTCGACAAAAGGCTGCGCATCCCATGCACCTCGCCGGTTGCAATGGCGGTTTCGCCGCCTTGCTCCATTGCGGCCCAAAACTGTTGAAAGTCGTATATTCCAGCCAAGCCGACATAGGCCTTGTGTTCCGGGGCATACCCTACGCCTTTTTCAGCAATAGCACTGATCCCTGTGGGGGAAACCGCGATGGTTCGATACGCTTGAAGATTAGAAACCTCGGCGTAGCCCATCCAATTGATGTCGGGGGCAGGAATCGGCTCTTCAACGAGGGTATCGCATGAAATAAAGACAAACGGTTCCTGAAGAAGTTGCTGGCAGGTTTGAAGGCTTAATCCAAGCCCGGAGCCTGGCCCGTCAAATGGCGATACCTCCTCGAAGAAAAACTGGCGCTCAGGATACGCGAGGGTCAAGAACTCACGAACAAGATGACCTTTGTGGCCAAGCGCAATAACAAACTCGGCATCGGCTGGAAACTGCTCAATCAAAATCGATAGCGTGGGACGATTGGCTATGCTGACCAGCGATTTATTGATGAACCGCGTCAGCGTACCGAGTCGCGACCCGGTACCCGCGCAGGGAATACACACTCGATAACTCATTCTTGTGCGCGTTGATAGTCATCAACCAAACGAACCACGTCATCCATTTCAGGGGTCGAGGCTTCAAGGTAGACGGCATCTTCGACGCCTTCCATTCGATGGATAAGCCCGGGTGGAATTGTTATTGTATCGCCGGCGCGGTAGAGCTTCTCCTCGAGTGCGTCCCGCGTCGTTCCATGGATGATCTTGAGAACGCCAGAGAGGACGTAAACAGTCTCTTTTTTGATGTTGTGGTACTGCAAACTACAGCGGTGTCCGGCCCACATGGTGAGCTTCTTGACCATATATTTTTCGTTAAGTTCGACAACTTCTTCACGGCCCCAAGGCTTCTCAATAACCTTATATTCGCTCACAGCTTCTCCGTTCAGATTTTAAATTGGCTATATTCTGGATGAAACTCGAAAAACTTATCGTAGAAACCTTTGACATATTGCTGCATGGACCAATGGCTGTTAAAACCGTATTTTTTCCTCATCCAGTGCCGACCTTCCGCAATATAGAGTTTTATGTTCTCGTCATAGCCCTCAGTTTTAATTTGATCAGCGTTTTCAAGCAGATGCGATTCGTTTTCGCTTGCCCAAACTTTACTCGTAATGGCTGCCGCCCAATCGTTTGCGTAGGCTTTGGCAATTAGCTCGTGCTCAGAGCCGTAGCCTCGAAAGTTTGCGCCATCAAACAGGAAGGTCATCATGTCTGGTTGGCTTTTATCGCAGATCGATTCGATGAATTCCCGCCGGAGCAAATAGGCGTTGTTATGAATAAACCAGAAGTACTTGGTTGATTCACTTGTCAGCAAAAGTCTTTCTCCCCAGTGTTCTGCGCACGGGGACAGGATACCAACGCGAGGGTGGTCATTCAGAATGCTTATCAACGGAGCAAGCGTTGATTCTAACTTGAATTCCGTGTCATTGGTTAACAAGAAAAAGGCGGCATATCGATCAAACTTGCCTTCTTTCAGCAATTGGGTTAGTCCGAAATTCATTCCGCGACCATAGCGAAGGCCATTTCGCAAAACCTCCTCTGTATTGGCGTGCCAAGTCGCGTAACGACTCACTTTTTCTGCATCAGACCCGGCTTCCACAACATAAATATCGGTTAGATCCCCATCATATTTTGTCAGGTGCTCATGGAGACGCTCAGTTACGGCAGGCAGATTTCTATTTAGGATAATTGTAGCTACTTGCTTCATGTAGTTTTCGCCAAGCGGAAGTTGCGAAGATAACGCAAAATACTTTGCTTGACCTGTTGTTTAAGGTATTGCTCGAGATGGATTCCTTTGCGCTCTAGTTCCATGCCAGCCTCGATTTTTAACTCCCTGACTTCAGGCTTAGAAAATACATAATGGCCAGCGACGAGTGAACGATCTCTGTCTGTTGCTCTGGTGTTTTCTAACATCCACTTGTCCCATTTCTTTGAGTCGTAGGAAATTTTTAGAAATCGCTCGGCGAGGTTGGGGAGTCCATTAGACTCAAGAACACGAACCAGTGCCTTCGTTTCGGCAACGCCGAACTCAGGAGCGACGTTCGCAGCATGAATACCTAAACGAGGATGCCACTGAAGTCCTTCATCGGATAGGTAGTCAGTATTGTGCTCCTTCATAAGAATTCCGTGACGATTGCAGATTTCAATCATCTTGGGCAATTGAATTTCAGCAGGTATCTCATTAGCTACCCGCACAGGGGAGTCAAACGAGCCAACATTGCGCATCTCCATGACGCGCGTTCCGCACTGTATGACGACGAATGTAGGTTGTGGCAGCTTGTTCTGTGTACAGAATTTCTTGACAGCGTTCAGGGTGTAATCCAACTCTTCTTGAGAGTTAGTGCTGCCGCTTTGCTCTTCGGTGCCCACTTCGAAGATTATCTCGCTTTTCTGTTGTTGTGCTTGAATCCAACAGAATTCGTATAAATCGAAGACACGATCGAGGACTTCATCGATGTCAGGCTGGCCATGAATATCAACGCTTGGGTCGATATGTAGAACTTGAAATCCTGCTTCTATATCAGCGCGATATGAGGATTTTGCGGAGTCCATGGCCCTGCGCAAACCTAACTGGGTATCTCTTTCTTTATTGCTCTGCCATGGGCCACCGTGGTCACGCGCCAAAAGAATTTTGCCCTTCTTGTCCTTATCAGTAACGTATCTCGCAAAATCGTCTGTTGTCCAATTGTTGACGTAGCCACCCCCGAACTCCTCTGAGTCGATTTGTCGACGGCTAGCAATCATCAGGATCGGTACTTCGTGCTCATTAGCCAACTCAATAGTTGCGTCTACGCAATTGACACTCATTGGGCCAACGCCCAACAGGGTGCAGCGTCGCCTCTGCAAGAAAGACTGTAGGCGTTGGTGAATCATACAGTCCATTCTCCTGATAGTTTTAATTGGTTACTGGGAAGTAAGTCTGGATTATAAGGTTCGAAGAACTTTTCGAGTATATGTAGAGAGGCCTCGGCCACCGCCCGATCGCCACCATTTCTTTCAGTAATAAATGAAGCGTGGTATTTGGCGTTTTTATCAGCGTTTGCTGGTGCAATGCTGTAGCCCACCCTTTGCATTACGTAATGATCAAATATCCCATCGCCCATGTAAATTACTTCTTCTAGGGCATATCGCTGGGCGATCCAATCCACTCGGCGAATAGTGCTTACTAGATCGAGCTCAAATCCCATGTCATCTACAATTCTTTTTTTGCTGATCGGGAATCCTTTTTTGTCCCCGGTAACAAATTTGATTTTGAGGAAATTTTTTAACAGCGAGAGTCCGTCGTTATCGTCGGGGCCAAAGACCTTCATCGCCTTGCCTTCTGCTGTATAAAGAAACTGGCCGGTCGTCATTACACCGTCTACATCTAGGATGAAAACGGTTGGTTTTTTATTGTACATACAAGTACTGATTCATTTTTTAGTTTGGCCTCTACCGGACCATGGGCGACATTGGCAAGATCACGTGTGATTTTACGGGCGACGAAAGTCTTTGGTCGCCGGGGCCTTTGGTGGTTGGAGGGGATGCATTTTCGCGCGTGCGTTTCAAAGTCCTTTGGGTAATTTGCGACGATCCAAGGCTACTACATCTACTTGTCGCTGTTGTGTTGATAGAAAGGGGTGGTTTTCTTTCATGAGATCTCTTGCAGTGACACAAAAAACTCGTCTGTACTGGCCCTGTCGAAACTGGTTTTTTCTTTCCTAGACGAAAGGCTCGCGCGGCTTGTAGGCGCCTCAGTGTGCTTTGTCTAGGACGATTGCGCTGTATTCCTGGGATTCGGAACTGTGATAGCCACTTAGGGTTGGGGCCCTAAAGGGTCGGTTTCTTTGGGCCGGTTTTCGTGGATTGTGCGCACCAAGTTGCCACTGTTAGACAGGTTTCCGTAGTGCAGTTTGAAGCAAGTGTTCTTCACATTTGTTGGTGGGTAGATTAGGTAAACACGCGGGGTATTTGGGCCAGTGGCGCTGCACTTGGCATCTTCGGCGATGTAACTCTTGTGGAGAAATTCGGCAAATTATGAGCCTTTTAAACAGCTAGTGCCAGTGGCTAGGGAAACTCTAACGAATTTTGAAAATTCCTTCCTCATTTCATGGTTTATAAAAATAGTGCTATTTTTAAATAGCCGCCGGTTAAGGACACTCTCGGAAACCGAAATCCGCTTTCTCGGCCAACAGTTAACGAGTTTCCAGAGCAGCGAGAAAATGTTAGTGGCTGAGACAAGCTGTTTGGCTCAAGGGCATGCCCAACATAATCACTATCCTCCTCAAAAATTTTGTCCATATTTTGAGTTTGCTTTTGTTCCGCGCTAGAACCCGCGTTGGCAACTCATTCTAAGACCACTTACAATCCCACTTGTATCCTGGCTAGCTCTAAGTCCGTTGATTTTGTCTTGGCTTCGATAAAATCACGTGTCGACTTCCTGGAATCCATCGACGAATTAATTCTTCAGAGAGATTCTTCCAGCGTTGTATCGATTTCAATCAATGGTCGCCCCACTCGATGATGTTCCAAATCGTGCAATGCTTCATTGATTGCATCCAGCGGGTAGCGCTTGGTGATTAGTTTTTCGAGTGGCAACCTGCCCTCAAGGTAGAGCTTAGCGAAAATCGGGATATCGCGGTCGGGGTTGCTGCTTCCGCCCCAACTGCCCCTGATCTGCTTGCCGCAAATCAATTCATATGGGTCGATCGAAATATGCGTACCATGCTTAGGATGGGACGCAAACACGCAGACACCGCCTCCGCGACGCACTGACTCAAATGCTTGTTCGATCACGTTCACCAGGCCCGACGCTTCCACCGCGTAGTCCACGCCGTGGCCTCCCGTAAGGGCTCGAATTTCACTTACCGGGTCGGCCTGCATTGCATTGATCGTGTGTGTGGCCCCAAAAGAGGCGGCCAGCGCCAGCTTGTCAGCCGACACGTCGATAGCGATGACCTTGGCGCACTCAAACAGCATCGTCGCCATCAAGGCGCTCATACCGATACCGCCAAGCCCAAAGATAGCAACGCTACTTCCGGGCGCGGGGCGCAAGTCATTGGTGATGATGCCGGCACCGGTGGGAACCGCGCAGCCAAAAAGAACTGCTACGTCGAGTGGCACACCAGCCGGTAAGGGCACGATACGGTTCTCGGAGACTAAGGCATATTCATTGAAAGTCGTGATAGCACCCGCATTGACGTGTTGCGTCATGCAAGCACATCGATATCGCACGCCACCGCCATCGAGTCCGCACCCCTTGATCCAACCGAGGACAACGAGGTCATTGGGTTTGACTTTGGAGACACTCTCGCCAATTTCGATTACTTTTCCGGTGCCCTCGTGGCCCAGCAGATGCGGCAGGTAAGCGTCTGCGCCGCGACGTCCGCGAGCTTCCATGAGCTGGCTGTGACAGACCCCGCTGTAAGCCAGCTTCACCAGTACTTGCCCGCGCCCAGGTGCTTCAATTTCGATGCCTGACACCACTTCAAGCGGTTCATTGAGGCGGGAGAGGACGGCAGCCTTCATCCCAAGCTTGCCTGGAGTTAGGCTTACCAAGGCATCACCGGCTTCGCACTCACAAACACGCCGCCTTCTTTGTAGCTGATAGGCACATCGTCGATAGACTCCACGCGGGCCCAGCCGCGCTTTTGGGAAAAGATGTTTACACCTGTGCCGGAAAAATGATCGAACACGGCGTGGGCATTCTCGGGGGTGCCAATTTCCACGAAAGCATCAACCCGATTCCAGACGTCAACAGGCAGTGCTTTTAGAAGTACAGCTTCATGGCCCTCGGCGTCGATCTTGAAAAGATCTACGCGTTCAGCGATTGCGCGTATGTCCTGCACCGCAACATCGAAACGCTCGAGCTCGCCGTAAGGATTTGGCTTAGCGCCGGCCAGGTGACTGCTGGTGGTGTTGCCGAGCACTCGCACGAACTTCATCGTCCCGTCTTTTTCAGACACGGCAGCTTGTTGCGCGATGCAGTTAGTGACGCTGTTGAGTTCCAGATTGCGCGCCAGTTTTGCATAGTGCGCCGGATCAGGTTCATACGCATAAACCATGGAGCAGCACTTTGATAGCAAGATTGAATGCAGCCCGAGGTTGGCGCCAATGTCCGCCGCACGCGCGTAGCGGCCACGATTGCGGTAATAAAACGAGAACATCAATAACTCGTCCAGACCGAACAGGTCGATGGAATCAATTGCGCCCATTTTTTCGTAGGGAAGGTTAATCATTCCCAGTTCGGCCAGCGGCACCTTTTGACCCGCTTCGAACATCGGACGCACCTCATGAAAAGCATGCTTGGTCAAGCCTTCGACAAACCGGTAAAAAGCTGAACCTCTCGCATGGTGTTGAGGATAGCTGGCAAGGAATTCAAAAAGCGTGTTGAAGCAGTTAACCAACATTGTCAGGGTCCTTGGACGTAGTTAATACCGCGCGTAGCGCATCTATCTGATCTGAGGGCATCAGCGGCATCTGGTTCTCGAGCGGCGCGCCAGACTTGAGCACCGGGTAGAGCTTCTGATTCGGGTTGATCTCGACATTGCAAAACACTGGACCGGGTATGGCGTAGGCCTCCTTGAGCCTGGGTGCGACTTCGGAACTCCTTGAGATGTTGACAACTGACAGCCCCATCGCCCTAGCGACACTGTGGAAATCCGACAACCCCAGCCCTGAAGCAGGGTCCACGCCAGCGTAGTTACCGTCTAGCCAGGTCTCAAGGGTCTGCTTCTGGATACCGTGCGAGTGATTGTTAAAGAGCACGATCTTAATGGGCAACTGGTGCCTGACCACCGTGGCGAGTTCGCCGAGGCAGAGTTGCAGGCCGCCGTCGCCGGTAATACAGGTGATTGGCCGGCCTGGCGCTGCTGCAGCGCCGCCTATGCCAGCCGGTACCGCGTAACCCATGGGTGTGAAGTTCCATGCCGACAGCACCCGTTGACCTGGTTTCACCCTGAGGTTGTTGCAGGTCCACGTCAGATTGCCGCCGGTATCAATAAACACGATCTCGTCATCAGCGAGTACATCCGAGAGTTGGCGCACGAAGTGGTGTGCATCGACAAAGCCAGCCTCATCTGCTGGTTCGATCGGGATATCGTCGGGCAGCTCCGCACGCCAGCGCTCTATGGTGGCCAACCATGGCCTTATGTCAGGCGCCACGAACTGCTTGACGGCTACCTTGGCGGTGTCGAGGAAATCGCCCATCAGGCAATGGATACGTTCCGCGATCTCGATGCCGTG
>Ga0214921_10012628_pt1 | contig 10057 bp, 8 predicted proteins | sample LL1505_MetaG_FD_177992 | JGI IMG/M metagenome (GOLD analysis project Ga0214921, IMG submission 177992) | Freshwater microbial communities from Lake Lanier, Atlanta, Georgia, United States - LL-1505 | ecosystem: Environmental > Aquatic > Freshwater > Lake | place: USA: Georgia | collected 2015-05-28
CTGGGGCGGGTTCGCCCATAACGATCTTGGACCTCACATTTGGCATACCCCAAATCTCGCTCTTGCTGAAGAATGGACTGAGCGATTTGGTGATTTACTGGTCAAAGGACAATTTTGGGGAAAAAATGTAGTGGGAGAAGCACCTGGAAAATATATTGACTACCCACTCTCATTTGAAACATTAAAAAATTTTGATGTTGAAACTCAAATAAAGATTAAAGCCGAGTTACAGAATTGCACGAAAGAAGCTCAAATTAGAGCGACGAATTTTGATGAATATGTAATGGCGTTGGTTGGCCCAACATTGACGTCGATGTTCTTTAAAACCTATCCAGAAAAACTCTGGGGAGTATCTACGAAGGACATGACAGCTAATTGGGCTCCTAAGCGAATCAGCTTCACACAGTCAACTCAAGAATTTCACGGGGAACAATGGGCAGGAGTTGGCAGATATGGGTCTGGGGCAATTGTTGACTTCATTGCTGAAAATGTTAAAAGATTAGGGGGCAAATTCAAGTTTGATTCACGAGTCTCCGGGTTGGAAATCCAAGGAAATTTAATTTCGGGCATTGAACTAAATGGTTCCGAGATAATCAAACTCGAGCCGGGTGATCGGATCGTGTCGACCCTTCCTTTCAACTACTTTTCAGAACTACTGGGCGTCAGCAATACACTGAGTTACAGAGGCGCCTTGCTTGTTTATGTATCTGTGAAAAAAGGTCAAGTTATTCCAGGGGAAGCAGCATTCCTATATTTTGCGCAGCCAGATGTGCCCTTTCATCGTTTAAGTGAACAAAAGAAGTTTAGCAATTTTGGATGGCCAAAGGACCGAACCACAATCGTGGCAGAAATTGCTTTTAACCAAAGAGAATCTGACTTACTAGACATGGAAGTCCTCACCAAACAAACAATCAATAGTTTGGTTAAATTTGGGTTATTGAATGCGGAAGATGTGCTGGATACTTTTTGTGTGAAGTTGCCGGCTGTATATCCATTAATGACTGCCAAAAAAGAAATTGAATTTAAATCCATTTATTCTAAGCTCCAAGATTTTAATCAAGTATTCTTCATAGGTACAGGTGGTGAATACCACTACGCCGATTTACAAATTCTTTACACAAAAGGAAGAGATCTTGGACTTCGCATTGTTGAGGAAAAAGATCGAAGAGCTTTATCGAAGAGCCCGGAGAAAGACATCCAAAATCAGGGCTTTTTCTTTCCGTCAGAACCATTTGTAATTGCAGAAATTGGCTTGAATCACGGCGGTAACTTGGTATTGGCAAAGGAATTAATGCGAGCCGCTAAGTCCTCTGGGGTTAAGTTTGTAAAATTTCAAACTTATAAGTCAGAACTGCGCATTTCTCAAGTTTACCGCTCAAATAACTATTTTGAAGAGGTTGTTGATACGGAAGAAAACTTGTTCGCTATGTTTAAGAAGTATGAACTTTCAAAAGATGATTGGAGGGAAATTTTTGACTATGGAAAGGAACTTGGATTAAAGGTCTTCTCTGCCGTTTTCGATAGTGAAAGCTTGAATTTGCTTGAAAACCTACAGTGTCCTGCATACAAAATAGCTTCCATGGATCTGAATAATTACCCGCTAATTGAAAAAATCGCGCAAACTGGAAAACCAATTATTCTGTCAACAGGGATGTCAACACTTGGTGAAATTGAAAAGGCGGTGTCGATAATTGAAAAGCACGCTCCTAAGGAGTTCATAATTCTTCACTGTATTTCAAGCTATCCAGCAAATAAGGATTCATTAAATTTGAATGCAATGAGAACTTTGTCAAATGCATTTGGACGACCAGTAGGTTTCTCAGATCACAGTATTGGCCCAGAAGTTCCAATTGTGGCTGTAAGTGTTGGAGCTGTATGTGTAGAGAAACATTTCACTCTTGATCATAGCCTTGAAGGTCCAGACCACATTTTCTCTCTAAATCCTGCTGAAATGTCTTATCTCTTAAAAGTAATTGACGAAATTCCTGGCATGTTAGGGAAATCAAATCGAATTACGACACCTCAGGAAATCGAGACTTCATATAAGTTCAAGAAGAGCATTCACGCACGTAAGAGTATTAAAAAGGGACACAAATTGTCCGAAGAAGATTTGATCATAAAGGGACCATATGGTGGCATTGCCCCCGAGTTTTATGAGATTTTACTTGGTCGATCCGTTAGGGAAGATATTAACGAGGATTTTCCAATCACCTGGGATGACTTGTGAACCTTGAACATCTCGAACAAAGATTAGAATCACTCAGTAATAAGCATCCAAAAGGGCGTCTCGGCTTCACAATTGGAACACTGACTTCATATGATCTTGAACCTGATTTTTACTTGACTCCAATTCGCACTTCTAGTCGAATTGTTTATACGGGGGCAATTGTTCGAAATGTAGAAACCGCATTAAATCTAATTAAGATTGTCGATAGCAAGGTTGCTTACATCTTTGTAGATTCTGAAAAGAAAGTCTCTGAATCAAACTATGGGCTAAATGATGTTGGAAATATTGAGAAGGCTGTTGCTAACAATATTTCTTCTGCTACCCTTCTGACGTATAAGGGAAATGATCTTACGGTTCAGTCAGCAGACAAACTTTTGAGAGTGTTAGCACCAAATTTAACAGGTGCAAAAGTTGCCATCGCTGGAGTTGGAAATATTGGAATGAAATTAGCGTTAGCACTACTTGAGCGTGGAAATTCTGTTTTCTTGTATAGTCAAGACACTTCTCATTCAGTCGAAGTCGCAAAACTTCTAAACAAACTGAAATTGAAGACCACTATTGCTCGGGCATTTTCTGCCAAAAACTTAATTGAAGCGGTCGAGGGTGCTCAAGTACTAATTGCCACCTCGAACAAAAAGAGGTTTATTGGGCCAGAACATGTCAATTTGATGAAGCCAATTAAAGACTTCTCTCCACCACTTTTAATTGACGTCGGGAAAGGGTGTTTCAGGGACGAGGTGAGTGGGGGGCACCAAATAGTTGTAAGAGTTGATGTGGGGGATGAGCTTTCTTCAGAAATAGACTCATTGATTAATTTGCATGAGCTTCAAATTAGTACTGTCAAAGTAAAAATTATTGGAGACACTAGATTTGTTGTTCGTGGTGTTGTCGGTAGAAAAGGAGATGTTTTAGTGGACGATTTGACTGCTCCTACTTCAATTCTTGGCGTTTGCGATGGCGATGGAAATTTAGACAGTTCTTCAACTCAACATCTTGAGGAACTTTTGAGGAAAGTACAATCAATTTCATGAAGCCTTTAGTTGTTATTCCTGCTAGAGGAGGAAGCAAAAGAATTCCAAGGAAGAATATTGTCGACATAAATGGTCAGAGTGCATTATCAATCCTAATTTTAAAACTCAAAGAGATGAATCTTTTTGAGGAGATAGTTGTGTCAACAAATGATGAAGAAATTTCAGGAATCGCACTTCAGAATGGCGCAGTTGTTGTCAATAGGAGCACGGCATCACTCTCAAACGACGTAACTCCTTCAGAAGAAGTAGTAAGAGATTATATCTTTCAGAATAATCTTGATACTTCAGAGGTTCCTATCCTTTGTGTTTATCCTTTGGCTTTGTTATTAACTAAAGAAAATGTTGAGGAAGCCCTAACATATTTGAAAGAATCACCAAGCAAATTTGTTATTTCAGCCGGAAAAACCCCAATAAATCCCTTAAGACACACGTTCCTGATTTCTAGTCAAAGTATTGAAGTTCTGTTTCCTCAGAATAATGAGAAAAGATCACAAGATGTGGAAACTTCTTTTTTTGATGTTGGTATGTTTTATCTTGCATATCCTAAAGTCTGGATGAGTAAAGATGAGTATTGGTACAACAACAATGCAAGAGTAGTAATCATCCCCGATGAAAATTGCATCGATGTTGATACTGAAGAAGATTTAAAAAAGTTAAAATTCAAACTCGCAAACTTAAAGCGAGACTAGCGAATTTCTTAGAATATAACACGCACCGCCTTATTCTGCACGAATTGAATGTCAAGATTACAAAGACGAATATCCGCCATCAACCAGGAGATTGTGTCCAGTGATATATGAAGCGAGATCAGAAGTCAGAAAAATAGCCGCCGAAGCTATTTCTGTCTCTGTCCCCATCCTCCCCATCGGTGTTCTTTCAGCGTACTTTCGCACAAATTCAGAATTTTGGGGACTTTCCGGATTAAATATCCCGCCTGGAGAGATTGAATTAACCCTAACATCTTTGCGGGCAAGATCCACGGCGAAATACCTAGTCATTTGTATGACCCCTGCTTTTGTTGCCCCATACATTTCGGGACTTCTTCTGTCACCCTCAGAGTAAATTCTGAAATCCGGGCTTACGGCTCCGTAGATTGAACCAATGTTTACGATTGAACGTCCGAGAGAGGGAATTGATAAATTCTCAATGAAAGCTCTCATGCAATTAAACGTCCCCTTCAAGTTAACATCCATCATTAAATCTATCTGCTCTTGTGTTCGATCTAGGTAGTGGTTAAATGTTGCTACCCCAGCATTGTTGATAAGTATGTCAATCGATCCAAATCTTTGGATTACACTTTCAAAGCATTGTTCAACTTCTAATGCTCGACGTATATCAACACAATAATACATGAATTTTTCATGCGTTAAATCTAAATGAGACTCTTCTGATAAATCGATACCAACTACAATCGCACCTAATTCAATATAACGCTTCGAAAGCTCCCGGCCAATCTGTCCGTTACACCCCGTTAACACTACAACTTTGCCTTTATGAGTAAGCGAAATTTTAGAGTCCATGCCTGCACCTCAATTTAGTCTTTGAAATCCACTATGAGCGACCCCGCCTCGTAGCTTTGATGAGAGAGAACCACTTTTAAGAAGTTGGGAGATATCTGAAAAAATTCGTGAAGTTTCATTAACATAAAGGCCTGTTGCTTCTAGAGAATGTGACAACATTGAGTAGAACCTGCCAGATGCCAAGAAACCGACCTCAAGCATCTCTTGGGTAAAGTAGGTCTTCATCTCCAGATCATTAGGGTGGTCAAAACTAAACTTTAGAAGACTTGGCAAGCCCGTAACTTTGACTTCAAGATTCGCATCCTCGGCAGCTCTCTTCCAGCCTTGCGAAACCATATTTCCGACTTTAATCAAGTGTTCGTGTGCATTTGTCTCTGCAAACTTGGTCATAGTCGCAATCGCGGCCACCGGGCCAACCCCTTCGGTCCAAGAAGTGCTACTGATAAATGAATCTTGTGCAGCTTCCATTATGTTCGCCTTGCCTAATACAACCCCCATCGGGAAACCATTTGAAATGGCTTTTGAGAAAACTGCCATATCGGGTTCAATGCCTAATTGTAAGTGTGCCCCACCGTTGTTGATTCTAAATCCAGAGGAGATTTCATCAAAGATCAAAACACAACCATGTTTTGAAGCTAATTCCCTAACCGATTCCAGAAATCCTTGGCTGGGCGCATAACTTCCTATTGGTTCCATTATTATGGCCGCGACTTGACCAGAATTAGAGTTCAAAACAGATTTCAACTCATCGATATCGTTGTAATGAAAAGGGATAGAGCTACCCTCAAGATTTGTTGGAACACCCACAGGCGATAAACCCGGAAGAAGATGGCTTGACAAATTATCACCGTTACTTATGTTGGCTGACAAATACCAATCATGCCATCCATGGTAGCCACAAAAAACGACCTTATCTCGTTTGGTGAATGCACGGGCAATTCTGACAGCTACAGAAACAGCTTCACCACCTGATCTTGAGTAGCGGACCATCTCACCCCAAGGATGCAATTTACACATCAATTCAGCAAGCTCTATCTCTTCAGGGCAATTCAATGAGGAGCTAGACCCTTTTCGAATTCTCTCAATAACCTGATTGTCAACAAAATCATCAGCATATCCAAGAATGTTCGCTCCAATTCCTGCAATACTGAAGTCAAAGTATTTGTTTCCGTCCAAATCCCAAATTTCTTGCCCCTTCGCTTTTTGGTAATAGCCGGGCCATACCCCAGGTGCAAACATTTCAGGGCGTTTTGAAAGTAATTGGGTCTTACCAGGAATAAAGATTTTGGCCCGATCCTGCATCTCTAAACTCAATGGTGTCTTATTCATTTCAAATCCTTCCACCACTCTTGATTAGTTTCGTACCATTGGATGGTTTGTGCCATTCCGTCATCAAACTCTACTATTTCCTTGAATCCAATGCCTAGTAGTTTTGAATCATCTATCGCATATCGAAGATCATGGCCCTTTCGATCTTCAACAAATTCTATATAGGTCGAATCGAAGCCCATAATGGCGAGCAAATTGCTTATGAGGGATAAGTTTTGGAAAGAATTACGCCCTCCTATGTTGTAAATCTCTCCAACTTTTCCATTTAATGCAATATGAGCAATTGCACGGCAGTGGTCCTCAACGTGTATCCACTCCCTCACATTCTTGCCAGAACCATATACCGGTACCTTTTTACCTTCAATTAGATTTGTGATGGCTAAAGGAATAAGTTTTTCTGGATTTTGATAAGGACCATAATTATTGGAGCACCTCGTCACAATTATTGGCAACCTATGTGTTTGAAAAAAAGACCTAGCAAGTAAGTCCGATGCTGCTTTAGAGGCGGCATACGGAGAGTTCGGTTCAAGATTTGATTGCTCTGTTGCTGTCCCTTGATTCAAGGAGCCATAAACCTCGTCGGTACTGATGTGAATTACTTTATGCACACCTGCAATTAAACCCTGATTGAATATGTTGTATGCTCCAACAACATTCGTATCGATAAATGAACTAGCATCTGCAATTGAGCGATCAACATGGCTTTCAGCTGCGAAGTTGAATACTAGATTTTGACCCTGCATTGAGTCCTTAACCACCTCAGGATCATTAATGCTTTTCGTGATGACTTCAAGTCTCGGATCCTGACTTACAGAAGAAAGGTTATCTAAGTTTCCTGAGTAAGTTAGAGAATCTAGAACGGTAACTTTTTTGATACTTTCAAATCCTGGCATTCCACGGAGCAGCAGCCTTACAAATTCACTACCTATGAATCCGGCTCCCCCGGTGACTAATACCTTCATCTTAAAACCCTATCTTATCTTCGAGTGTTAAGATGCGACCATGAAGGGTATTGTGCTTGCTGGTGGAAGCGGATCCCGGTTAGCCCCAATCACCACTTCTCTCAGCAAGCAGCTTTTACCTGTTTACGACAAGCCAATGATTTATTACCCAATTAGCACCCTGATGCTCGCAGGGATTAGAGATGTATTGATAATTTCTACAACCCAAGATCTTCCAAGATTTCAAAAGTTATTGGGTGATGGGTCTAAATGGGGAATTAGGTTTGCATACGCGGAACAGCAGGCTCCTAAAGGAATTGCAGAGGCATTTCTAATTGGCGAAAAATTTATTGGTAATGAAAATGTTGCTCTTGCTCTTGGTGACAATATATTTCATGGCTCGGGTTTAGGCGGTCAACTTGAGTTTAATTCTGATTTATCAGGTGCGATGATATTTGGCTACGAAGTCTCAAATCCTTCAGAGTATGGAGTAGTTACGCTAGATCAGAACGGGAATCCTCTATCAATTGAAGAGAAACCTACGAAATCTGTTAGTAATTTAGCTGTCCCCGGACTTTATTTTTATGATTCAAATGTTGTTACGTTCGCAAAGGCAATCAAGCCAAGCCCTAGAGGAGAATTAGAAATAACTTCAATCAATTCAGAGTACCTAAAACTTGGAAAGTTGAAAGTAAATATTTTGAAGCGCGGAACTGCATGGCTTGATACCGGGACTCCAGATTCGTTACATGATGCCGCAACGTATGTGCGGTTGATTGAGCAACGTCAAGGCTTGAAAATAAGTTGCCCAGAGGAAATTGCATGGAGAAAAGGATGGATTTCAGATTTCGATTTAAAGGAAATTGCATCTATCAACTCATCGAGCAGTTATTCTAATTACTTAGTAGGCCTTTTGGGTAAACGTAAACATGAGTTATAGTGCTGGGTAAAACACCCACTAGACCGACCTAAATTGAGTTCACGTCAGTCAATAAATCAGCGCTGATTCAATACTTCTTGATATCTTCCACAAAAGGACTAAAAATGCCATAAAGAAGGGAGCATTGCCTTCCCGAGGGCAAATAATTGCCCTTCAGACTTAGAAAACCCCCAATCTTGGTAACGACTACCCCCTTTCATAGGGCAAGATTTCCCCATGCGCTTAGACCATGTTTCATATGTAACTTCCCATGATCAGCTCGCTGACACCGTTCAACGCCTGGGTTCACGCCTTGGCAGCACCTTCGTAGATGGTGGTGTCCACCCACGCTTTGGCACACGCAACTTCACACTGCCTCTTCAAAACGGTCAATACATCGAAGTTGTCTGCCCACTAGATCACCCAGCAACAGAGCAAACACCTTGGGGTAAAGCTGTTAGCAAGAAAGCAGAAGAAGGCGGCGGCTGGCTTACTTGGGTTTTTGCAACTGAAGATATTTCAAAGGTTGAAGAGAAGTTTGGACGCCCTGCAATCGAAGGTCACCGCACACGCCCAGACGGAACCGATCTTAAGTGGAAGCAAATTGGAGTTAATGAGATTACTGACTCTCGCGAACTTCCATTCTTTATCCAGTGGTTAACTGCTGATCACCCATCACAAGATGGAAAGGCGGTTGCTGCAATCGAGAAGATTACAATTGCTGACACTGAACAACTATCAGACTCATGGTTTAAGTCAGAGATCCTTGCTGGATTGAATGGCACAGATATTGAGTTTATTGACCCTTCGACAAATGAGGGTGAGTCAGGGATAGTTGCAGTGCAATTGAAGACGCCAACAGGATCTGTAGTTCTGGATTAGCTATAACTTTTTAACCGAAAAAGTCCAAAATGGTTCAGTGTCAGAAAATTTTAAGGTAGAAATATCAAAATCGCCAGCACGTAGCATCTCTGTTATTTCAGCTTTACTGAATCGTTGTTCAAGCGTGGTGCCGAAGCGATCGAGTGCATCATTTGCAAGCATCACAAAGGGCATATCCGCGTAGTGATGAAGTGGAATATTTGAAGTGTTTATTCCAAACTTACTTAGTACTTTAGACAACCTTGCCAATGGCCAGTAGATGAGTGCTGCAATAGCCGAAGCTACAATTTGCTTAATTCTTTGTGGGAGGCCAGAAATAACTTTGCGCACCGCATTTACGCCCTTGAAGATTATCTTGTAGAAACCGGGCTTGTTCTCAAGGTTGTAATACAAATAGCAAAGAAAAGTTCCCCCAGGCTTAATTCTGCGTGCAACCTCTTTGATCGCCAGACCGGTGTCAGGAATATGATGCAAAACTCCAAGTGACATCGCTAGATCTAATGATTCCAAAGGAATTGAGTTCGCGCCCACCGTTTCTTGCAGCACTGCAATCTTTGGTTCATCTGAAAACTTTTTTTTCAAAACAGTGCTTGCACCATCACTTGGCTCTAGCGCATAGACCAAGGAAAAATAGGGAATCAACCGTTCAGCCCACCGCCCACTGCCAGCGCCAAAATCCCCGGCAATAGATTTCTTTGGATCGAATTGATTCAAATCAATTGGAGTGCAGTAGGCACGGAATTGGGCATCTAGGGCCTCAGATGTTTCAGTTTCGGCATAATCAAATGACGCCCACTCATGACCAAAGGAATCAATGACTCCTTGGTCTAAGTTTTCATCTTTGTCACGAAGACCCACCAAGGCTCCCCATCTCAATTTGATTACGGACATTTTCAATTGTCAAAATCAAGCCTGCCGTTCTAGAAACCTTGGGCTCCCAACCCAGCAACTCTTTTGCCTTAGCGATGACTGGCTCGCGATCTTTTGGATCATCAGACGGTAATGGACGAAAAACTATCTCACTTTTTGATTCGGTGAGTTCAATGATCTCCGTGGCGAGCTTCAACATGGTTATCGGCGCAGGATTTCCAAGGTTGATCGGTTGATAGATACCGCTTGTAAAGAAAAGGCTGGACAATCCTTCTATCAAGTCAGTCACAAAACAAAAGCTACGAGTCTGACTACCATCACCATAAACAGTTATCGGT
>Ga0214921_10012629_pt1 | contig 10056 bp, 9 predicted proteins | sample LL1505_MetaG_FD_177992 | JGI IMG/M metagenome (GOLD analysis project Ga0214921, IMG submission 177992) | Freshwater microbial communities from Lake Lanier, Atlanta, Georgia, United States - LL-1505 | ecosystem: Environmental > Aquatic > Freshwater > Lake | place: USA: Georgia | collected 2015-05-28
CGGGCGCATCTCGCTGGCCGTGGGCCTGGCGGCCATGCTGATGGCCGTCACCGTGGGCGTGTTCATCGGCGCGGTGGCCGGCATGGCGCGCGGCTGGGTGGATGCCGTGCTGATGTGGGTGACCGACCTGTTCCTGAGCCTGCCGCAGCTGCCCCTGCTGCTGCTGCTGATCTTCCTGTTCCGCGACCCGCTGAAGAAGGCCTTCGGGCTGGAGGTGGGCATCTTCATCCTGATCGTGCTGGTGATCGGCGGCTTCCGCTGGATGCCGGTGGCGCGCCTGGTGCGGGCCCAGTTCTTCAGCCTGCGCGAGAAAGAATTCGTCGAAGCCGCCCGCGCCCTGGGCGCCAGCGTGCCGCGCCAGGTGATCCGCCACATCCTGCCCAACAGCCTGGGGCCGGTGATCGTGGCCGGCACCATCGACATCGCCGCGGCCATCATCGCCGAGAGCACGCTCAGCTTCCTGGGCCTGGGCTTCCCGCCCGACGTGCCGACCTGGGGCCGCATCCTCTATGACGGCCGCGACTACATGGACCTGGCCATGCACTGGGCCCTGTTCCCCGGCATCGCCATCTTCCTGACTGTGCTGACCATCAACTTCATCGGCGACGGGCTGCGCGACGCACTCGATCCACGACGGGTGCTCTGACATGCCATTGCTGGATATCCGGGGCCTGAAAACCCATTTCAAGACCGACGACGGCTGGCTGCATGCGGTGGACGGCGTCGACCTGGCCATCGACGCCGGCCAGACCGTGTGCGTGGTGGGCGAATCCGGCTGCGGCAAGAGCGTCACCGCCAAGACGGTGATGAAGCTCATCGACATGCCGCCCGGCAAGATCGTGGCCGGCCAGGTGCTGTGGCAGGGGCGCGACCTGGTGCCGCTGGACAACGAGGCGATGCGCAAGATCCGGGCGAAGGAGATCGCCATCATCTTCCAGGAGCCGATGACCAGCCTGAACCCGGTCTACACCGTGGGCGAGCAGATCGCCGAATCCATCCGCCTGCACGAGGGCCTGGGCCGGCGCGAGGCCATGGACCGCGCGGTGGAGATGCTCAAGCTGGTGAACATCCCCACGCCCGAGCGGCGGGTCAAGGACTATCCGCACCAGTTCTCGGGCGGCATGCGCCAGCGGGTGATGATCGCCATCGCCCTGGCCTGCAACCCCAAGCTGCTGATCGCCGACGAGCCCACCACCGCGCTCGATGTCACCATCCAGGCCCAGATCCTGGACCTGATGGTCGAGCTGAAGGAACGGCTGGGCATGGCCATCATGCTGATCACCCACGCCATGGGCGTGGTGGCCGAAACCGCCCAGCGGGTGGTGGTGATGTACGCCGGCAAGGTGGTGGAAGAAGCCAGCGTGGAAGACCTGTTCGCCCGCCCGCGCCACCCCTACACCCAGGGCCTGATCCGCAGCATCCCGCGCATCGACCTGGCCGCCACCCACAAGGTGCGGCTCGAAGCCATCGGCGGCACCGTGCCCAAGCTGATCAACCCGCCCGAAGGCTGCCGCTTTGCCGCGCGCTGCAAGCACGCCATGCCGGCCTGCACCACCGCCACGCCGCCGCTGCTGGAAGTCAAGCCCGGCCACAAGGTGGCCTGCATCCTGGAGGCGGCCGCCGCATGAACGCCCCGTTGCTGAAAGTGGAGGGGCTGGTCAAGCAGTTCCCGATCAAGGGCGGCATCCTGGGCCGCACGGTCGACAAGGTGCATGCGGTCGATGGCGTCAGCTTCGAGCTGGCCGCCGGCGAGACGCTGGGCGTGGTGGGTGAGTCGGGCTGCGGCAAGAGCACCACCGGCCGCTGCATCCTGCGCCTGATCGAGCCCACCGCCGGCACGGTTTGGTTCGAGGGCAGGAACGTCACCACCATGGGCAAGACCGAGTTGCGGTCCATGGCGCGTGACATGCAGATCATCTTCCAGGATCCGTATGCCAGCCTGAACCCGCGCATGACGGTGGCCGCCATCATCGGCGAGGCGCTGACCATCCACAAGCTCACGCCCGACCCGGCGGCGCACGAGGCGCGCATCGTCGAGCTGCTGCAGACGGTGGGCCTGTCGGCGGACCATTTGCGGCGTTTTCCGCATGAGTTCTCGGGCGGCCAGCGCCAACGCATCGGCATTGCCCGGGCGCTGGCGGTCAACCCCAAGCTGATCGTCTGCGACGAGGCGGTGAGCGCGCTGGATGTGTCCATCCAGGCCCAGGTGATCAACCTGCTGGAAGACCTGCAGAGCCAGTTCAACCTGACCTATCTGTTCATCGCCCATGACCTGAGCGTGGTGGAACACATCAGCGACCGGGTGGCGGTGATGTACCTGGGCCGCATCGTCGAGATCGCCTCGTCGCGCGACCTCTACACCCGGCCGCAGCACCCCTACACCGAGGCCCTGCTGTCGGCCGTGCCCATCCCCGACCCGCAGATCAAGCGCAAGCGCATCCCGTTGCAGGGCGATGTTCCCAACCCCATCCACCCGCCCCAGGGCTGCCACTTCCACACCCGCTGCCCGATCGCGCAGAAGGGGTTGTGCGATGTGCAGTCACCGGTGCTCAAGCCCGCCGGCGCCGACGGCCACCTGGTGGCCTGCCACTTGCGCGGCTGAGTCCCGGTCTGGCGCCAGCATGGCCAGCAGCGTGCCCAGCGCTGCGGCCAGGTCGCCACCGTTGCGCGCCGCCACCCGCAGCACCAGGCCCATGCCGTGCGGCAGGCTTGACACCCCCGCCGACACCCCCAAAGACACCCCGGCCCCGCCGGCCTGCACGGCCCGCACCGCAGCCCGGCAGCGCGCCGCGGCATCATCGGGCAGTCTGCCCAGCCACCACAGGGCGCCGAAGGCGCGGGCGCTGCCGGTGACACCGGGCACGGCGGCGTCCAGCATCGCATCGTCCAGGCAGAAGCGGTCGATCACGCGCGGCCGGCCGGCGGCGTCGGTGATGGCCAGCCGGCTGTCGAAGCTGCGCCCTGGCGCAGCCTGCGCCAGCGGCCGGGCCGGTGCATCGGCCGGCGGCACGGGCGTGTGCAGCATCACGCCCTCGGACCACAGCAGCTGCGCACCGGCCGCGACGCTGGCCTGCAGCGTCTGCACCAGCCGGGCGCCCGGCAGCAGGATCAGCGGGCGCTGCAGGTAGTGCAGGTTGGCGCCCTCGGCCAACTGCAAGGCAACGCCCTGCTGCACCGCGGCCTGCCCGCGGGCGGCATGCACCACCGTGGCCGACGGGAAGCGCAGCGTCACCTGGGCGCCGGCATCCAGGTCGATCCGCTGGGCCAGCTGCTCGCCGCCATAAAGCCCACCCGAGGCCGACTGCACCACCAGCTCCGCCGCATGCCGGCCCGCCAGCGGCGCGGTGATGTGGTGGGGGTAGCGCACCAGGCGCTGGGCCAGCACGGTGTGGCCGCCCGGCGCGCAGGCAAAGCGCAGCGCCAGCTGGGCCGTGCAGCCCGCCTCGCCGGTCGCCGTCACCGGCGCAGCACCGCCGCGCACAGGGCATCGGCCACCCGGTCCACGCCTTCGTCGGCGCGGCAGTTGGTGCACAGCAGCGGCCGCCCGCCCCGCACCGCCGAGGCCTCGGCCACCATGCGCGGCAGGTCCACGCCCACATGGGGGTGCAGGTCGGTCTTGTTGATCACCAGCAGGTCGGCCTGCACAACGCCCGGGCCGCGCTTGCGCGGGATGTCGTCGCCACCGGCCACGTCGATGACGAACAGCCACCAGTCCACCAGGTCGAGCGAGAAGGTGGACGCCAGGTTGTCGCCGCCGCTTTCGATCAGGATCATCTCCAGGCCGGGAAAGGCGCGGTCCAGGCTGTCGGCGGCTTCGATGTTGAGCGACGGGTCTTCCCGGATCACGGTGTGCGGGCAGGCACCCGCCTCCACCCCCAGGATGCGCTCTGCCGGCAGCAGGCTGGTGCGGCGCAGCCGCTCGGCGTCTTCTTGCGTGACCAGGTCGTTGGTGATCACCGCCAGGTCGACCCCGCGGGCCTGCAGGTGCGGGATCAGGCGTTCCAGCAGCGAGGTCTTGCCGCTGCCCACCGGGCCGCCGATGCCGATGCGGGCGGCGCCATGGGGACGTTGCTGTGTGGATGGCGGGGCGGGCAGGTTCATCGCAGCATGTACTTTCGGTTGAGCGGCACCACCGCGGTGGGCGCGCAGGTCAGCAGCCGGCCGTCGGCCCGCACGGCGAAGCTGGCGGGGTCGACCTCGATGTGCGGCAGCGCGCTGTTGCGCACCATGTCGCGCTTGCCCAGCGCCCGCACCGAGCGGATCGGCACGCAGGCCTTGCCCAGCCCCAGCCGCTGGCCCACGCCGTTGGCAATGGCCAGCTGCGACATGAAGTTCACCCCCAGGTGCTGGGGCGACAGGCCGAAGCTGCCGAACATCGGCCGCTGGATCTGCGGCTCGCTGCCGATCTGGCTGGCGTTGCCGTCGCCCATGGCCGCCCAGGCGATGAAGCCCGACTTCATCACCATCCAGGGCTTGATGCCGAACGAGGCCCGCGGCCAGAACACCAGGTCGGCCAGGCGGCCGGGTTGCAGCGATCCGACGTCGGCGTCGATGCCGGCGGCGATCGCCGGGTTCGTGGTGGTCTTGGCCAGGTAGCGCAGGATGCGCTGGTTGTCGGCGCGTGCCGTGGTTTCCTCGGGCAGGCGGCCCACGCGCTGCTTCATCACGCTGGCCAGCTGGAAGGCCTTGGCCTGGTTCTCGGCCAGCCGGCCCATGCCCTGTGAATCGGTGGCGAAGATCGAGATCGCGCCCATGTCGTGCAGCAGGTCCTCGGCGGCCATGGTCTGCGGCCGCACCCGGCTTTCGGCAAAGGCCAGGTCTTCGGCCAGGCGCCAGTTCATCACATGCGCCAGCATGGTCATGGGCACGCCTTCGTCCAGCGCATACGCGGTGAACGGGTTGGTGGGGTTGGTCGACGAGGGCAGCACATGGGCCATGCCGTTGACGGTGAGCAGGTCGGGCGCATGGCCGCCACCCGCGCCCTCGGTGTGGAACATGTGGATAGTGCGCCCGGCAATCGCGCGCAGGCTGTCTTCGCAGAAGCCGAACTCGTTGATGGTGTCGGTGTGCAGGCAAACCGAAAAATCATGCCGGTCAGCGGCCAGCAGCGACCCGTGGATGACCGCGCCCGAGGCGCCGAAGTCCTCGTGGATCTTGACCCCCAGCGCGCCGCCGGCCACCGACTCTTCCACCGCGCCGGGGTCGGAACAACCGCGGCCCAGGAAGCCGAAGTTCAGCGGGCAGCGGTCCAGCGACTGGATCAGCTGCCCCAGCACGTTCGGCCCCGAGCAGCTGACGTCGAAATGCGGCCCGGGCGACATGCCGATCATCGTGGTGGTGCCGCCGGCCAGCGCGTGTTCACACTGCTGTGGCGACAGGAAGTGGGCATGCGCCTCCACCGCGCCGGCGGTGATCAGGAAGGGCTCGCCGTGGTAGACGGTGGTGTTGGGGCCGCAGCGCAGCCGCGGGTCCACGCCCTGCATGGTGTCGGGGTTGCCGGCCTTGCCGATGGCCACGATGCGGCCGTCGCGGATGCCGATGTCGCCCTTGACGATGCCCAGCACCGCATCGAGGATGGTGGCGTTCTGGATCACCGAATCCAGCGCGCCCGAGGCCTGCGTGCCGGTGGTCTGGAAGCCTTCACCGTCGCGCATGGCCTTGCCGGCGCCGGTGGTCAGCTCGTCGCCGTGGTGGGCGAAGTCGTGCTCGATCTCGGCCAGCAGCTCGGTGTCGCCCAGGCGCACCAGGTCGCCGGTGGTGGGGCCGTAGGCGGCGGCGTAGTCGCGGCGGCTCATCATGGCCATGGTCAGGCTCCCAGATAGCCGGCGCTGCGGGCTGCGGCCAGCGCCGCTTGCGCGCGGCCAGGATCGTCCAGCCGGCCTTGCGCCAGCCCGGCCTGGCCGCAGACGATGCGCTCGCCGCCGATCGGCACCAGGGCCACGCGCCGCCGCAGCCCGGGCTCGAAGCGCACGCCACCGCCCGAGCCCACGTCCAGCCGCATGCCCCAGGCCCGGGCGCGGTCGAAATCGAGGGCGCGGTTGGTCTCGAAGAAATGGGTGTGGCTGCGCACCTGGATGTCGCGGTCGCCGGTGTTGGTCACGTCCAGTTCGATCACCGGCCGGCCGGCATTGAGCGCGATGTCGCCGTCGGGCGTGATCACCTCGCCGGGCTGGGGGCTGGTGTCGACCTGGCTGCCCGGCAGGATGGGCCGGAAGACGATCACCATCTTCGTGCCCTGCTCGAAGTTGGCCTCCACCGACACGAACTCGATCATCGACGCCACGCCGGGCTCGACATCGTCGCTGCTGAGCAGGCGGGTGGCCTGGTCGACGATGTCGCTGTAGCCCATGCCCTTGCGCGCGGCCAGCAGCATCTCGTCGGCGATCAGCGCCACCGCCTCGGGGTGCGACAGGCGCACGCCGTGTCTGCGCAGGCGGCGCGCATGCTCGGCAGCGCTGAAGATGACGAGACGGTCGATTTCGGTCGGCGTGAGGTTCATGGCGGGTCTCTCTGCAAGTTGGGGCCGTGCCGTGGTCAGTTGGAGAACAGCCGCAGGGACAGATCGGCGTGGCGCATCATGGCCAGGTCGGCCTCGGGCACCAGGGTGCAGATGGCGTCTGTCGGCGGGACCGGCGCGTCGGCCAGCGCGGCCAGCAACGGGCGCACCTGCTGCAGCGCCCGCTGCGCATCCAGGTGGCCGATCAGCCCCAGGCGGATGGCGGCGGTGGCCACGGCACTGGCGGCGGTGTAGCCGCTGACGGCCAGCGCGGCCGCGGCCGCCAGCCCGGTGCCGGCCAGCACCACGCCCTGCACCACCGGCAGATGGCCCTGCAGCCGCTGGCCATCGGCCAGCGCGCGCAGGCCCGCCGCGCCAGGCGTGCCCAGCCGCACATGGGTGCCCAGCAAGGCCAGGCCGGCGCGGCGTGAGCCGGTGCGCGCCGCCTCCACCGTGGCCAGCGCCTCGGCCAGATCGTCCAGCGCCTGGCAGGCGGCCAGGTCGCCAGCGGCGGCATGGGCATGGGCCACCAGCACCCGGTCGCAGCGGCCCCAGCGCTGCGACAACTGGCCGCCCAGGTAGTCTGCAAAGCCGGCCCGTGCCAGCCGGCCCTCGGCCACCATCACCTCCAGACCCCAGGAGAAGGCGAAGCCGCCGCCTGGGAACTGGCCATCCCCGTATTGCAAGGCCGTCAGCAGCGCGGCCGATGCCGCTGCCTGGGCCGCGGCCTCAGCCATGCACATGCACCCGGCCGCTGTCGATCAGGCCGCGCACCCGGGCCAGGTAGCTGTCGTCGGGCGCATCAGCGGCCACCAGCAGGGCCGTGCCGTCGAAGCGGATGCGCCAGTGCAGGTTGCCAGCGTGGTAACCCAGCTCCAGCGCGGCGGCGGCGTCCACCGGCTGCAGCCGCAGCCAGCGCTGTGCGCCCACCCGCAGCACCACGGCGCGGGCATCGTCCAGGTGCAACACGGCGCCGTCGCAGAGCTGCGCATCACGCGCCAGCGACACGAAACAGGCCGTGCCGTGGTCGGTGACGGCGCGAAAGCGCCGCCGCGGCAAATCATGCGGCGTGATCTGCAAGGTCTCGACCACGCCGTGGTGCGCCAGCTGGTGCAGGCGCTCGGCCAGGCCCGGCGCCGTGCGCAGGCCGTGGATGCCGTCGATCACCAGTTCCGTCTGCATCGGGCCATCCTCGGTGGGGTTGCTTTCCAAGTCAAGCAATCTCGGTGCCCGGCGCCCGGCCCTCGGCGCTCGGCGCTGGCTGGCGGTCAGAATGCAGGCATGGCCCAAGACCCAGTCACCATGGACGGCAGCAACCGCGGCGGCAACAAGCCGTGGCACCGCGCTGCCCACCCCGCGGGCCGCGCCGTGCTGGCCCCAGCGGCATGGCCTGCACCAGAGACGGCGTGAACACACCCTGAAGCCGCCCATGCGCATCACCGACATCCAGCAACGCCTGCAGGCCCTGGGCGCCAAGCCGGTGCACCAGCAGCGGGTGCTGCGGCATTGGACGCATGCCCTGCCCCAGTGGCCGGCTGCACGGCGCAACAAGCGCCAGCCCGAGCACTGGCTGCCCAGGGCGGTGCTCGACGACCTGCCGGCGCTGGACGCCGACCTGGCCGGCCTGGTGCAGCTGGTGAGCCGGCATCCGGCCGACGATGGGTCAGAGCGCCTGCTGCTGGCCCTGGCCGACGGGCAGACGGTGGAGGCGGTGTTGCTGCAGCCGGGCCGCGCGGCAGGGCTGTGCGTCAGCAGCCAGGTGGGCTGCGCCGTGGGCTGCCAGTTCTGCATGACCGGTGTGGGCGGCCTGCTGCGCCAGCTGGGCAGCGCCGAAATCGTGGCCCAGGTGGCGCTGGCGCGCCGCCTGCGGCCGGTGCACAAGGTGGTGTTCATGGGCATGGGCGAGCCCGCCCACAACCTCGACAACGTGATGGAGGCCATCGCCCTGCTGGGCACGGTGGGCCAGATCGGGCACAAGAACCTGGTGTTCTCCACCGTGGGCGACCCGCGCGCCTTCGCCCACCTGCACAGCCTGGGCAAGGGCGATGTGCGGCCGGCGCTGGCCTTGTCACTGCACACCACCGATGCCGCGCTGCGCGAGCGCCTGCTGCCCCGCGCACCGCGCCTGACGCCGGCTGAACTGGTGGACCAGGCCGACGCCTATGCGCGCGCCAGCGGCTACCCGGTGCAATACCAGTGGACCTTGCTGGCCGGCGTGAACGACAGCGACGCTGAACTCGATGGCATCAGAGGCCTGCTGGCCGGCCGCTTCGGTGTGCTCAACCTGATCCCCTGGAACAGCGTGGATGGCCTGGACTTCCAGCGCCCCAGCTGGGAGCGTGCGGCCGCGATGGCGCGGGTGCTGCACCGTGCCGGCATCCTCACCAAGCTGCGCCATTCCGCCGGGCAGGATGTGGAGGGCGGCTGCGGGCAGCTGCGGGCCCGGGCGGCCACGGATGGCGCGGTGGTGGCCCCGCCAGCCACGCGCCGGGTCAGGCCGGCTGCAGAAAGTCCAGCAACAGGCGGTTGACGGCCTCGGGCTGCTCCTGCTGCACCCAGTGTCCGGCGCCGGGCAGCAGGTGGCAGCCGCGCAGGTCCCGGCAGGCGCCCGCCTGCATCGCGGCAAAGGCGCCGGGGCGCTGGTGGATGCCCCAGTCGCTGGCACCGGCGATGTAGAGCGCGGGCACGTCGATGCTGCGGCCGGCCATCAGCTGCAGCTCGGCCTGGCCTTGCGGATCGGTGCTGTTGCGGTACCAGTTCAGGCCGCCCTGGAAGCCGCTGCGGGCGTACTCGCCGGCATACACCGCCAGCGCGGCATCGGGCAGCCAGCGGCAGGCAGCGGTCTGCGCGGCCGTGGGCATGTGCGGCGCCACGGTGGCCGGCATGCTGGTGGCCGCGTCCATCACGTAGTAGGTGGGCAGTTGGGCCAGGGCCTCGGCCGTCCAGCCGGGCAGCGGGTGCGGCTGGTTGCCGGGCCAATCGGCGCTCTTGTGGTGGTAGTAGGCGCGCAGAAAAGCCTGCAGGCCCTGCGGCGGCTGGTCCATCTCGGCCGCGGCGGTGGGCAGGCTGTAGTACCACTGGTAGTGCAGGCGCGGGCGCGGCAGGGCGGCCAGGGCCGCATGCACATCGGGCACCGGCCGGGGCGGGTGGTTGAAGGTGTCGAACGGCAGCGCGGGCGGGCCACCGAACGGCGCGCTCATCAGCACCACCCGCGGGAACACATCGGGCCGCAGCAGCGCGCACCAGGCCGCCAGCGGCGAGCCGAAGTCATGGCCCACCACCGCATGCACCCGGCGGTGGCCCAGGGCCAGCACCAGGGCCAGCATGTCACGCACCAGGCTGAACCAGCGGTAGGGGGCGATGGGGGCATCGGCGCCGGGCGCCCAGCCGGTGGTGCGGCCATAGCCCCGCAGATCGGGCGCGATGGCATGCAGGCCAGCCGCCGCCAGCGCCGGCAGCTGGTGCCGCCAGCTGAAGGCAAGTTCGGGAAAGCCGTGCAGCAACAGCACCACCGGCCGGCCGGGAACGTCGAAGCCTGCTTCCAGCAGGTGCAGGTTCAG
>Ga0214921_10012630_pt1 | contig 10055 bp, 6 predicted proteins | sample LL1505_MetaG_FD_177992 | JGI IMG/M metagenome (GOLD analysis project Ga0214921, IMG submission 177992) | Freshwater microbial communities from Lake Lanier, Atlanta, Georgia, United States - LL-1505 | ecosystem: Environmental > Aquatic > Freshwater > Lake | place: USA: Georgia | collected 2015-05-28
TCTCAAATTCGCCAAGTAGGGCGATCTTATCTGCATACAAAACAACCTTGTCCGAGTTGAAAACAATTTTATTCGGCTGCGAAAGTTCATTTTTAGAATCGTCTATGTAAATCCGTGCATTCGCTGCATAAAAATCAAATTCAACGGCCGCGAGACCATTTTCATTTAACCAGGACGTCGAAGCACCCCAATCGTTCATTTTTGCTAGATCCAGCTCAAGTGGAGCATTTGCAAAGAACTTTGTCGGCCCCTCCACGCCGAACTTGGATTCAAAATAGAAATACTTGTCCGCCTGAATTAGCGCACTTTCACTGGTTCCTGCACTGGTATCAAATTTGAGAATAGAGGTCAGATTCTTTTCTTCCACAAAGCTGGTGCTGTAGTACACCTCCGCCAATGGCAGACTTTTCCCCAAGGCCTCCTCAGACAAACTTACGATGCCAACATCGTAGTCGATCGAAGCGACTTGTTTTGCTGCTCCAGCAAGATCCGTGATCCAGAATGCCCCGGCCCCATTGTCCTTCATAATAATGGAGTCGACTAGTTCGCCGGCGCTGCTTAAAACTGCAAGAAAGATTTCCACTGAACCCTTTCTTATGTCGCTTGTTTCTCCTTGCCTGCCAAAAAGTAATTCAAATTTTGAATCTTGAGTGAGTGTCAGGGCTCCGTCTTGGATTCCTGACACTAGAGCCTTGACCTCAACTTTGGCACTACTTGCTAGCCCATCCATCCAATTATAGAAATTATCCAGAACTAACTTAGTTTTAGTAACGCCTAAGGATGTGGCCGTGATCTCATAAGCGGTTGCATCGAGGGCACTGTCCCAGCTTAGCGCGGTATTTACACTGGATAGCAGATTTCGAATCGGATTCGCGGCGCGAATCACTGCATTATCTAAGCTTCTGGGAAGAATTTTTACATCTTTGCTGATGGACTTTCCAATTTGATCTAACGCTACGGTCAACTGGATGTTCAAAGGCTCCGAAGAATATATCTTGGGATCAGGAAGATTATTTCCCGTCAGATTTAAAACACTTTGTCCTGCCAGGATGACTACACTGTTTTCTGCCTGTCCAATTTTATCTCCATTATTTTTAAATGCTTCCAATGTCACTTTCGCTGTGAGATTGGCGGCTACCTTGCCAGGGAGTGTTATCACAAAAGGATTTTCTGAACTGCCAGACTGTAATGTGCCAGAAGCCGTTCCTACTGGATTGATCCCGGAAGTAATATCTGCGACCAACCCTCCCCCCACTGTGCTCAGCTTGGAGGCAAAAGCCTGAATTGAGACCGCTACCAAATTCGAACTTCCATTCGAAATAATTCCGTCATCGGCCACAGTGAATGTGAAGGGTATTGAGGTCGCACCCACCGGAATCGTTGAACCCTCTGGGAAATTAAAGGTGATGCTTCTTCCACTCGCAGAAACCAGAGTCACTGGAACAGCCTGAACTGCAGGGCTATTTAGGCTGATCGTTCCTACCTGAAGCGTTCCCTCGGAAATCCCATCGGGCAAGGTCACCTTCAACTGTGTTGGCCCTTGCGGAGCTTGCTGCTCTTGCTCAGCAAGTCGCCTTTGCGCAGCCAAAAAAGACGGGTCAATTACCGGCCCTTGCCCAGCCGCACCACCCATGCTAGGCCCTGCTCCTGGCGGGGGTGGTGGCTTCGCTCCAGCTACCGGTCCGGGACCGTCACCCCCAGCTGCTGTATTGATATCGAGACCATCTCCGCCAGCTCCCGGCTCAGGCCTCTCACGCGGCGCCCCCACTAACAGATCTCCATCCTGTCCAGTGGCAACCACCTCGACACCGAGAACTTCGATTTTCCCCTCCCGAATCATGGACTGCTGTTTTTCTGAAACCACATTGATCTCCGCTTGCGATGGGAGTTCTTTTTTAAAGCCTTGGACCAGAGGAGTCGTATCCATCACCTTTTTCACATCCACATCGAAGACCTGAATCGCGGATTTAGGTCCTGTGCCTGTCGAGGCAGCTTGCCCAGGCATGATCACCGCCGTTTTTCCATCAGGTGTCGTCACCTTCAAGCTCCCAGAACTTTCCAACAACACGAAGACCGCCCCACCCGTTGCGCTCCGGCTCGCCATAAAAGTACTGCCACTCACAGCCGCCGTCACTCCACCACAATCTACCGTAGCCCCACCATTGCCAGGAGTTGCATGAATCAAGGCCGTTCCTTTATCTAATTTCACGAGTCGTTCCTTCGACTGGAAAGAAAAGACGCTATTCGCACCGATCCGAGTGATCGAAGAATCTCCAAAGGTAAGTTCCGCCATGGAAGCTGCCGCTGTCGTCACCTTAGAATTTTCGCCGATTTTTTCGCTCACCTTTGCAGGCGTAGGACCCTGACCCACATCATGCTCCACAATGTTTTTTAAAGTGGTGATTTCCGCATCTTTAAACTCTGTTGCGGCAAAGCCTAAGCTGACTCCGAACGAAAGGAGTACGAAGGGCACAAGACGTTGATGTCCAAAAATCATACGATTGAATCTTTGACCACCAAAGAACCCGAAAGGTTCAAAGAAATATCGCCAAGACCCAATACACATACAAATAGGAATCCCAGACATACTTTTAGTATGCGTATAAGTTGTTGAAAGTCAAGGTTTTTAACTTCTTTTATAGCCCTGTAAGCCTTTTCTTGTCAATAAGTTATGCAGTAATACACCATATAGTTAATAAGTAGCAGATGCTATCTATATGTTGTATTAAAAGTGAATCCAAGCACGGCCGGAACGAAATAACACTGAACCCTGGGGGTCGGCGTTTCCACCCCAGACCGTTAGGTCCGTTGTTCACTTCCAAACTCTGGATCTTACGCCGATCGAGCCACCTGCCACCAGAAGGCCGCCGCGACCGCCGCCAAGATGGAAAGCTCGGGCACCATCCAGGCAGATCCAAGCGAGACTCCGGTACAACCCGCCCCCGCCAATGCGGCAAGTAATCCAAGCGGGCTACGCATGACTTGTGACAGGTCGCCAGACCAGCTCCAGTTCCAACCGCCGGCGCAAAGACGCTAACGCGTCCAGCCCCCGGCTGAAGGTTCCCTCCGTGTTTTCACCGCAATGGGCACAGCAGGCCCCAACGGCTTCCCAGTCCGCCCGATTCGTGTCCTCCCCACAGGATCTGCACTGAACTAATGTTTCCATATTTCGATTCCTCCTTTTTTCTTGCACCAGCTTGCCTAACGGGGTAGGACATAAAGAGTCCTATGAAGAAGAAATCTTTACCAATCCCGGGAGGCCACAGTCGCCCTCCCCTCGAACGAATGCAACGCCTCCACGACCTGCTTTCCAACGAGCAACCCGTCAACTGCCAGCAGCTAGGCAAAGATTTTGAAGTTTCTTATAAAACCATCCAGCGGGATCTCGATTTCATGCGGGATCGTCTCAACCTACCCATTGAGTACGACGCCACCCGTTACACATTTCGCTACACCGAAAAGGTCGAGGCCTTCCCTTTACTTCAGGTCAGCGAAGGGGAAATCCTTGCCCTCTTTGTCGCGCAGAAGGTTCTCGCCCAATACCGCGGAACCCCGTTTGAAAAGACCCTAGGCAGCGCATTCCAAAAGCTCACCGGCGCCCTCAAAGAAACCGTGAGCTTTGATCTTGGAGAGTGGGGCTCCGACTACTCCTTCCGCGTCACCGGCGCTTCAGCTGCCGATTTGGAGGTCTTTCGTCTTTTGGCCCGAGCCATCGTCCAACGCCAGGAAATCTCTTTTTCCTATCACTCCTTGAGAGCTACCGCTCCTGAGACACGCAGTGTCCACCCCTATCATTTGGCAAATATCGACAACGCATGGTATCTGTTAGCCCACGACCCCCAGCGTGCCCAGATCCGAACCTTTGCGCTTCCTCGCATTCGGACTCCCCAATTTACAAAAAAAACCTTCGAACGGCCTCGTGGTTTTTCTGCAACGAAAGAGCTGAAGGGCGGATTCGGCGTTTTTGCAGGCACCGGAAAATATTTGGTTAAAATCCGCTTCGACTCGTTTGCATCCCGCCTGGTTCGGGAGAGGGATTGGCATCCCACCCAGAAAATTCGTGAGATCAAAGGAGGCGGAATTGAACTGGAAATGACTCTGGGCGCCTTAGAAGAGATTGAGCGCTGGATTCTCAGCTGGGGGGACCATGCCGAGGTCCTCAGCCCAAAAACCCTAGTCAATTCGGTTAAAAAACGCATTTCCACGATGCAGAAGACATATAGATAACTTTTGACATAAAATACTATATATTGTTATAACGTAAAAATCGTACTATATATTGTATAGACAAGATCTTTAGCTAGTTAGTGGAGTTGGTGGATTCTGCAAATTTACAAAGCAAGCGCCCGCACAAAACCAGATCAGATCATTTGGCCTCTTTTTTGGCGCTCTCTCTGATGTGCCAACCGACTTTATTCGGGCAAGCCCTGCCTAGTGCCGTCTCGCAACAGGCAGTAATTGATTCTCAAGCTCAGCAAGACCGTGAGAGACAGAAGAATCTCGCTCTTGAGGGGAAAAATGAGGAGAAGCCGCCCGTCGAAGCCACAGAAGTCTCGGAAGATTTGGGGTCTCTCCAACTTGTCCGACCCAAGCCTGACCTCCCATTCGCACGACTCCATATGGATCAGAGCTACAGCTGGCTCTCCAACGCCAATTACGCCAAAAGCTCCTCCAATGTAGTCGCCGCTTGGCAAGCCATCTCGTCCATCGAAGGAGCCTGGGCACCGACTTTTTCCACTATGCCCGGTTACGAAAAATTCACCCCAGAGGTCGGTGTTCGCGCCTCTTTTTTCAACTACTTCAGCCAGGAAGAACCGGCCCTATCGAGCAACTTGAATGGAAAATATGATCTCGGCCTGGCCCAAGATTTCATGCTGATGAATATGTTTTTTCGTGCGAACAAGCAGGTCACGGACGAGCTGAGCGTGGGACTCTCCGTGGACGTAAATGGATACTTTTTCCTGAACACCCCATCAGAGCGATTTGATGTAGCCGGAGATACCGACACCAATTTCCTCAATGAAATCACCTGCGCTTATAGCTCAAACTATTTTCATGCTTTTACCGAAACCCAGGCCGTAACGCTGAGCTGGCGCGCCTCTTACGTTTTTTCCGACCCTTCCTACTTCACGAGAACGGATAACAGCCTCACAGGCTCTTATCTGCTCTCTCTTACGGACAAAATCAGCCTCAGTCCGTTTGCTTCTTACCGGCTGGCCTACTACACAAATGCTTCCGACTACCAAACCCTAAACAATCTTCCACCTGATTCACCAAACGGATTTTATCGCCGTCTCGATCAGCAGTACACATTGGGCCTAGGATTAAATTTTGCGCTGACACCTCAACTCAGCACGGGATTAGGCTTCAACTATTCGAAAAGTGATAGCACAAGCCGAATCGTTGAAACGGGAGATTTTACAAACCTAACTGGATCGGCCAACTGGTCGATGACCTATAAGTTTTCCGACAAAGAATTCGTTGTGGAACAAAATTCCGAGTGCCTCGGCCCCTACAACCGTGTCGACCTCGGCTTCGGTTTCGTCAACAACCTAGAAAGCTCTCAAACTTTAACGGGCACCGTCCTGCCTGGCATCACAGGCACCTTGGCGAATCCATCCATCTCCGTAAATCCGGGAGTCCGCTTCGATGTCTCTCCTGGCTTTAATTTCACCGACTGGCTGGGAGTCGAACTTTCTGGAGGAATTCTCTACAACGGCCTCGATCATCTCAACGGAAACGGGGCCCTCATCCTCGACGGTGGAACGGAAGTAATTGGTGGAGGCGGCCTCAGTTTGACTGGCCGTTATCTGCAGGTTCCTGTTCTACTTTCTTCCGTATTTCGTTGGCCAGGCCAAGCTCGCTGGAAACCCTACCTTTCCACCGGCTTTGGCTTCGCCTACTCCCAACTTCAAATCACGCAGGTCAACACCACGCAAACCTCCGATCAGTTTGAAGAAGCTTACTCCCCTGCTTTTTCTGTTGGATCGGGATTCATCTGGCAGGTCTCGGATGCCGTGGACTTCGATGTTGCCTACAAACTTCTCGGACTGATCAACCCCACCTACTCAGGTCTGCAGCCCGGAGTCGCCCTTTCGAACTCAGTCCAATTTGGAATCAATGTACGGTTCTAGAATCCTACGGACTACCTTGATGGAAGTGGGGGTTGCTAAGCCGCTTTCTCCCATTTTTCGCTGATTGGTGCATATTAGAAAATTATGTCCTCCTCCCAGCTGACTGCACGAGTTTTGCAACTCAACTCCCGTCTTCGTGGTGGCGGAACAGACACACAGTGTCTTGCTCTTTCCCAAGGCCTGGCCTCCTCAGGTTGGACGGTTGAATTGGCAGGCCCCGCTGATGCTCCTTTATCTACCGCAGCCCAAAAATTCACCTTTCATCCACTCCCCAAGTTTCGACCCTATCAAGTTCTCTCCCTTGCAGGCACTCTTCGCAGAACCAAACCTCGCATTCTTCACGCCCATCATGGAGACGACTACTGGACCGCACTGCTCGCCTCCCGCCTTGTGGAGCCCCGCCCTCTCCTTATCTTCTCCCGACACCTCGCAAAAAGCCCGCGCTCCCGCATCAGTAAAAAGCATCTCTTTGCTTCGGCCGATGCCATCGTTGCAGTTTCTTCGTTCGTCGCACAAGTCCTTTTACGGGGACACGATGACCCGGCCTCACCCGTGACAGAGCGACATCACCGCTCCCCATGCGTCCTTTCCCCCACAAAGATTCACGTCATTCATACAGGAATCGACACCAACCAGTTTTCCCCCAAAGGGGCATCCTTCTCCTCTGCATCTCGACAGAGATTGAATCTGCACCTCAATGAACTCGTGTTTGGTGTTGTAGGCGGATTCGATCTGCCTGTCGGAAAAGGGCAAAGAATTTTCCTTAAGGCCGCACAAATCGTCATGCGCCAACTTCCAAGGGCCCGCTTTCTTATCGCAGGCTCAGGCACAATGGACTCTCTTCTTCGCGACGATATCCGGCACCTCGGCCTCGAGGACCGGGCTCGTCTCATTGGCCAGCAACCCGATCCCGTCTCTCTTCATCACGCGCTCGACTGCCTCGTCCATCCACAAATCGCCACCGAGGCTTTTCCCTCAGTAGTTCTCGAGGCCCACGCTTGTGGCCGGCCCGTTCTGGCCTCCGAATTAGACGGAATTCCCGAGGCATGGAACTTGGGCGCCCTCGGCCAACTAGTTCGGGCAGGGGATGCGGGCGCCCTTGCCCAAGCGATGATCGCCCAATCGGAAAATTCACCCCTAACCGCAGAAGAGCAGAGCGCTGCTCATGCCCGCGTTGCCTCCCAAGCCTCTCTTCCTGTCCAAGCCCAGCGGATGGCTGACTTATACCGCCGCCTGATGGCGAAGTAGAGGCCTACCCGCCACAACGTTGTCGCCGGACTAGTAATTCCGCCTCGCGGAAGGCAGAAGTCGCACTCCTTCAAGCCGTTTCCTGAAGCTTGAGGTTTTCCCCATTTTATCTCATTCTTAACCCCTATGCCGATGTACGAAAATGTCCTTGGAACTGTTGGTAGAACCCCTCTTGTAAAACTCCAGCGGATCTCTGCAGGCCTTCCCGCCACCATCGCCGTGAAGTGCGAATTCTTTAATCCGCTGGGAAGCGTGAAAGACCGTATCGGAGCCGCCATGATTGAAGCGGGTGAAAAAGAGGGCAAAATTACCCCCCAAACCACGATTGTTGAACCCACTTCGGGCAATACCGGAATCGCACTTGCCTTCGTCGCCGCGGCCAAAGGCTACAAGCTGATCCTCACAATGCCCGAGAGTATGAGCCTCGAACGTCGCACTCTTCTTGCCCTTCTCGGGGCCAAACTCGAACTCACCCCCGCCGCTGAGGGAATGAAGGGCGCGATCGCCAGAGCAGAAGCCCTCGCAAAGGAAATTCCCGGCTCTTTCATCCCCCAACAATTTAAAAATCCTGCCAACCCTGCCATTCACAAGAAAACAACGGCTGAGGAAATTTGGAGCGATACGGACGGCAAAGTGGATATCTTTATTTCCGCAGTCGGCACAGGCGGAACCATTACAGGTGTGTCCGAAGTAATCAAAACCCGCAAAAAGTCCTTTCAGGCCATTGCAGTCGAACCCAAGGATTCCCCGGTCATCACCCAAACCCGTGCAGGCCAACCCGTGAAGCCTGGTCCCCACAAAATCCAGGGTACAGGTGCCGGCTTTATACCAGACAACCTTCACCTTGATATCGTGGATGAGGTCATCACGGTCAGCAACGAGGACGCGTTCGCAATGGCCCGCCGCATCTGCAAAGAGGAGGGCATGCTCGTCGGTATCTCGACAGGCGCGAATGTCCATGTCGCGCTGGAAGTCGCCAAACGCCCAGAAAACAAAGGCAAACTGATCGTCACCATCGGTTGCAGTACAGGCGAAAGATATTTAACCACTGCTCTAGCCGATGAAGCCCGCCGCCTTGTCGGGGGTTAACCACATGCCCAAATCGAAAAAGAAGGCTACCGCCCGCCCAGCTCCAAAGCCCGTTACCTCTCTGCCCCCTGAAGTTCTTGAACAAGCCGCCCAAGGGTGGCTTCAATCCCACGGAATTTGTTCAACTCCCGCTACACCAAAACAGGGTGAGCTCTCTTTTTCACAGCTCTCCGAAAGCTTGGACAAAGTTTTGCACCAATTACGGGCCGAGTTAAACGATCTACGCAACCGAATCTCCCGCCTCGAATCAAAAAAATCTTAAAGGGACAAAAGTAGCCGAACGACGTTTTCCCAACGTCTCTCCTCCCCACGGCTCAATGCATCCCGATCCGCTTGAGGAATTTCGCCTGCCCTCTCAATCGCTAGGATTCGGTCCTCATGCTCCTGCAAGGCTCTGCGATACTTTCTCTCCTGCTCGGGCGTTAATTCAGCCATCGAGTACCCATCGAAAAACTTAATCACAACAGGCCGAGACTGATCCCGATTTTCCCAATCCCAAAACTGCCCCATCGGCCTCTTCGTCATATGCTGGGTCAAATCGCGTATCAACAAGTCGTAGGCTTGATCCGATGTTCCTGATGCAGCAGTGACTGGTAGGCTCACAAGCCAAGTCGTTGCCGTAATGGGCAATACCGCCAAGTCTAAAGGCCGAACAACCCAAAAGTCCGCAAAGGAGTACATAGTCTCTGGCGGGACAAAGTAGTCACTGGGGGCCTCAGCATGCAGGCCTCGACACCCACATGCGCAGATAAAGCTTAATCTAAGAAAAAAATTTCTCACGTTTCCAAATTCGGCCATCAGACCGAGCGGGTCAACTGCCCCCTCCCCTTAGAGTGAATGGCTTGGGGACAAAGAAGAAGATCTTAAAAGGACCAAGCACTCCACATGAGCCGTCCTGGGAAAAAGGTCGATGGGCTGAAACCATTCGGGTGTCCATTTAGCTGCCCAGGCGCGCAAATCCCGCGCTAACGCAGGAGGATCACACGAGAGATAAAGAATTCCTTGAAACGGTAGATCCCGCTCAAAAAACCGTCGTGCATCAGGACTCAGCCCGCCCCGGGGCGGATTGATCAAACAAAACGAGGGTCCCTCGCCTATTCTGAGAAGAGCATCTTCAAAGTGATCCTCAAAGCGGCCTTGAAGCAGCTCCGCCTGAGGAGCCTCCCGTTGAAATGCCGAAACGGAAGCCGCACTGGACTCCACCGCCACCACCCGAATGCCACGGCGCGATAAAGGCCCACTGAAAAATCCCGTGCCCGCATACCCCTCCAATACCGATTGCACGCCCTCTGGCACGGCCGATACCACCTGTTCCTGCAATTTCTTCCCCAAGGGCCTGTTCGATTGATAAAATGCCTCACCTCGCACCTCATCCGCCCGAATCGAGTAGTGAGGACGGGGTCGGGGCCGCTCCCGTAAGACGGCTAACTTCTGATTCACATCGTCTGCTGCTAAAAGACATCTTGGCACATCCACCAAGGTTCGTCCGTCTGTTCCCAGGAATCCAATTCTCCCCTCTCGATTATGAACTGTGATTCGATTCCGATATGCGTAATCAGGACCCGTCAAAGCAGGCCGAATCAC
>Ga0214921_10012632_pt1 | contig 10054 bp, 8 predicted proteins | sample LL1505_MetaG_FD_177992 | JGI IMG/M metagenome (GOLD analysis project Ga0214921, IMG submission 177992) | Freshwater microbial communities from Lake Lanier, Atlanta, Georgia, United States - LL-1505 | ecosystem: Environmental > Aquatic > Freshwater > Lake | place: USA: Georgia | collected 2015-05-28
CCGGACTTCGCTAGACACAACGCCCCTCGAAAATCAGTCACCTGATTCCCGAGTGCCGCGAGAGTATCACTATCATTGGGCTAATTCAATAATTACACAGCACTACTGGATCGTTGGAGGGTGGGGGAGCTAAACCATGCTGACCAAGAAAAGTGCTTCAAGGATTTTCTTTGATGTGCTCTCGTGGTTTGTTTCCGCTTTTCTCGCAACCGTACTCCGATACGACGGAGCAATTCCCCTCGGTGTTCCGCAAAAGTTTTTAATCCTCGGAGCAATTGGGGCATCTTTTTTTATTCTCACAGGATTAGTTTTTTCACTTTATTCCGGTCGCTATCGCCGAGCATCACTTGAGGAAGTAATCGCTCTTTCGCTTACAACAGCTTTTATTACCGTAATCTTGTTCTCAACCAGAATTATTTTTGGAATACCTTCTTTACCACGTTCTGTTTCAATATTGACAGGCATCCTGGCCCTGATATTTATGTTGGCCGTAAGAATTATTTCGAGTCCCCTCATTCTTAATAACTTTCAAGAAAAAAATACTGGCGAAAGAACCCTTATTTATGGCGCAGGAATTGCTGGGCGCCAACTTGCTGAACAAATGCTTCTACGAATGAACGAATACACCCCCGTGGGATTTTTAGATGACGATCCCGCTAAGGCAAAGCTACGCATTCTTGGAAGACGTGTATATGGCGGAATTGAAAAATTAGAGAATGCGATTAGAGCGACTGATTCGAAAATTCTGCTCGTTGCTATCTCTAAAATTAATTCTGCAGCTTTGTTAGATCTCGAGCGTCGATGCCGTGGGCTTGGAATAACATTACGAGTGATTCCGACTGCATTTGAAATAGTTTCCGGTGCTGTGCGACTCGGCGACATAACTGATGTCTCAGAAGAAAACCTTTTGGGCCGTCGTCCCGTACAACCAGATGACACAGAAATTGCAGAATTTATTCGTGGCAAACGCATACTTGTAACTGGCGCTGGTGGGTCAATTGGTTCAGAAATTGTTCGTCAGGTTAAACGGTACGGGCCAAAAACCTTGAGTATGTTAGACCGTGATGAATCCGCGCTCCTAGCATTGCAGTTAAGTTTAGATGGCACTGGATTGCTAATGAGTAATGACTTAATTTTGGCTGATATTCGAGATTCACAGCGCATTGATCAGCTGATGCAAGAGTTGAAGCCGGAAATAGTTTTTCATGCAGCAGCACTAAAGCACTTAACAACACTTGAGCGTTTTCCTGAAGAAGCACACAAGACAAATGTGATTGGAACAAAAAACGTTTTAACTTCAGCGCAAAAAGCTGGTGTTGAAACGTTTGTAAACATTTCGACAGATAAAGCCGCAGACCCATCGAGTGTTCTTGGTCGTAGTAAGTTAATAACTGAACGCTTAACTGCAGGAATGCCAAACAAATCAACCTTTGGAACTGATAGTAAATTTATCTCAGTACGTTTCGGAAATGTAATTGGCAGCAACGGATCTTTCATTCACACTTTTAGATACCAGATTAAACATGGTGGCCCCTTGACCATCACTCACCCAGATGTCACTCGATTTTTTATGACCGTAAGTGAAGCCGTCCACTTGGTTCTACAATCAGTTCTCGTAGGAACACATGGTGAAACTCTAATTCTCGATATGGGCGAGCCTGTAAGAATTGCTGATATTGCCAAACGAATGATCGAAGTATCTGGGCGTCCGATTGAAATTGTTTACACAGGTTTACGCCCTGGTGAGAAATTACACGAAACTTTATATAGCGCTAGTGAAAATGTTGACGACCGTAAACATAAATTCATTATGCACGCACGCGTCGAACCAATGCAGGTTGGTGAAATTTGAATTCCAAACTTAGACAAGCGTTAGCTTCTGGAGAAATCGAGAATTCTCCAATAATTGATGAAGAACTAGATATTTCAGCACTGTCATCAAAAGATTTGACAGAGCAACTCACTTCAATGATTCGTATTCGTCAAGCTGAAGTGAAGATTGCAGAAATGCGCAGAGATGGACACGTTGGCGGACCAGTTCACTTAGGTGCTGGCCAAGAAGCCATCGCGGTCGGAATTAGCTCGCATCTTCGAAAGAGTGATCGTGTATTTAGTGCTCATCGCTCTCATGCTCACTTACTGGCACTAGGTACTGACGTAAGAAAACTCTTTGCTGAATTACTAGGAAAATCAACTGGATTGACCCACGGCATGGGCGGATCTATGCACTTATGGGATCAGCCAAATGGATTCTATGGTTCAGTGCCAATCGTTGCCGGAACTGTACCCCTTGCAGTTGGAGCTGGCCTTGCGGCGAAAATGCAGCAAAGTGGTGATGTTGCAGTTGCATACTTTGGCGATGGCGCCGCGGAAGAAGGTGTTGTTCAAGAATCTTTAAACTTGGCCAGTCAATTAGGAATTCCTATTTTATTTGTTTGTGAAAACAACTTCTTTTCTAGTCATATGCATATTTCACAGCGACAACCAATTCATTCAGTGGCTAGATTTGCCGAGGCCAACAACATTGATAGCGAAGTAGTCGACGGAAACAATGTTGTATCTGTTAGTGAAGCCGCGGCTCGTCTTATCTCACAATCTCGTGCAAAAAATGTCCCAGGATTTCTAGAAGTTGTAACTTTTAGACATTATGGGCACGTCGATTGGCGCGAAGATATAGATGTCGGCGTTAATCGATCGGCAAGTGAAGTTGAGAAGTGGAAATCCCGTGATCCAATTAATCGCCTCAAGCACGCAATTCTAGAGAAAAAGTTTCTCACTGACTCTGAAATTGAAAGTATCTATCTGAACATAAATAGTGAAATTGAAGTAGCTTGGAAACAGGCGGCGTCTGATCCTTACCCAGCAGAGTCAGAACTTTTGCGAACTGTTTATAAAGAGGTTCGCAAATGAGCACCGAAAAAGACATGACTGATTACGGAACTGCTATTCGTGATGCATTTGCTTACTTATTAACGAAGCATCCCGAAGTCTTTGTCATTGGACAAGGTTTGTGGAGTCCTTGGTATGTTGGAAATTCCATGACCAAATTGGATCAAGAGTTTGGAATTGCTCGTATTATTGATACACCTGTTTCTGAATCTGCGTGCACTGGCGCTGCAGTCGGTGCAGCGTTGGCCGGAATGAAACCGATTGTCGTGCATCCCCGTATGGACTTCATGTTGTACGCAATGGATTCGATAGTGAACGAAGCTGCTAAGTGGTCGTCCATGATGGGTGGTCAGGCAAATCCAGGAGTAACGATTAGATCGATTATCAATCGCGGTGGCGAACAAGGTGCGCAGCACTCACAAGCGTTACATGCTTGGTTTGCCCATGTGCCTGGATTAAGAGTTGTGATGCCCTCAACTGCTGCCGATGCTCGCGATCTATTAATTGCTTCCGTGTTGAGTGGCGATCCTGTTATTTATATCGATGATCGCTGGCTTTACGCAGAAAAAGAAGTTCTCGGTCCTGTAAAGGAGATCGATCTTCATTCACAAGGTCCTAAAATTGTCAGAACAGGTACGGATGTAACTCTTGCTGGCGCTGGATATTCAACAAAACTATGTCTTGATGCAGCAGTTGAACTAGATAAGCAAGGAATTAGCGCAGAGGTTGTAGATATACGAATTCTTAATCCGTTTAAGCCAGAACTTATTGCAGAATCAGTCACTAAAACAGGGCGCCTTTTTGCTATTGATGGTGGCTGGGAGACATCGGGCTTTGCTGGTGAAATCATTGCCTCAGTTGTTGAGCGCATCAGGCCTGAATTGTTTAAGATATCGCCACAGAGAATAACTCTGCCGGCTTCACCTGCACCATCTTCTCGCGCACTAGAAGATATCTACTATCCGAAAGTAGAAACTCTAGTTCAACGAGTTGTTACATCGTTTAAACCCTAGAAAGGGCCTATTAGTGAGCGCAACTCGTAAAGTTCCATTCTTTGATTACCCACGTCTTTACAGTGATGACCGCGAAATGCTCATTGCAACTCTTGAAGAAGTTGGCAAACGCGGTGCTTACATTATGCAAAAAGATTTAGCCGAGTTTGAAACACATCTTGCCCAATACACCGGTGCACAACATGCGATTGGCGTTGGCAATGCAACAGATGGACTCGAGTTTGGATGGATGGCTATTGGTCTCAATTCCGGAGATGAAGTAATTCTTAGTTCTCACACAATGCTTGCAACAGCCTCTGCTGTAATTACTGCTGGTGGAACCCCCGTTCCGGTTGAAATCGGCGATGACAATCTCATCGACCCAGCAGCCGTTGAAGCAGCAATCACAAGTAAGACAGTCGGCATTTCTCCCACACAATTAAATGGTCGCACTTGCGACATGGACGCAATTATGAAAATTGCGAATAAGCACAAATTGGCTGTTATTGAAGACTCTGCCCAAGCGCTCGGTTCAAAGTTTCGCGGTAAGCATGCCGGAACTTTCGGAGATGCGGGAAGCTTTAGTTTCTTTCCTGCAAAAGTTCTAGGCGCACTCGGGGATGGCGGTGGAGTAATTACAAACCGTAAAGATCTTTATGAAAAAATTTTCCAACTCCATGACCATGGTCGAGACACTGAAGGCAATATTCGTTCTTGGGGCCGAAATAGCCGACTTGATAACTTGCAAGCTGCAATCCTCAATAAGAAATTTGAAAAATACCATTTAGTAATTAACCGCCGACGCAAAATTGCCAGCATGTATCAAGAGCAACTCCAGCAACTTGAACAACTCCAATTGCCGCCTGCGCCTGTAGAAAATGGCGATCATTTTGATGTCTACCAAAATTATGAATTGCAAGCTGATCAACGAGATGCCCTAAAGACCCATTTGGCTGCTCAAGGCATTGGAACCCTTATTCAGTGGGGCGGAAAAGGAGTTCATCAGTGGGATGGGCTTGGGTTTAATCAAAAATTACCTAAGGTGGAAAGATTCTTCGAACGTTGCATCATGTTACCAATGAACATGTTTATTTCAGATGATGACGTTGAATACGTGTGTAATTCAATAAAAGGATTTTACAACCGCTAACATTCATCCCTATGAAAGTTATTAATTCTTTTATTAAGCGTGGGGTGGATATTTTGCTCTCACTGATTGGATTAATTCTTGCCAGCCCAATTCTAATTCCAGTCATGTTTTTGGTGTGGAAGCAGGATCGCCACTCACCGTTTTACGTTGCAGATCGTATGGGCAAAAACGAGAAACCATTTAAAATGGTAAAGCTACGCTCAATGATAAAAAACGCTGACGCCCAAGGAATCGATTCCACGAGTGCAAATGACATGAGAATTACCCCTGTTGGTCATTTCATTAGAAACTATAAATTAGATGAACTCACTCAGTTGTGGAATGTTTTAAAGGGAGACATGAGCCTTGTCGGGCCCCGTCCAAACGTTAAACGTGAAACAGATCTCTATACATCGCAAGAAAAAGTACTTTTATCAGTTAAGCCAGGTATTACGGATTTTGCTTCAATTGTTTTTTCTGATGAAGGAGAAATTCTTGCTGACAAAGCCGATCCTGACATTGCTTACAATCAACTGATACGTCCGGGAAAAAGCAGGCTTGGGCTGTTCTACATACAAAAGAAAAATCTGTTAGTTGATCTTTCACTTATACTTTTCACGGTACTTGCGATAGTTTCGAAGCGAAGAGCGCTTAAAGCCCTTGCTGGTTTGCTTAAAGTACTTCGTGCCCCTCAAGAATTATGTGACATCGCTTCTCGCGAAAAACCACTTACCCCCCAGCCGCCACCAGGTTCGACTCAAGTTGTTACCTCACGCCAATCTGACGAATTGAATTAATTGAGATGAAAGTTTGGGTCTTACAAACGGGTGAACCGCTACAAATTGACTCTGGCGGATTAAGACCGATGCGGGCAATTAACCTTTCAAATGCCCTGGTTGAACATGGCCATCAAGTTGTTCTTTGGTCAAGCGATTTTGATCATTTCTCAAAGAAACACAGAACTGGGGATAATTCAGTTATTCAATATTCTCCTAATTTGGAAATCAGGCTTATCTCGAGTCGTGGCTATAAATCAAATGTTGGACTATCAAGATTATTTGATCATGCCCAGTTGGCTTTTAACTTACGTCGAGAGATGAAAAAACGATCACTACCGGATGTTGCATTCATTGGCTATCCACCGATTGAAACAGCTTGGGTCATGACGAACTGGTTAACTCGCAACAAAATTCCAACAATACTTGACGTAAAAGACGCTTGGCCTGATGTTCTGCTCCGAGCATTTCCTCATAAGTTAGGATTTTTGGCGAAAATCGCACTCTCCCCTTATTTTCTTATTGCAAGAAAAACTTTCAAGAAATCAACTGGGCTTTGCTCTGTTACCCAACCATTTCTTGATTGGTCTTTAAACAAGGCACACAGAAATCAAAATAAATTAGACTACATAGCCCCCTTAACAACGCCCCTTGCTAATTTCAGTGAGAAAGAAATCACAGAAGCTGCCATGTGGTTGGATAAAAAAGGTATCAAAGATGATGGACAGCTCAGGGGCAGTTTCGTCGGTACCTTGAATAGCGCTTTCGATTTCAACCCCATCATTGAAGCGGCAGAATCAACTTCCGCGAAATTTGTAATTGCTGGTGATGGTCCAGCAGCTGATGACCTTAAGAAAAGAATTAGCCATTTGCAGAACGTCACAATGCCTGGATGGATAAGTGCGGCACAATCTCACGTCTTGGCAACACGATCAGCGTTTATGCTCGCCCCCGTTAAAGACTTAGAAGACTTTCAAATGTCAGTTCCAAACAAATTTTACGATGCCATGGCACATGGGCTTCCAATCTTTACCAGTATTTCTGGGGAGGCAAAATATTTGATTGAACAAAATCAAATTGGAATTTGTTACGACATAGATGGAGTTAAGTCATTAACTACTACGATACTTCAAATCGAGGACAGAACAAAAGTATTGAAAGTCATGTCAAGGAATTCTCTAAACTTGTATCACGCTAAATTTGAATTCAAAGAAAGTTATTCAGATTTAGTAAAGCATTTAGAACAAATTTCGAAGTAAAAATAACAGATCATGTTTAAAAGAAAAAGATTTGAAAGAAATAATCTTGACAAGGACATCGAACAGTCTCGCTACGATGGATACGCTGAGAAAGAAATAGCAGAGAATCTCCATTCATCTGGTGAAGACCCTCTTTCAGATATCGCCATCATTCATCGACCCCCATTCCTTAAGTATTATGAAGAGCTTTCTAGATTGATACAGCCGAATATGACTGTGCTAGAACTGGGCGCAGGAACAGGACGGCATAACCATATTTTCCAAGAAATAGGATGCAAAATTATAGCTGTAGATATTTCTCAAAAATCTCTTGAAGTTTACAAACTTCGAAATTCAACAATTGAAACAATTCAGGCGAGTATTGAAGATATTCCGCTCGCTTCTGACTCGGTTGATGTCATCGTTTCGAGTGGAAGTCTGTCCTACGGAGAACCCTCCAAAGTTGATTCTGAAATTTATCGTTTACTTAAACACGATGGCGATTTAGTAATTCTTGATAGTTTAAATCATAATTTGGTTTATAAGTTCAACAGGTATATCCACTATTTAAAAAATGATCGTTCTAGATCGACTTTACGCCGTATTCCTAATTTGAAGAGACTCACAGCATTTTCTTCTCGTTTTGAATCTGTTTCAATCAGTTATTTTGGAAGTCATTTATGGGTCCTAAGTCCACTTATTCGTATTTTTGGATTATCAAATATCTCAAAAGTAAACTATATTTTAGAACATATCATTCCCGCCCAAAGGTTTGCTTTCAAATTTGTTTTAGTAGCACGTGGTTTTCGAAAATAGCCGATTTTCAACTTTGCTTATACAAATCAAATAAGTTTTTTATCTGAACCAACATATTGCCGTAGAAGAAACCAGCTACAACGGAAATCCAACTAAAATTGAGCATCATGAATATTCCCGCAATCGTGAAAGCAATGACAATTCGTGTTATTGAGATTCTCAAATACTTGTCATAAAGCCGTTGGGCTAAATACACATTCATAAGTGGCTGCCACACAAGAGTTACTGCGAAGGGCAAGGCTAGGATACCTATTAACGATGAAGTTGATTCCCAGCTCGAACCAAGTGCAATTAGAAATATTCTTGGACCAGCTAATCCAGTGATCAGAGCAAAAAATAGTGCCGCTATCGCTAGTTTTTTTGCTATATAGATTAATACTGCACGATTCTGCTGAACTAAATTATCCGAAGTTGCTGATCGATTTCCCAATTCTGAAATTATTACTGAACCAAATGCGCCCGCTATCAGGGTAATTGGAACCATCATTAATGTTTGCGTAAGTCCGATGTATCCCGCGTACTCCACGCCGAATTTAGCGCCGATTAAGATAGTCGGTAATCCTAAAATTAAAGTATCAATGAATGAGGCGCTGATTAAAGACTTATTGAGCGCCAGTCGCTTTTGATAAAGCTTTGCTAGATTCTGTTTTTGTTTTTTGCCATACATATAAAGTGTTTTAACTTCAACCAGTAATGAGGTATAGCCGAGAAATCTACCTGTTATAAATCCACTGATAAGCAAGTTGCCTACGGGATTCCAGAACCCAAATAACATCTGAGCGGTTACGGTTGAAAAATTTTGGATTACACTTGATTGCGAAATCTTTGTATCGAGTTTAACCCTAAGTGCAACTTGCACAAAGAGAATTCCCAAGGCTTGAGCCAACAAAACCAGAGTAAAGAGAATGCTTAAAATCAAACATTCTAAAAGATTAGAACTGCTAGCTATAAAAAAGTAAATGAAAGTCAGCGTATTCACAAATACGCAGAAAATAAATACAATTTTAATTGCCTCTCTCAACATTGTTCCTGCAATTTCTGAATTCTCTGTAACTACTAATCTCGATTCAATACGTAGTGTCGCCAACGGAATTAGGATTGAAGCCGTTGATAAAAATAAAGTTAAATGACCATACTCTTGTGGGCCATACATTCTGGTTATCACGGGGACGCTCAATATTGAAATAAGTTGAGCGATCACGGTTCCTGCACCGAGCTTGAGGGCACGGTTTCTAATATTTTTCATTTTAATGCAGAAATATTGCTGTCTGTTGACTTGTAAAAGTTTCTACCATCTACAATTCCTTTTATCTGATTGAACTTTAAAAAATCAAATTGTTGAAATGATTCATGACCTGTGTGAAGTATTACGTAATCAATATCGAGTTGATTTTCATACGGTTTTAGATTGAGCGCTTCAATTTCAGACTTTGAATAAAGTGGATCTTGAATAAGTGCTTCGCCACCTTCGTTGCGGATTAGCTCCGCAAGTTTCAATGCACCAGAGAATGCGTGCTCCTTCACGTTTGGTCGGTACGCAAGACCAAGAATGAGGATTTTTAGTCCTTGCAACGTACCAGATACGGCTCTTATTTTATTCAAGTAGTAATCAGGCATTTCTGCGTTTTGTTTTCTAGCTGCTTTAACGATCGTGGCATCTTCATCAGTAGAGAGGTAGAAGTGTGGATACACGGGAATACAGTGCCCGCCAACTGCAATTCCTGGTGTATGTATGTGGGAATATGGCTGAGAGTTGGCGGCTGCGATTATCTCTTGAATATCTAATGAAAGTTCATCGGCATGAATTGCAAATTGATTCGCCAGCCCAATATTGACATCACGGTAAGTCGTTTCGGCTAACTTAACAAATTCACTTGCTTCTGAGGAAACTTGCGGCCAAACACCGTTAGGTTTTTCCAAATCAGTGCGAGGATTAAATATTAACGCTTGATTATAAAATTCAACACCTTGTTGCGTGCAAGCGGGTGTAACTCCACCAACGATTTTTGGATAATTCTTTAAATCTTCAAATATTCTTCCCGAAGATACTCTTTCTGGAGAAAAAACTAGATTGAAATCTTTTCCAACTTTTAATCCTGAAAGCTCTTCCAGTATTTTTCTAAATCTATTTCTAGTTGTTCCAATTGGTAGTGTCGTTTCATAGGAAACCAATGTCCCTTTTTGAAGGTTTTTCGCAATTTCTTTTGTAGCTGA
>Ga0214921_10012633_pt1 | contig 10053 bp, 4 predicted proteins | sample LL1505_MetaG_FD_177992 | JGI IMG/M metagenome (GOLD analysis project Ga0214921, IMG submission 177992) | Freshwater microbial communities from Lake Lanier, Atlanta, Georgia, United States - LL-1505 | ecosystem: Environmental > Aquatic > Freshwater > Lake | place: USA: Georgia | collected 2015-05-28
ATTGGAACACAGGCTGGATTTGTTAAACAAGGTCAAACTTCAGTCGCAATTGGATTATTAGCAGGTTATAATACTCAATCCACAAATGCTATTGCCATAGGAAATCAAGCAGGTTCTAGTCTACAGTTCGCAAGTTCAATAGCGATAGGTCTTCAAGCTGGTAGAATGAGTCAGTCGACTTCTGCAATAGCAATAGGTCATGAAGCAGGTAGTGAACTTCAAGGTCAAAGTGCAGTAGCAATAGGAATTAAAGCTGGCGGTTATCAACAATCTATAAACGCAATAGCTATAGGTGAATCAGCAGCATATAATGGACAAGGCATACAGGCAATTGCTATAGGACTTCGAGCAGGATTTAGTATTCAAGGAACAAACACAATAGCAATAGGATATTTAGCAGGTTCATCATTTCAAGGAGAAAACGCAGTCGCAATAGGAAATTCAGCAGGAAGTGGTAATCAAGGAGCAAGTACAGTAGCCATAGGAAATCAAGCAGGATATATTAGTCAAGTATCACGTGCAGTAGCAATAGGTCATCAAGCAGGATATGCTATTCAACAAGAACGAGCAGTTTCAATAGGACCTTTAGCAGGATATTATAATCAAGGATATCAAGGATTAGCAATAGGATCCGCCGCAGGTTATAGTACTCAACAAACACAAGCAATAGCTATAGGAACAAACGCAGGTTATAGTACTCAAAAAGATCAAGCAATAGCGATAGGAACAAATACAGGATATAATCTTCAATCCACCAATTCTATTGCAATAGGAGCATCAGCTGGATCTACCCTACAATTCGCAAGTTCAATAGCGATAGGTCTTCAAGCTGGTATATCGAGTCAAGGAACTGCGGCAGTCGCAATTGGTGTCCAAGCTGGCGCTGTTAATCAAGACCAAACCTCAATCGCAATTGGATTATTAGCAGGTTATAATATTCAATCTACTAATACAGTCGCAATAGGAGCATCAGCTGCTTCTACATCACAAATGGCAAGCTCAATCGCAATAGGTCTTCAAGCGGGTATATCCAGTCAGTCAACAGCGGCAATCGCTATTGGAACACAGGCTGGCGCCATTAATCAAGGTGAAACTTCTATAGCAATTGGATTATTGGCAGGTTATAATCTTCAATCTACAAATGCTATAGCCATAGGTGATTCAGCAGGTTCTACATTCCAGTTCGCAAGCACAATAGCAATAGGTCTTCAAGCTGGTATATCTAGTCAGTCAACAGCGGCAATCGCAATTGGAACACAGGCTGGATTTAATAAACAAGGTGATAGCGCAGTCGCAATAGGATTATTAGCAGGATATAATCTTCAATCCACTAATGCTATTGCAATAGGAGCTTCAGCAGGTTCTACATTCCAGTTCGCAAGCACAATCGCGATAGGTCTTCAAGCTGGTATATCCAGTCAATCAACCTCTGCGATCGCAATTGGAACACAGGCTGGATTTGTTAACCAAGGCTCAAATGCCATAGCTATAGGACAGGGAGCAGGACGAGACAGTCAGGCAGCAAACACAATCGTTCTAAATGCCTCGACCTCTGCTCTAAATGCCGCAACAGCTTCAGCATTCTATGTTGCGCCTATTAGAAATACAGCTGGATCAAATATTATATTAACTTATAGCTCAACAACATATGAGGTTGGATGGACAACTGCGCCTGTGCCTGGCACAAGCTTGTCAACTGGAACTGCATATTCAAATTATATATTCTGGAACTCAAGTGGAACACCTGGTTGGCAGACTGAAACAGGTACAACAGTTCATATAGGAGTTAATGCAGGACAAACTAGTCAAGCAGATTCTGCTGTAGCTATAGGAAATCTAGCAGGAAATAGTGGTCAATTAAATTATGGAATAGCTATAGGAGCTAATGCAGGACAAAGTAATCAACAATTTGGCGCATTAGCTCTAGGATATCAAGCAGGACAAACTTCTCAAAAAGACTATGCTATTGCAATAGGAAATACAGCAGGAAAAAGTAATCAACAAATTAGCGCACTAGCTATAGGAGCTAATGCAGGACAAAGTAGTCAACAAACCCATACAGTCGCAATAGGAACTAATGCAGGACAAAATAATCAACTAGCTTATTCAGTCGCCATAGGTTACCAAGCAGGAAATATTATTCAACAAGCTTATACAGTAGCTATAGGATCTAACGCAGGACAAAGTACTCAACAAGAATATGCTATAGCTATAGGAAGTCAGGCAGGACAGCTTGGTCAAAATACTAGCGCTGTAGCAATAGGAAATCTAGCAGGATATAATGGTCAACAAAGTAATTCAGTAGCTATAGGAAATATAGCAGGACAAAGTACTCAACAAAGTAATTCAGTAGCTATAGGAAGAAATGCAGGAGCATATGGTCAGCAAAATAATGCAGTAGCTGTAGGACCATTTGCAGGAAATGATAATCAAGGAATTTATGGAGTAGCTATAGGAAGACAGGCTGGTAATACTTCTCAAGGATCTAATTCAGTTGCCATAGGAAATAACACAGGATATAGTACTCAACAACTATATGCAGTAGCTATAGGATATGAAACAGGATATACTTATCAATCTACCAATGCGATCGCAATAGGTAATTCAGCTGCTTCTACATCACAAATGGCAAGCTCAATCGCAATAGGTCTTCAAGCTGGTATATCCAGTCAGGCAACCTCTGCTATCGCAATAGGAACACAGGCTGGCGCCATTAATCAAGGTGAAACTTCTATAGCAATAGGATTACTAGCTGGTTTTAATGCTCAATCTACCAATGCTATCGCTATAGGTGATATGGCAGGTTCTACACTCCAGTTCGCAAGCACAATAGCAATAGGATTACAAGCAGGTATATCCAGTCAGTCAACAGCAGCAATCGCAATTGGAACGCAGGCTGGATTTGTAAAACAAGGTCAAAGTGCTGTAGCAATAGGATTATTAGCTGGTTATAATCTTCAATCCACTAATACAGTCGCAATAGGAGCATCAGCGGGCTCTACATCACAAATGGCAAGCTCAATAGCGATAGGTCTTCAAGCTGGTATATCCAGTCAGTCAACTGCTGCTGTCGCAATTGGTGTTCAAGCTGGCGGCGTTAATCAAGGCCAAAGTGCAGTCGCAATTGGATTATTAGCAGGTTATAATATTCAATCAACTAATACAGTAGCAGTAGGAGCATCAGCAGGCTCTACATCACAAATGGCAAGCTCAATAGCGATAGGTCTTCAAGCTGGTATATCAAGTCAGTCAACTGCTGCTGTCGCAATTGGAACACAAGCTGGAGCCATTAATCAAGGCCAAAGCGCAGTCGCAATTGGATTATTAGCGGGTTATAATGTTCAATCCACTAATACAGTCGCAATTGGTAATTCAGCTGCTTCTACATCACAAATGGCAAGCTCAATAGCGATAGGTTTACAAGCTGGTATATCAAGTCAATCAACTGCCGCTGTCGCAATTGGTGTCCAAGCTGGCGCCGTTAATCAAGGTCAAAGTGCAGTTGCAATTGGATTATTAGCTGGTTATAATGTTCAAACTGCTAATGCTGTTGCAATAGGTAATTTAGCAGGATATAACATTCAATCCACGAATGCTATCGCAATAGGTAATTCTGCTGGTTCTACCCTACAATTCGCAAGCTCAATAGCGATAGGTCTTCAAGCTGGTATATCCAGTCAGTCAACTGCGGCTGTCGCAATTGGAACACAGGCTGGATTTAATAATCAAGGTCAAAGCGCAGTAGCAATTGGATTATTAGCAGGTTATAATCTTCAATCCACAAATACAGTCGCAATAGGAGCATCAGCTGCTTCTACATCACAAATGGCAAGCTCAATAGCGATAGGTCTTCAAGCTGGTATATCCAGTCAGTCAACGGCGGCTGTCGCAATTGGTGTTCAAGCTGGCGCCGTTAATCAAGGCCAAAGTGCAGTCGCAATTGGATTATTAGCTGGTTATAATATTCAAACTGCTAATGCGGTTGCAATAGGTAATTTAGCAGGATATAACATTCAATCCACGAATGCTATCGCAATAGGTAATTCAGCTGGTTCTACATTTCAATTCGCAAGCACAATCGCGATAGGTTTACAAGCTGGTATATCAAGTCAGTCAACTGCCGCAGTTGCCATTGGTACACAGGCTGGAGCTATAAATCAAGGGGAAAGTGCAGTCGCAATAGGTACATTGGCAGGACAAGTCAATCAAGGATTTAATGGAATAGCAATAGGTAATCAAGCTGGTTCAACTAATCAATCTACCTACGCATTAGCTCTAGGATTTCAAGCTGGACAAAGCACTCAGTCAATAAGTTCAATCGCAATAGGAAATCAGGCTGGACAAATTAATCAATCGACTAGTGCGATTGCGATAGGAACGCAGGCTGGAGAAATTAATCAAAATGATAATGCAGTCGCAATAGGAACACAGGCTGGAAGTACAAGCCAGGGTTCATATTCAGTTGCGGTGGGATATCGGGCTGGACAAGGCCAAAGCGCATTACAGTCAGTTGTTTTAAGTAATGTAGCTGGCGGTACTACACCAAGTAATTATATAACGACCGTTACTGGAATAAATTTTACAGGAATAACTACTCTAAGTATATCATTGTGGTTTAAGTTTAATAGTATTAATACGACCAACAACGTGAGTGAAGCTTTTTCCTTCTCTGGCGGAAATGGTACAATATTGCGATATAGGGCAGTAACACAAAGTTTTGAACTCGATGCTGGTAGTAATATTACAAATTTATCTGTAAGTGTAGGTGTATGGTACCATTTAGTAGTAGTAATAGGAGGTTCAAATCCTGGAACATATTTAAATGGTAGTTTTGTAAATCCTGTATCAGGTACGCCGAGTATGCCTACAAGTTCAAATAGTATACTCAGATTTGGCGCCAACGCCAGCGTCCTGGCTAACTCAGCTTTTAATGGTACTATCCAAGATTTTAGATTATATAATATCGCTCTTTCACAAGCAAATATTACACAATTATATAATTTAGGAGGATCTCCAATGAATCTATTTGGATTATCAAATCTTTTATTATGGTTTACATTTAATGGTAATTTGAAAAATCTTGGTTTAAATAATATAATATTGACACAAACTGGTAATATATCATATACTTCTCCAGCAACAACAACAAATATTTCACAAAGTGGTACAGTCGCAATTGGTTTCCAAGCTGGAAATATAAATCAATATAGTCAAACAGTCGCAATAGGTTTCCAATCAGGACAAAGTACTCAACAAGAAAGCGCAGTAGCTATAGGAACATTATCAGGAAATACTTCTCAAGGTTTTCAAGCAATAGCTATAGGAACATCAGCAGGAAATACTTCTCAAGGAAATGCGGCAGTCGCAATAGGAACACAGGCTGGAAGTACAAGCCAGGGTGCATATTCTGTGGCACTGGGATATCAGGCAGGACAAGGCCTTAACCCAATACAATCAGTTACTTTAACTAATACAGGCGGTGGAACACCTACTAATTATCTACTATCGCCTCAATCTTTTTCAATTACTGATGGTACATCCCAGTTATGTATATCATTATGGGTTAAGTTTAATAGTTTAGCAACCGACTTTAATTATAATACTATATTTAATTGGGGGTCTGGAGCATCACAAATTTATCTGGTTAACTATTTTTCTGGTGGTCAACGAATTGATGTATATGTAAATGGTAGCGGAACTAATGTAGCTTTTGCATTGGCTACAAATGTATTATATAATTTTGTAATTTATATAGGGGCTAGTGCGCTGCCTGGATTGTACATAAATAATACTAGAGTTGTTACAATTGCCTCAGCAACATTACCTACACAATCAGGTACATTAATATTTGGCGGTGCCTGGAATATTACTGCGGCATTCAATGGAACTATTCAAGATTTTAGAATTTATAATGGTTTTAATTTTACACAAACTCAATTAACAAATTTATATAATTTTGGAGGATATCCATTCATTCTATCTGGATCTCCTCCTCCCACTGTATGGTTTACATTTAATGGTAGTTTGAATAACTCTGGTTCTAATCTTGTATCATTAAATCCAACTGGTACTATAACATATACTTCTCAGCAACCAACATTAATAAATATTACACAAAGTGGTACTGGTGCAACCGCAATTGGATATCAAGCTGGAAATAATTTTCAGCAAACAAATTCCATAGCAATTGGATATCAAGCTGGATATGTATCTCAGAATGAAAATGCTATAGCTATTGGTAATCAAGCTGGTATATATAATCAAGCACCAAATAGTATTGTAATAAACGCATCATCAATATCTACAAATACTTTAATATCAAATGCGCTATATATAAATCCTATTAGAGTATCAACAGCAACCGCTAGCGCAAGAGTATTATCATATGATTCAACAAGTAAAGAAGTTTTTGCAGTAGCAAAAACATTCGTAATTGACCACCCACAGGCGGCCGACAAATACCTTGTCCACGCCTGTCTAGAAGGCCCAGAAGCAGGTGTCTATTACAGAGGTGAAGGTATATTAGAAGAAAATACAGAATATACCGAAATTACATTACCAACATATGTTAAATACATTGCCATTAAATTTTCAGTACAAATAACTCCAATTGACTGTGAAAATCACTTCTACACAAGCAGAGTAAATCAAGAAACAGGTACATTTAAAGTTTTTGGAAAACCAGGGGCCTTTTTCTGGCATGTATATGGCTCAAGACACAAGATTGATGTTGAACCACTAAAAGCTTCTGTAGATGTTAAAGGCTCAGGACCATATAAATGGATATAGATAAATAATTAAAATCCAATGCTATAATAGAATGCCGCTAAATAAAAATAGAAATACACATAGACGTAAAACCAAAAAAAGAGGCGGTGCTTGCCCTTGTATGACCACTCCGTTAATAACAGGCGGCTACAAACCCACAAAACGCAATTTAAAATATCTTAAAAAATGGAAAAAAGGTGAATCGATCGGATTTACAATGCGCTCATCCCTCAAAGCCAAAGGATTAATTCCGAGAGCAAACGGAACTAAAAGAGTTAGCGCGAAATATCGCAAATAATCACAAATATTTATAAAATATTAATATAATACTTCATTATAATTTATAACAAAGTAATATATTCGATCTAAATATAAAGGAGCTTCAAGTAGTATTTACAATAATGGAGCTAGATGATGCCCTAGAAGAAGAAAAGGAAATAAAATCCCGCAAAGGTTATCTCCTAAAAGACCTAGCAAGATCATTCATACAATGCCTAGGAGAAGCAGGTCCCGTCGCATCTGGAAAACTAATCCACTACACCGCCGATATGGTAACATCTGGCGGCCTACAACTCTGGCAAAAACTCTGTTGGGATTACGCATATGACCATATTGGCGTAGCCAGCCCAAGAATCTTTCACTTTCTTTTTAGAAAATTTAAGGAACTAAACGAAATATTCATAAAAATCACATTTGACGCCTTCTGTAAAAGAAAAGATGTACAAGAAACCGTGACTGAATTAGTACTTATTCTTCAAGACTGTCCGAAGAAAACAAAACCTAAGCTACCAAGCGTAGCCGCAGATACTCACGAAAATGAAACTTGGTTAAGATCCGTTCTTAGAACAACTGATAAAAAGGCAGTAAGAAATGTATACAATCAATCAGGTGATTTAGAGCAATTATTACATGCAGGTAATGAGATGGTATATGCCATTCAGGAGGGTGCGACTGAACGCGCCCTATTTTGGATTAAATGGCTATTAGAGGAGGACGCAATTTACAGGAAGAAGCTAGGAGGCGGCCTAACAACACTTGAAAGAGGCCCACCACAATTAAAACCGCAACAGAAAACATCGGTTGGATATTACTTAATCGCAGTTTTAGCGGAGGTCTATAAAGAGTTCGCGGCGAAAGGAGTAATCAGAATGCATGAGGAATTTCAGACGCTACTGGATATCTATCGCTCTCCTGATCCAAGAAATACTCAGCGGCGAAAAATAGATACTATCGCACTTATGATACAGATTCTAACGGATGTTCCAAAATGGAAAGTTCCAGCCGCACCGAGCCTGGTTCCAGATATGGCAAAACTTCAAAGAGCGGTCTCACAATCAGATGGATTCTTTAGAGAAGTATTAATGGCGCCGCTACCGAAGAAGTTGTTACCAGCGACGGTTACGGGACTCGTTAAGAAGAAGGTAAAGGATTTAACAAAGCAAGAGCAACTTGAGAAACAACTGGCTGCGATTGATGAGGTTACGATGAATTTTTATAAGATGGGTAAATGATTTAGGTAAGTGATTTACCAAGTAATACCCTAAAAATTGAATAATTAATAGCACATAAAGCCCTTAGTAATAATAATTATTAGACCCGTGTCTATATCAAATAAAACTATTTTCTATTTGTATACTATATGCTAAAAGCGAAGTTAAGTTTGAGTCAAGGGCAAAAGCGCGCGTCTATTCGCTCCCGGATTCATAAAAGACATAGAAGTGCATCCACAGAAACAAGAAAAAAAACACATAGATCCTCAAAAACTGAGGCTCTAAAATATCGTGGATCACATACTATGTTAGACTATACAAAGTGCTATATTAAACAAGAAGATACAGAGAATACATTCAAAGAACTTATGGATGGATTCAAAGATATATGTAAAAATAATAAATTACGCGTAGTTGGAGAGAGAATGGTCTGTTTTGATGGCTCATTATCACCTTCAGGTGGGACTTTTATATTAATGTTGGATGAGAGTCATATTTCCCTTCACAGTTATGGAGAGGAGGGTATAATTGCCATTGACTGCTTTACATGTGCCAAGGATCCTAAAAATCATATTAACGCAGTAATTGATATTAAAAAGCTAATGAAAGATATTTTTCCTGAAGGGAATTTGCTAAAAGAGCATTCAGTTGGTCGTTTTGTGACTAATTAAATAAGTAATATAATTATTAATCTATAATCATATATAATCTCTTTATAAGAATTTATATATGACAACAAAAATATTTAATCTAAATCTTAATACAAATCCTCTTTGCGTCGGCCATCCCATCCAGCATTTGGATTATATTCCTCCTCTTCCCCATCTTCATGGCCTCCATCTCCCTCCCCAAACTCATCATCTTCACCTTCAAATGATTCCTCCTCCTCATATTCATAGTTTGACCCGCCACCTAGAGATGCCTGATCATCAGGATTAACATACGCATTTTCTTCTTCCTCCTCACTACCTTCTCCTCTACTAATACCGCGTCGGCCAATAGACCCAAGAACAGGCACCTTCTTCATAAGTCTTGCGGCTTGACGCATCTTCTCTTCTTCAAGTTCCTTTTTACGTTGGAACTCCGCCTTTTCCCTATCCTCATCCTCTTTCTTCTTGGCCCACAGACTGGCCATTTCCGCAAATGATGGCGCTGAACTAGTAGCAGGCTTTAGCTCAGTTAGTTTAGGCTTCTCCGTTGGCTGACGTCTTTCCATTGGCGGTGGTCTAAAAGGGGAGATAACAACATTATTTTTCTTAACTGCGCCTAGTGCTGGAAAATCATCTGTCGAGCTAAGATCAACAGGTTTTTGGTAATTAGGATCCTCTGAAATACGAACTTGCTCTGCGAACTTGGAGGCAAATGACCCGCCACTTTTACCAGTCTCACCACTTACAGGACTTAGTGAAGTAATAGAGGCAAGAGTAGCAGGGGCCAATTTAGGTACTTCGACAGTAAATGGCTTCTCCTTTTTATGGTCGTGCGAAACTCTGCTAAACTGATTTGAATTACTACGATCTTGTTGTGAGAAATTTCTAGAAGGGGGTTCTAAGCCCTCTTTTAAGGCACCCTCTTTTAAGGCACCCTCTTTTAAGGCGCCCTCTTTTAAGGCGCCCTCTTTTAAGGCGGCCTCTTTTACAACACCCTCTTTTAAGGCATCGCCCCTTAGAAAAGACGGAACATACTTTTTAGACATCTTGGAAATATCACTACTATATTAATATACATATCGTTTTAAGTCAGTTTTAACCCCTCATCATATTTCAAATTTTACTCACTCATAATTACTAAGCAC
>Ga0214921_10012635_pt1 | contig 10052 bp, 8 predicted proteins | sample LL1505_MetaG_FD_177992 | JGI IMG/M metagenome (GOLD analysis project Ga0214921, IMG submission 177992) | Freshwater microbial communities from Lake Lanier, Atlanta, Georgia, United States - LL-1505 | ecosystem: Environmental > Aquatic > Freshwater > Lake | place: USA: Georgia | collected 2015-05-28
CTTGTTCATCGGGATTGCCTTGTGCAAATTTATCGGGATGGGTTGCCTTCTGGATCTCCATAAAAGCGGCCCTTAATTTTTGTGTATCTACTTGAAAACCAATAGGAAGACCAAATAACTCAAAATAGTTCATGCTGAAATTTCTTATATTGTGCAAAATAACCAATATGCCTGTATTAGGACTTATTAAAGAGGGAAAAGTTCCTAGTGATAATAGGGTGGCTTTAACGCCTAAGCAATGTAAATGGCTTAAAGAGCAACATCCAGATTGGGATATTATTGTGGAAGCGTCACTCAATAGGTGTTATAAAGATGAGGAATACAGTAGAGAAGGGTTAGCATTAGTGGCTGATATTAGTAAAGCGGATATTTTATTAGGTATAAAAGAGGTGCCGAAGTCGCAGTTGATTGCAGGAAAAACTTATTTATTCTTTTCGCATACCAAAAAAGCACAACCTTATAATCAAGCTTTGTTTCATACCATGATGGATAAAGGAATCACTTTGATCGATTATGAATGTTTAGAACATGAGGATGGTCAGAGACTTATTGGATTTGGTTTTTTTGCGGGTATTGTTGGAGCACATAATGGCATCATGGCCTATGGCAATCGCACCAAAGCATTTCATTTAGGAAGGGTAAAAGAAGTAAAAGATTATAGAGAGTTAATTCATACTTATTTTGGTTTAAAATTACCTCCAGTAAAAATTGTTGTTACTGGTTCTGGTAGAGTAGCACATGGTATTTTAGAAATCATGAATTTAATGGATGTGCAACAAGTGGAACCGGATGAATTTGATCGTCATTATGCTTACCCAGTATATGTGCATTTAAAAGGTAGAGATTTATATAAGCATAAAATTACAAACCAATATGAGCGCAATGATTTTCATGCGCATCCCCAAAATTACGATTGTACTTTTAAGCAATACTTACCATATGCTCATATTCTAATGAATGGTATTTATTGGGAACCTGGAATTCCTCCTTTGTTTACACATCAGGATTTATTAGAAGAAGAATTTGCATTGACTACGATTGCTGATATTACAGATGATGCATATGGAAGTGTGCCATGCAATTTAGGGGACGCACCTTCAGAAGATCCTGTGTATGGTGTTAATATCAATAGTTTTGAAAAGACTGCTCCGTATTTACCAGGTGGATTGGATATCATGGCAGTGGGCAATTTACCCAATGAATTACCGCGTGATGCAAGCAGGTTCTTTGGAGAACAATTGATCAAATATGTTTTACCTGATTTAGTAGCAGGAGGGAACGAAATTATTCAACGCGCAACCATGTTAGAAAAAGGGAAGTTAAATCCGCGCTATGAAAATTTAGTGGAATACGCAAAGCATTAGTAGCTGTGCTTATAAATGTAAATAATAATCTTTTAAGTAATTTGTAAAATCAGTAGTGTAAGATTGATCCGCATTTTTGATGATAATTTTATTCCTTTGAATTGTAGCTTCCTTCTGTTTCACAAATTTTAGCATAGCCCTTATTGGTAGATGCTTTGCATCATTGTACATCAAGCATTCGTTGGATAATTGAAGTCCCTCTTTCAAAGCCAATTTTTGTATCGTATAAGCCCTTAATGTGGGTACTAAAACATACCATGCACCATTTTCTTGTAAAAGGGAAGCAGCTGCTTCTGCCAACACATCCCAAGGTAATGCAGTGCTATGTGCAGCTAAATTTTTTGCGTTGTCTGGTGAATTTAAATCGCCTTCGTAAAATGGAGGATTGGTAATGATGCAATCAAATAATGGTTGCTTATAGCTAGATGCATAATCTTGAATGGAACTATGAATCACAACTAATCTTGCTTTCCAAGAGCTTAAATCAAAGTTGGATTTAGTTTGATGATATGCACCATCCTCAATTTCAATGGCAGTAATAAACGCATTAGATTGTTGTGCTAGCATCAGACTTAATAAACCTGTGCCGGAACCAATATCTAAAATATTTTTTGCATTTTGTATTTGAACATCTGCTGCAGCCCATGCACCAAATAAACATGCATCAGTACATACTTTCATTGCAGTATGTTCCTGATGCACGATAAATTGTTTACACTGGAAATAGGGATTCGCCACTATTATTCAGAGGTTAAACCAGCTACGATATACTCTTTGTTTAAACGAGCAATGTTCGCTATTGAAATTTCTTTAGGACAAGCTGCTTCACAAGCACCTGTATTGGTACATGCACCAAAGCCTTCCTTATCTAATTGTGCCACCATATTGGTAACACGTGTTTTTCTTTCTGGATCTCCTTGTGGTAATAAGGCTAAGTGCGATACTTTAGCACTTAAGAATAACATGGCAGAACTGTTTTTACAAGCTGCTACACATGCGCCACAACCAATACACATAGCTGCAGCAAATGCTTCATCCGCTTTTGCTTTTTCGATTGGCAATGAATTACCATCTACCGCATTACCTGTATTCACACTTACATAACCACCTGCTTGAATGATTCTATCAAATGCAGATCTGTCTACTGTTAAATCTTTAATTACAGGAAATGCATTTGCTCTCCAAGGCTCAATAACAATCGTGTCATTGTCTTTGAACGCACGCATGTGCAATTGACAAGTGGTATTTGCTTGCCAAGGACCGTGTGGTTTACCATTGATATACATAGAACACATTCCACAGATACCTTCTCTACAATCGTGGTCAAAAGCCACTGGTTCACCACCTGTAGTTATTAGTTGTTCATTCAAAATATCCATCATTTCTAAGAAGGACATTTCATCTGAAATATTTTCAACTCTGTACATTTCAAATGCACCAGCAGTTTTTGTATTTTTTTGACGCCAAACCTTTAAATTTAAATTCATAGTAGTATGTGACATGGCAATATTATTTATAGTTTCTTTGAGATGGTTGAATCACTTCATATTTCAATTCCTCTTTGTGTAAAGTCCACTCATGATCATTTTTCAATTCCCATGCAGCAACATACATAAAGTTTTTATCGTCTCTTAATGCTTCACCTTCTGGTGTTTGGTATTCTTCTCTAAAGTGACCTCCGCAGCTTTCTTCTCTCGCTAATGCATCTACACACATTAATTCTCCTAGTTCAATAAAGTCTGCTACACGGTTTGCTTTATCTAATTCAGGATTATATTCGTTGATCTCTCCTGGGATCCTTACATCAGACCAAAATTCTTTTTTCAATGCTTGCACATCTGCAATCGCTTGCTTTAATCCAGCAGCTGTTCTTGACATACCACATTCGTTCCAAATAATTTTACCTAAACGCTTATGGAAGCTTTCAACAGTTTGTTTCCCGTTGATATTTTTTAAAGTAGCTATTCTCTCTGCAACTGCTTTTTCTGCAGCTTCAAATGCAGGATGTGAAGTAGGGATAGGCGCATTGTAAATTTCGTCAGCTAAGTTGTTACCTAGTGTGTAAGGGATTACAAAATAACCATCTGCTAATCCTTGCATCAATGCGCTTGCACCTAAACGGTTAGCTCCGTGATCGCTAAAGTTGGCTTCACCTAATGCATATAAACCTGGTACAGTAGTTTGTAATTCATAATCTACCCATAAACCACCCATGGTATAGTGCACAGCTGGATAAATACGCATTGGTACTTCGTAAGGATTTTCACCCGTGATTTTTGCATACATATCAAATAGGTTACCATATTTTTCTTTCACCACTTCTTTACCTAATGCAATGATCTCTTCTTGACTTACATTACTTAATCCTTTTTTGCTTACTTCTGTTTTACCATAACGTTCAATCGCTGCAGCGTAATCTAAATAAACTGCTTGCTTAGAAGTTCCTACTCCAAATCCTGCGTCACATCTTTCTTTAGCTGCACGAGACGCAACGTCACGTGGTACTAAGTTTCCGAATGCAGGATAACGACGCTCTAAAAAATAATCTCTATCTGCTTCTGGAATTTCATTGGCCTTTCTAGTTTCACCTAAATTTTTAGGAACCCAGATACGACCATCATTTCTTAAAGACTCTGACATCAAAGTCAATTTAGATTGGTGGTCACCACTTACTGGAATACAAGTAGGGTGGATTTGTGTGAAACATGGGTTTGCAAAAAATGCACCTTGCTTATGTGCTTTCCATGCAGCAGTTACATTCGATCCCATTGCATTGGTTGATAAATAATACACATTACCATATCCACCAGTACATAATAATACAGCATATCCAAAATGTCTTTCTAATTCACCTGTCACTAAATTACGTGCAATGATACCTTTTGCTTTGCCATCAACTTTCACCACATCTAACATTTCGTGACGCGCAAACATTTGCACATTGCCTAATGCTACTTGACGCTCCAATGCTTGATAAGCACCAATCAATAATTGTTGTCCTGTTTGACCAGCTGCATAGAAGGTTCTTTGTACTTGCGTACCACCAAAACTACGATTGCTTAATAACCCACCATATTCACGTGCAAATGGCACACCCTGTGCCACGCATTGATCAATAATATTTGAACTTACTTCTGCTAGGCGATGCACATTGGCTTCACGTGCACGATAGTCACCCCCTTTTATTGTGTCATAGAATAATCTAAATACGCTATCACCATCGTTTTGATAGTTTTTAGCAGCATTGATACCACCTTGTGCAGCAATCGAGTGTGCACGACGTGGTGAATCCTGGAAACAAAATGCTTTCACTTTATAACCCATCTCACCTAAAGAAGCAGCAGCAGATGCACCAGCTAAACCGGTACCCACTACAATCACTTCCATTTTTCTTTTATTAGCTGGGTTGACCAATTTGCAATGGCCTTTATAATTTACCCATTTATTATCAAGATCACCTTTTGGAATTTTAGCGTCTATCATAATTAATATTTTATCAATCTGTTAATGAAAATTGTGGTTGTTGTATTATTTTATTTAATCCAATCAAAATAAAAGCTAATTGGCATTAAAGCAAATAGCAATGGAATAAATATGGAAAAGCCATAGCCTAAGCTACTCAACATGGCATGGTACTTTTTATTGTGCACGCCAATTGTTTTGAATGCACTCTGGAATCCATGCGCTAAGTGATATCCTAAAGATCCACATGCTAAGACATATAATACAACAATATATGGATTGGTAAAAACCAAATCCATTTCGGCATATAAATTATGTAAAATGACACCATTGTGTTCCACTTCGCCCAATGCCTTAACTGAACCTATACCACCTAGTCTACTTGGTGTCCAAAAATGATAAATATGTGCAATTAAAAACAAGAGAATAAGTGTGCCTAAAATAGCCATACTTCTGCTATACCATTTACTACCATTACTGTAGTTCACTGCATATCCAACTGCTCTTTTACTTCTATTTTCAATGGTCAATAAATAACCTTGATAAATATGTAAGAAGATGCCAAGGAATAATCCAATCTCTAAGATTCTAGGCACTGCATTACTTCCCATAAAATGTGCTGCTTTGTTGAACATCAATCCACCATCATTTGCCCAAATGGTTGCGTTCAGTCCTGCATGTACAATTAAAAAAAGAATTAAGAAAATACCTGTGAATCCCATTACCAATTTTTTTCCTACGGAAGAGGTAAACATTTGTTTGAATGTCATAGTAGATGAGTTTAAAAATCTCCGCAAAAATACGAATCAAATAGATAGGTTTCGTTCTATGTTGTTTATTTTTAAGACAATAGAGCAATTTCTTCTACAAACAGCTCATCGGCCTATTGGATGGTTCAGCCCTTTTATCAACCGCCCTTCAATAATTTAGGGTCATCCAAATGAATGTATTAATTTTACCACATGATGAAAGTTTTAGGTATCCTTTGGAATAGCTTTAAAATGGCGCTTCAAGAGCTAAAAGTAAATAAGTTAAGAACTTTTCTTTCCTTGTTTGGTATCACTATTGGTATCTTTTGCATCATTGGCGTATTAGCCACTATTGACAGTTTGAAATCAAAAGTGAAAAGCGACTTATCTAGTTTTGGAAGTAATACCATCTATATAGACAAATGGGATTATGCAGGTGGACCAGAATATCCATGGTGGAAGTTTGTTAAACGTCCATCTATGAAGATTTCCGAAATGGAGATGGTGAAAAAGAAGAGTAGTTTGGCTGCAAATACCGCATTCTTTGTTTCTACCAATGCCACTTTTACCTACCAAGAAAACGTATTAAAAGGTATAAATATATATGGAGTCACCGAAGAGTTCAAAGATATCCAAGCTTTTAATATAAGTTATGGTCGTTTTTTCTCTGAATCCGATTTCCAAAGAGGGATTCCAGTAGGCGTGATTGGTTATAAAGTATCTGAAGAATTATTTGGTAAGGCCGAAAAAGGTTTGGGTAAAGTGGTCGCTTTTAATGGTCGTAAATTAATGGTTATTGGTATCATAGAAAAGCAGGGTAGCAGTATCATTGGTGGATTTGATTATGATCAAACTTGTTTATTTACCTATAACCATTTTGCCTCTGTGTACAATCCAGATAATTACAATCCTTATATCATGGTGCAGGCAAAAGCAGGCATCACTTCTAAAGCGCTACAAGAAGAATTGACGGGTGTGATGCGTCAATTAAGAAAATTAAGTCCTACCCAAGAAGATAATTTTACTTGTAACGACGTAGCACAATTTAAGGATCAGGTGGAAGGCTTTTTTGGATCTGTGAACCAAGGTGGATGGGCGATTGCTGGTTTGTCCTTATTAGTTGGTGCTTTTGGTGTGGCTAATATTATGTTTGTCACAGTGAGAGAAAGAACGAGCCAAATTGGTTTGAAAAAAGCGATCGGTGCAAAAAGTTCAACCATTTTATATGAATTCCTTTTAGAAAGTGCTTTCTTATGTATTATAGGTGGATTGGTTGGATTATTTTTGGTTTGGTTATTGACATTGGCTTTAAGTTCTGTCCTGCCATTCCCAATTACCATCGCCCCAAATATTATTTTTATGGCACTTAGTTTATGTATTGTTTTGGGTGTTATTTCTGGTATTATTCCAGCAAGAATTGCAGCTAAAATGAATCCTGTAGAAGCCATTAGATCGAAATAATTTTACCTATCTATTTAAGCTTTACCTTTGTGGGGTGTCAAAATCAATTACCATTTTAGCGATTGAGTCGTCTTGTGATGAAACTGCAGCTTCAGTCATTATTGACGGACAAATCCATTCTAATTTTATTGCCAACCAATTGGTGCATGAAAAATATGGAGGTGTGGTGCCTGAATTGGCGAGTAGAGCACACATGGAAAATATTGTGCCTGTGGTGGATGAGGCATTGAAAAAAGCCTTCCCAGATTTATCACATGCGGATCGTTTATTTGCACTTGATGCCATTGCGTTTACACAAGCACCAGGTCTGATTGGAAGTTTATTAGTGGGTGCGCAGTTTGCTAAATCTTTAGCATTGAGTTTGCAAAAACCATTGATCGCAGTGCACCATATGCAAGCGCATGTATTGGCGAATTTAATTGATGAACCTCGTCCAAGTTTTCCATTTTTGTGTTTAACTGTGAGTGGTGGACATACTCAAATTGTTCAATGCAATAGTCCATCCGACTTAATCATACTTGGTCAAACCATTGATGATGCTGCAGGTGAAGCTTTTGATAAAATTTCAAAATTACTGGGTTTGCCTTATCCTGGCGGGCCTGTATTAGATAAATTAGCACAATTTGGTAATCCTAAAGCTTTCGAATTTGCCAAGCCAATAGTGCCTGAGTTAGACTATTCTTTTAGTGGATTAAAAACAAGTGTCTTGTATTTTTTACAAAAGCAGGAGCCTGGATTTATTGAAGCAAATTTAAATGACTTATGCGCTTCTGTTCAACTCACGATTGTAGAAATCCTTTTATATAAATTAAAGAAAGCGATTCAACAAACAGGTATTCAACATGTTTGTATTGCTGGCGGAGTGAGTGCCAATTCAGGTGTTCGAAATGGAATCGAATCTTTAGGACAGAAGCTTGGGGTAAAGACCTATCTACCTGCTTTTCAATATTGTACAGACAATGCTGCAATGATTGCCATTACAGCGCATTATAAATATATCAATCAGGCATTTGAGCCTTTGTCCACATCTGCGCATGCCAGATCTAATTGGTAAGCGGAAATCACTTAACTTTGCAGCCTCAAAACAGTTGAAAAATGATTAGTGCAAGAAACGTCACATTGGCTTACGGAAAAAGAGTCTTATTTGATGAAGTAAATATTAGTTTCACCAAGGGAAATTGCTATGGTATAATTGGAGCAAATGGTGCTGGTAAATCCACTTTCTTAAAAATATTAAGCGGAGAGATAGAACCTAATAAAGGATCTGTTGAAATTACACCTGGTGAGCGTATGTCCTTCTTAAAACAGAATCAATTTGAATTTGATGAGCAAACAGTTTTAAATACCGTGATGCAGGGTCATAAGCGTATGTGGGAAGTGATGCACGAAAAAGATGCTTTATATGCGAAAGAAGATTTTACAGAAGCAGACGGTTTAAGAGCAGGTGAATTAGAGGCAGAATTTGGTGAAATGGGTGGATATGAAGCTGAGAGTAATGCTGCAAGTTTATTGAGCGATTTAGGGGTGAAGGAAGACATGCACCAATCCTTAATGAAAGACATTCCAAGCAACTATAAATTGCGTGTATTGTTAGCGCAGTCTTTATTTGGGAATCCGGATATTTTATTATTGGATGAGCCTACCAACGGATTGGACATTGAAACAATTGGTTGGTTAGAAAACTTTTTAGCAGACTACGAAAACATTGTATTGGTAGTGAGTCACGATCGTCACTTTTTAGATACAGTGTGTACGCATGTATCGGATGTGGATCGTTCAAAAATTAAAACATTTACTGGTAACTATTCATTTTGGTATGAGTCGTCTCAATTGATGGCACGTCAAATGTCTGATAAAAATAAAAAGAACGAGGAAAAGCGTGCTGCATTATTAGACTTTATTGCGCGTTTCTCTGCGAATGCAAGTAAGAGTAAGCAAGCAACATCACGTAAAAAAGCTTTAGAGAAATTAACCATCGAAGAAATTGAGCCATCGAATAGAAAGTACCCTGGTATTATCTTTCAGCCATTACGCGAAGTGGGTAACCAAATTTTAAATGTAGAAAAATTACAAAAAACAGTGGACGGTCGTGTTTTATTCAAGGACGTCACATTCTCCGTGAGTAAAAATGATAAGATTGCTTTTTTAAGCAAGGATGCATTAGCCGTTACCTATTTCTTTGAGATCATCAACAGTGTTGGTCAAGCAGATAGCGGCAGTTTTGAATGGGGTACAACCATTACAAAAGCTTATTTACCTATGGAGCACAACGAAGAATTTACAAAACCTTTGACTTTAATGGATTGGTTAAGACAATTTGTGCCTTCACATGTGACGGATGCAGATGAACCATTTATCCGTGGATTTTTAGGAAAAATGTTATTCAGTGGAGATGATGTAATGAAGAAATCGGATGTGTTAAGTGGTGGAGAAAAAGTACGTTGCATGGTAAGCAAAATGATGTTACAAAATCCTAATGTGGTTATTTTGGATCAACCAACCAACCACTTAGACTTGGAGAGTATCCAAGCATTTAACGAAGGCTGTCAAAATTTTCCAGGTATCGTTTTAATGACTTCACATGACCACACATTTATGCAAACTGTGGCCAACCGTGTGATTGAATTAACGCCAAAAGGCATCATCGACCGATTAATGACTTTTGATGAGTATATGGAGGATAAGAGGGTCCAGGAATTAAGAGCTGAATACTATTCTTAGTAGATAAAAAGGGTTAAAAATCAACATTTTAGCAATAAAAGACCTTTTTTGGTCGTTTGGTAGAAAAAAACATTAAAAAAATGGGACTTTAAGGTATAATTACATACCTTTGCCGTCCGTAAAAAATTATTTCTCATGGCTAGAGTATGTCAGATAACTGGAAAGAAACCGATGACTGGAAACAGTGTATCGCATTCTAATATTAAAACAAAGCGTCGTTTCTTACCTAACTTACAAAAGAAGCGTTTCTACTTTGTAGAAGAAGATCGTTGGATCACTATAAAAGTATCTGCTG
>Ga0214921_10012636_pt1 | contig 10052 bp, 10 predicted proteins | sample LL1505_MetaG_FD_177992 | JGI IMG/M metagenome (GOLD analysis project Ga0214921, IMG submission 177992) | Freshwater microbial communities from Lake Lanier, Atlanta, Georgia, United States - LL-1505 | ecosystem: Environmental > Aquatic > Freshwater > Lake | place: USA: Georgia | collected...
TTTCTAGAATAGAAAGATTAATAACTGGAAATTTAATAAAGTATGATAAATTAAATAAAATATTTTACAGTAGTGAGCAAGATGCTTGGATATTTAAATCGCCACTAAATATTAATTTAGAATTATTAAAAAATATATATTTTTATGAAAGATTTAGTGAATTAGAATTAAATAATATATTAAAAATAAATAATTATAAGATAATCAATGATACAAATAAATATAAAGTTTTGAGAATATTAACTGATAATAACATTGAGTATAGACAAATTTTAAATGTTAATTCACTAAAAAGAGATGTTAATACTTTTTTTTTATTACCAGATGAAGATTCATTTAATAAAATTCCAATAGATCATTTAATTAAAATATTTAATCTTGATGAACAAGAATTATATAATTTAAAATGTGATCTTTTTAATAAATATTTACGAAAAAATATTATTTGTAATATGTATAGGTATGAATCATTATAAAATAATTTTAATTTTTCTAATAATAATTTTTTTTATAATATTTTTTTATGCTTTAATTAATGCAAATAATAACTTAATTAAATTTAGAGTATCAAAAACATTTATTGAAGAAGAGAGTGTTGATTATAATAAGATTAAAAACAAATATATGGTTAAAAGTTGCGATAAAATGTGTGTACAAGAATTTTGTAATGAATATCAAACACAAAAGATAAAGTATGATTTATGCAAATCATGTAAAAAAGAAGGGAAATGTTATGATCAGTATAATGGAATATGTATACCTTGTAGAAATAATTATAGTTGTGAGCAATTATATGGGTGTGGTAATAAAGCTCCTATTAACCCAGTAGATAATTATTGTACAAAATGCTGGAATTAGTAATATGAATTGCGCAAATTTCTTAATTCTTCTTTAGTTGGATTTTGAGTTGGATTTTGAGTTGGATTTTGAGTTGGATTTTGAGTTGGATTTTGAGTTGGATTTTGAGTTGGATTTTGAATAGCAACTAATTTATTACCTTCATCATTCAATTTATTTCCTTTTACATTACACATAAGTAACCATTCATCTTTTGTTATATTTTGAAATGTTTTTAAGACATAAGAAACATCTTCTTTCGTTTTTTTACCTTGATGCCTAACGTAAACACAGTTAGTCATCACAATATATTTATTCCAAGGACCTGTTCTCAAACATAGTGCATAAAAAGTAGATAATACTTTCCATGATAATATATTTTTTTTTGAAGATACATGTTTTTTATATTTACATTGAACAGCACTATAATTATTATCATTATCTTCTATAACAATATCAATACCCATATCTCTCCTTTTCATATTTAATTTAGTTAATATTTCATCTGGAACATCTTTTAATAACATTACATTTTTATAACCTTTTACATATTTCAAATAAAGAACACAAAATTCTTCAAATATATCGCCTTTTATTTTTTTATTATTATTGTTTCTAATTTCTTCTAATGAATGTGCGGGACTTTCATATATTTTTTGACATTCTAAAATAAATTCATCAAATAAATTATTATGTGATCTTAAATATATTTTATAAAGTAAATTTTCAAGTATAATAGTCATGATAAATTTAATTTATCTTTTAATTTTATATATATTTTTTATATAAAATTGGAAGTAATAAAAAATATTATTTAATATTATGATTTATATACTATTATTATTAATTATTATAGTACTACTATATTCTTTATATAATTATAATTATTACCTAAATAATTATTACATTGAAAGTTTTGATATATCAACATACCAAAAAATTATGAAAAATAATAATAAAAAAAATTTATATGAAATAAGTTTAAATCAAAATATTCCAATTAATATGGAAGACTGTTTTAAAAAATGTAATAGTAGAGATTGTATTCAAATGGATAATAGATCTAAAGTTTTAGATAAATGTTTAAAATGTAATGCTCAAGAAGGTAAATGTTTTAATAAAAGAATTATTGGTGGAATATGTGATGATTGTAAAGATGTAAAGGAAGAAGATAAAATAAACTGTTTTAATATTCAAAATTTTGGATGTACTAATCCATATAATTTTGATGATAATACTGGAACATTTCCATATTTTATAGAAGTACCTGATAATAATCCTAGCTCACCATTTAATAAAAAATGTATTTTTTGCTGGCAATTCCAAGATAATATATAAAAATTATTTTTATCTAAAAATAAAAATTGACTTAAAAATGTTTCTATAAATTAGTTATATGGAAATAAATATAATTTATAATGAATTTAAAAAAAGTATTGTTATAGATATACTTAAAAAAAATGGTGTTATCCAAGAAAAATTACTATCTTTATGTTCATTAATGATTTATAATATTGAATATTCTGAAATTATTATTGATAATAAATCATATATTATTGGTTTGGATAATTTTCCATTTGAAGAAACACTGGAAAAATCATTAGAAAAAATAAATAAAGAAGGTAAAGCTATTGAAAAAATTATTATTTATGATAGAAAAAGGGATGAGTATGGAAATGTTATTAAAAAAAATGATGTTATTGATAAATATAATATATGGTTTCAAGATTATGAAAATGAAAATTATATAAATTTTATAAATAATCAAAATGGTTATATAAGAAATAATTCTAATAGAAATGTAATTCAGTTTCCAATAGATTCTTTATTAAATAATATTTTAAGGATGCCATTATATACAAATTATCATAATGAAATAATAAATAATAATAATGAAGAAAGAGTAAATATTAATAACCAAGATAATGAACATAGTAGGGAAATAATGAATATAATTGATAAAAAATTAGATGAATTAAATGATGAATTAAATAATCAAAATAAATATGATGAATATGAAGAAGATGCATTAGAAAATGAAGATGAAGATGCATTAGAAAATGAAGAAGATGCATTAGAAAATGAAGAAGATGTATTAGAAAATGAAGATGTATTAGAAAATAAAGATGAAGAAGATTCATTAGAAAATGAAGATGCATTAGAAAATGAAGATGTATTAGAAAATGAAGATGCAGAAGATGCAGAAGATGCAAAAAATGATAAAGATATTAAAAAAAGAGAAATTGAAGAAAATAATAATTTAGAAAGTGAATATGAAAAAGAATTTGAATATAGTGAAGTACAAAATAATCCTTCTATCGAACAATTTAATAATATTATAAATATTTTTGATAATTATATTCAAAATAATATAAATATTCAACAAAATTCTTCTAATAATTTTTTTAATATAATTAATCAAGATATAAATTTAAATTATTATAATTTTAATCAATTTAGTAGCTTATCAAATTTAGCAAATGAAGATTTAGAAGATTTAGATGATTTACCTGATCTAATTGATATGAATGGTATAATTAATAATGGCCCAATTTTATATACATCATTTTCACTAAATCAATCGTCACATAATAATTATATTTATGAAGATGTTAAAATAATATTAAGTGAAGAACAATTTAATAATTTAGAATGTAAATCTTTTAAAGAATTAAATTTAAATGAAAATAAAGAATGTTTAATATGTATTGAAAATTTTAATGATGATGACGATGTAATAAAAATAGAATGTAATCATATTTTTCATAAAAATTGTATTAAATCATGGCTATGTGAAGAGAGTAACAAATGTCCAATATGTAGAATTGAAATTGATAAAGGTATTCAAAAATAAGTGAAAAAATTATAAAAAAATGATTTTTATTTTTTATAAAAATCATTTTCATAACAACTATTTAAAATTAGTTTAATAATAAATATTAAGAAAAATGGATACTAAACCTTTTATAGAAACATTTATTGAAAATATTAATAAGATACGTAATGAAGATTTTGAAAAAAATGATTTTAAATACCAAGAAAAAGTTATTACAAAGAAGAGTATAAATGAAAATTCAATGGAATTTAAAAGTTTTAAAAGTACAACAAGAAAGAAAGCATTATTAGACAAATCAAAACCAGGAAATATAGGTAAAAAAGAGTATGAAAATATTGATCATGGAATTGATATATTACAAGATGATATTTTCAATGATGATTCAGAACCTAATTCTGAAGATTCTAAGTTAGATATTGAATCATTAGATAGAGATAAAAAGTTAGAATTAATAAATGATTTTTTACAAAGAAAAAATATTATTTTAGATCAAGAAAATTTAAAAAAAATTGAAATGATTGTTGATGATCCAGAAATTACTTTAAAAAAATATTTAAATATATCAAAAATTTATCAACAAGTTATTAAGATTGGATTTATTAAAAAACTAGAAAACGGAAGTTATATTATTGATTTAAATAATAATAAAACAAAAAAAAGTAAAAATTATTTTGTTAAATAATAGTTTGAGTTTTAGTTTTATTTATACTTATATAAAAATAACTTAGTTTTTTATTTTTTTAATAAAAAACTAAATAATAAAATTATATTATATATGTATAAGATGAATAAAAATTTTGCAATATATTTTTTTATAATTATTATATGTATAATTATATTTTTATTTTATTATACAAATTATAAAAAATCTAGTAATAATATTGATACTAATAAATCTAATTATAATTTTGATGTAAATAGTGTACCTCTTTTTAATGATACTTTTTTAGAAAGAGATAATAAAGATAGTAGATATAGAAAAGATAATAACTATGAAACAAATACTGATGAAAAACTTAATCTTAAATATGAGAATATAACAGAATATAATTTCAAAAAATTATTTGAAAAATTATCTAAAATTAATAAAGGAAAAATATCTTTAGATGACAAAAGTAATTATAATTTTTATACCCAATCAACAACTGATGATAAATTAAGAATGGATTTAGATAATATTTCAAAGTATGTACTACTAGTATTAAATAATGATAAATATTATGATTTTGCAAAAACTAATTATGGTGATGTAGAAATATGGATTGATAAAAAAGGAAATGAAGAGCTGAAATATGAACTATTTTTATGGGATAAAAAGAATTATTTTGAAGTTAAATTAATGGTACATATTATTAAATTTGTTGATGAAAATAATGTTAATAGTTACGGATTAAGAAATTCACCTTATATTTTCCCTGATTTTAATATAGGATTACCTTTTAAGGATCAAATAATTCCATTACCAACAGAAGTTATTATAACAGGTCATTTTGATACAGGAGATGATACCATTAAAAGTAATGCTCCAACAAAAATTAAATCATTATATTTAAATGAAATAACAGTTCAGAATTCAACATTAATAGTAGATTACAATAAAGATAAATATCCATTTAATAGATTAGATGTGCATGAAAATGGATTTTCTGGTATAACAGATATGAGCCTTGAATATGTAAATATTAAGAATAAGAGTATAAGTAGTCCATATTTGGAAAATGGTCGAGAGTACAATAAATGGATAACTATGGACGAAGAACCAAAGTTTGCAGGTCAATGGCCAAGTAATCCACCTCCTCGTCATTGGAATGATGATGGTACTTACTATTATGGAAAACATAGCCCTGATGAAATTGCTTTTACAGGTGACGATGCTAAGAAATATAGTGATAAACGATTATGTGATGTTTATAATAATGGTACACGATGGTCTGCTGATAAAGAAGAATTACAACCAACATTTAATCCTACAATAACAGGATTGCCTCGTAATTGCTCTGAAAATAACTGGTTATTCGAGTTGGCTGGTGGAAATAGTACTGGAAATGTATTTTTTGGTGGTGGAAAACGTTAATCTTATTTTTTATATGTTTTTGTTATTTTTGCTTTCTGTTATCTTTATCTTTTGTAAATATTTACATAATTATATAAAAAATTGATGCATTTTTATATAAAATATTATAATCTCATTAATAAAAATCATTAAAAATCATAAAAATGAATAAAAGAGAGAGAGACCCAGATAGTGAAGACCTAGATCGTATAAATGATATACCTCAAAAAAGATATAAGTCTTTTGAAGGTGAAATAATTAATCCAGGAAATCCTTCTTTTGTAAAATTATTAAATGAATTAATTGAATTTAATAAATTTCCAGAAAAAAATCATATTACTTTAAAATATTATTATGCAAAAATTATTAAATCTTTGCAATTAATGAATAAATATGATATTAAAGTTCTTGAATTAGAATCCTTTCAAAATAATTTAAGATATGAATTAGATTCTTTTATTAATAATTTTAATGATATTAACAAATTTATTATTTTATTTAATAATAAAGTAGATTTATTAAAGAAAAAAATAAAATTATATCAAAATAAATTATATTGTGATATAAATAACGTAAAAGAATTATCTAAATATTTATTATCTTTAAATATTGATATAGTAAATTCTATTGATGATAAAGAACATCTTGAAACAATTATAGAAGAGCATTCAAAAACAAATTTTAATATTATGATTACAAATAACAATATTCAAAAAGATTCTACTGAATTGAGAAGATTAGAAGATGAACATAGTAAATATTTAAATGATTTGCAAATATATTTATTAAAATTTGCAGATTTAAAAGTATCAATTAGTCTTATTTTAAATAAATACAGAGAGCATCGATTAAAAACAAAAGAATTGCATAATTTACATTCTAGGATATTAGAATCTCAGGTAATCCAAACATTTACTAAAATTAATATTTTGAAAAGTATTGATAATATAAATAATTTAAAAGAAACATTGCAAAATGAAAATTCTAATTTATTTTATTTTAATCATGTAAATAAAAATTATGGATGTAAAGGATGTGATAATGAAAACTGTAAAGATATGTTAAAAAGAATGAAACATTTTAAAAAATGTAAAGATTCTAATTGTATTGAATGTAAAAAAACTACTAAATATTTTTTATTATATAATGAATATATAAATAAAGAATAAATATATTATTTAAAAATTATAAATAAACGAAATATATGTTATAATTATTTTTTATTATCTTTATTTTTCCATGTTCCATAAAAATTATGTTTAGCATATTTTCCAAAATATTGTCCATAATCAAATTCTAATATATGTATATCATCTTTTTTATTATAATCTATATAAATATCTGTTACATAATCAGGTCCTGTTGTTGAATAAACATATTGCAAGGTTTTACCATATTCATCATATTTTTTAAGATAATCATTTATATTATTATGAATTCCATCAATTAATTCTTTAATAAAATTATTTTGAGGTTTTGCACCAAAGGCATATTGACCTAACATAATATTCATCCCTAAAGAACAATATTTTTTTAATCTATTTCTAATACATTTATTAGATGTTATTATTTGATCTACTGGAAAAACACATTCATAATCTAATAATTCATCTAATGGATATAGTGCAGTCATATCTAAATCTAAATAAAATCCACCATAATGATATACCGCAATATATCTGAAAAAATCAATTTTTTGAATTTTTACAGGTAATTTTTGATATGTTTTATAATATTGTGGATAATATGTTTTTAAAAAATATTCAATATCATCATCGCTAAAAAATAAGTATTGATAACTTTTATTATATTTTCTTACAGATTCTAGATCTTCTTTATACTTTTCAGGTATATTTTTTGTTTTCCATGTTTGAATAATAATTTTTGGTATAGTATCATTTTCAAAATTTTCATAAAGTATACTCTTTTTCTTTAATTGATGATTTAAATAATAAAATATTAAAAAGCTAATTATTAAAATTAATAATATTAAGATAAAAGATTTAATATTATCCATATAAATAATATTAGATTCTTTTTTTATAAATGTTAAATTAATAATAAAAATAAAAATACTTAAAAATTTTTTATTATATTAAATATAATATATCAAAATGTTCATATATACTTTAGTTAATCTATTTTTATTAGGAACTTCTTTCAAAGAAACCCCAAAATATTGTATAAATTGTAAATTTTTTAATCCTCCAAAAAGTAATTTACCTCAAAATGATGATCTATTTGGAACATGTTTATTATATCCATTAAATAATTATGATGAATTAGTAATTGGCAAAAATAATAGAAATCATGCTTATTGTTCTACATCACGAATAATGGAAAATATGTGTGGAAAATCTGGAAAAAAATATAAAAAAAATATAAAAAAAAATAATAAAAAATAATAAGAATATATTTATTTAAAAATACTTTTTGAAGAAAATAAACTTGTTGTAGTCTGAGTTTGAAAAACAAAATCATCTTCATCTTCTGTATTATCATCTTCTTCAATATCATTAATTGAAGAATTTTCTGAAAGTTTATTGTCATCATTATCGTTATCAAAATCAATTTTATTAATAATCTTTGTTGATTCAGCTGTTATATCATCTAAAATTATAAATTCTCTTATCTTCTTCTGTTTTTTTGTAGAATCTTCTTTTTTTAAAGCACGTTCTTTTTTAAGTGACTCTTTTTTAGTTATAGTTTCTTCTTTTTTCATCAATCTAATTATCTTCTTTTCATCTTTTTCATTTTGTAAATCTTCATATAATTTTGGTAATCCAAGTTCTCTGTATTTTAAAACTTTATTCCAAAAATCACCTAATATTACTTTTGCTTCATTAAACCACTCTTGATTTCTATAAATTGGAATGCAAGAAACTTCTTCTAAATACCAATATGAAAAAGAAGAATACATAATATTAGAATTATTTGCTGTATGTTTTTCAATAATTTTATTTTTCCAATTAGTTAATTCTTCATTAATGATACAAACTGGTGAATAATCAAAATAAAATGATTTACTATCTTTTTTAAAAAATTCAACAACAACACCTTTTTCATTACCAAATTTATTTAATTTATAATTATTTTCAAAATGATCATTCAAATAATCAGTTTCAGACTCATACTCTTTCAAAGCACATTCCAAAAAATCACAACGATCAAGTTCACATACCTCTAGTTGTCCTTGTACTTGACACCAATAATAACGAGGAGGAATACCAGTTATTTTACGTGAAGTTGGACATTTAATTTCCAACATAATTCCATCAGGGGTAATTCCATCAGGAGATGCTCCTAAAAATGGTATTGAAGGATGACGTAAACATCCGAATTCCAATACATCTACATTATTTCTGTTTTTATAAATTAATACAGCAACTTCTTCATATTTATTTCCCCATATCATCGCTGCGTTTGTTACAAAATTATCATCACCGCATTTTTTCTTTAATACTTCATTACTATTTGAGTAATGATTTTCTCCTAATACTGTTCCCCAATCACTTGCAGTTAACATATTACTTCTCATTTCATACCATTCTTTTGATTTTTGTTCAGGTTGAAAAATATTTTTAAGTGTTAATACTTGATTTTTTAAATATTCTTGTTTTAATGGAGTTACTTTAGGTAAATCCTTATCATAATTAAATATTAATGACATTATTTTTGAATAATACTATATACTAAATATATATTAGTAATCCTTAAATATTAATCATTTTTCATTATTTCATTAAAAAAAATGATATTATTTTATTAATAAAATAAATAATCTTAAAATATTAAATAAAATAAATAATATAATAAAATATGAATTATTTATATAATTATATTAATAAATATATTTCAAATAATGAAAATATTATTAATGAATGTGATAATCGATCAAAAGTAATAGATTATATTTTATTACTAAAATTAATAATGATTAATAAAGGATTTTATTTTCATAATAATTTCTATGTTGAATGGGTACATTATTTATTACCTTATATTAAACCATTATCAAATTATATCTATAATGACTATAATTCGTATAATTATATTATATGTAAGTATAATATAAATCATAATTTATTTAATATAAATGAAAAGAACGATATAAAATTAGAAAATAACTTTTTAATATCAATTACTATGAAAAGTAAAAATAATTTAGATAATATGAAAGTATTAAATTTTAATATAAATATTTTTAAAAATTGTTTTTTTAAAAAAACAATTTTATCATTTTATTTTACTTTTCCTCTAAAACATATATTTTTAATAGAAACTAATATTTGGAATTATGATATTTTCAATGAATATATTGAAAAA
>Ga0214921_10012637_pt1 | contig 10051 bp, 6 predicted proteins | sample LL1505_MetaG_FD_177992 | JGI IMG/M metagenome (GOLD analysis project Ga0214921, IMG submission 177992) | Freshwater microbial communities from Lake Lanier, Atlanta, Georgia, United States - LL-1505 | ecosystem: Environmental > Aquatic > Freshwater > Lake | place: USA: Georgia | collected 2015-05-28
CGGTCGCCTGACGCTCCATCGCCTGGACACCAGGAGCGACAACGCGCGCGCTGCCAGCATCTGCGCCGCGGCCGCTCCCACCGCCACGCTTGGGCTCGGCTTCACCGATACCGACCCCGCGCTCGCTGCCGCCCCGGCCTTCACGAAGGCAGGCAAGCCGTTCGTGGTGATCGGCGCCACCGATCCGACCATTCCTTCGCGCTGCGGTGCGGGCACGTTCCTCGCGTGCTTCAGCGACCAGGCGCAGGCCGTGGCTGCCGCCAAGCACGGCACGCAGCATTTCGGCAAGCGCGCGGTGGTGATCGTGGACACGCGCTCCCAGTACGCGCGCACGCTTGCCGGTTTCTTCACGCAGTGGCTGGGCGAGGGTGGCCGCGGCACCGTGGTGACGCAGCTCGATCTGGCCGCGGTCCCGGCCGCCGGGCTGGGCGCGCGCATGACCGGCGAGCGCGGCCGCGCGGACTTCGTGTTCGTGGCGTGCGAGCCGCAGGACGTGGGCGCCGTCATCGCCGGCGTGCGCGGAGCCGACGCGCAGCTTCCCATTATCGGCGGCGACGCGTTCGACTGCGACGCGGTCCTGCGCACTGCCGCGGGCCCCACGGAGCGCGTGTGGTTCACCACGCACGCGTGGCTGGGCGCGGGCGCAAGCGCGGAGACCATGGAGTTCAGCGCGCGCTACAAGAAGGCCTACGGCGCGCTTCCCCCGAATGCCTTCGCCGCACTCGGCTACGACGCCGCGCGCCTGGCGCTCGACGCCCGCCGCCGCGCCGGGAGCGATGACCCAAAGGCCATCACCGCCGCGCTTGCAGCCACGCGCGATTTCCGCGGCGTCACCGGCACCATCAGCTATGCCAACGGCCCGGTGCCCACGAAGGACGTCTGGATGGTGGAAGTGGTCAAGGGCGAGCGCACGCTGGCCGGGCACTGACCGCGCATTCATTCAGTCACGCCAGTGCTCGGCGATCCACGGCACCGGCAGCAGATAGCGCTTGAGGTGCCGCCAGCGACTGTTGTCCACGCGCGCCGATGCCGGCCCGAAGGTGGCCAGCGCGTGCTTGATGCGGCTGGGGTTGGGCGAAGTGCGCTTGTTCCAGCGGCCGAGCACGGCATCGTCGGGATTGGGGCCGCCGGGGAAGGTCACGATGCGCGCATCCTTCGGCAGGCGCGCGGCGATGAAGTACCGCATCGGGAATTCCGGCAGGCAGTGCAGGCGGAAGTGCTTGGTCCACGCCTCGGGCCAGAACTTGATGCCGCCCTTCACCGCGTGCGTCATGTAGTGCTGCTCGAACTGGAAGCGCTCGCCGATCTCCTGCGGGTTGGCGCGGAAGTCCTCCAGAATGTGCGGGTTGGCGCCCACCGGATAGCGGAAGACCGAGGTCTGCCCCATCTTGCGCAGCGGTACCGCCCAGTTGCGCGCCAGGATCACGTCGCCCGGGTCGCCGTAGGTGAAGTAGTCGTCGAGCGAGCCGACGATCACCGAGTCCAGGTCCACGAAGAGCGCCACGCCGGTGAGGCCGGGCACCTCCTTGCCCCAGAGCACCACCTTCTTCCACTTTCCGAACGTGCCCACCGGGTGCGCGCAGCCGAGTTCCGGCAGGTCGAAGCACTCCACCTCGAGGCGGATGCCGTGGCGCGAATCGGTCAGGCAGACGAAGCGGAAGGGCCCCGTGATGTTCCGCTTCACCATGGCGTACAGGCGGTTGACGTACTCCGGCCCGTACTTGGTGCCCCATTTCACGCAGACGATTTGCTTGGGTGTGACGGTCATGGGTGCGCAGTGCGAGCGCGGAAGGTACCCGGACGCAGCCTCGGGAAGGTTCGACCGCTGCAGTCCAAAGAGAACCCCGCGTCAGCCAAACTGGCCTGACGCGGGGGTCGTGGGGGCAATCGTGAAGGAACATCTCCCGCGCCGCGGCGCGGTGGTCATGTCAGTGGCACTGGCCCCAGGCGCTGAGGAGCTGGCCGAGGTCGGCGCCGTTCACGGTACCGTCGCCGTTCAGGTCGCCGAGGCCCGAGAGGCCCCACTGGCTGAGGAGGAGTCCGAGGTCCGCACCGTTCACCACGCCGTCGTGGGCGCTCGGCGGCGCCAGGTCGGCCGGGCACGCGCCGGGGTAGCTGCCGGCATCGGACGGATCCGTGCCTGCGAGCACCTCGTCGCGGTCGAGTGCGTTGTCGCCGTCGCGGTCGATGCCCAGGCGACGCGCCGTGCCAAGCGGCACCAGCGTGTAGGTGGTCTCGTTGCCGCTGGTGGCGCCCGCAAGGAGCGCGGCGGGGGTGAGCGATTCACCCGTGCGGTCGCTCACGAAGCTGCCGGACTGGAGCACCCAACCGCGCTGCACGCCGTCGCGGTTGCCCTTGGCGATGAGCGTCACCAGCGTGGACTGGTTGGTGGCGATCGTGGTGAGCTGCGCCACGCGGCCGTCCGCATCGGTGCCGCTGGAGACGGTGACCTGCTGGCCGACGCCCGCGTGCGTGTCGGTGCCCCAGCTCAGGACCAGCGCTTCCATGTCGCGCCGCTGCGTATTGTTGGTGAAGCGGAAGCCCACGTTCAGGACGTCCTGCAGCGTGAACTCGTCGCCTCCGTGGTTGAAGCCGCAGCCGCGGTTGTTGTTGGTGGACGCCTTGCTGGCGCCGACCTTGCGGTAGGCATCGCGCAGCGGGGCGTTCTTGCGGTTCTGCACATCGCTTGCGCCGGGGATATCCACGATGTCGTTGGTGCCGTCGGTGCCGATGGCGCCGTGGCAGTTGAGGCAGGTGAGTCCGGCGCCGAAGATCGCCGCCGTGTTGTAGACGGTCTGCGCGTTCACCGCGTTGCCCGTGCCGCCCACGCCCACGGCAGCGTTGCCGGCAATCGGCACCGCCGTCTGCAGCGCGTTGTCGATGCCGCGGTACGGGTTCGGCCCGAAGGTGAGCGAGGCAACGTACTCCTCCATGCTCGCCATCTCGGTGGTGCTGATCTCGCTGTCGCGGCCCTGGAGCGCCACGAAGGCCTCGTTGAACTCCGCGAGGTCGTTCTTCTCGCCGCGCCAGTGCAGCGGGCCGAAGTGCTTGGGGATGCCGAAGAGGGTCTGCGTGGTCATCGGGCCCTTCATCGGGTGCCAGGAGGTGCAGCCCGGCACCTGGCAGGTCTCGTCGAAGAGCTGCACGGTGCCCTGCGGATTGCCGAGGTCCCACGACATGCGGTCGGAGCGCGCATCCACGTGGCACGAGGCGCAGCTCGCCTGCCCAAGGCCCGAGGTGAGGTGCGTGTCGAAGATGAACTTGCGGCCGTCCTTGACGACCGTGGGCGTGGAGTCATGCAGCGCGATGCGCGCGATCTCGCTGTTGGTGCCGGTGCTGATGGTGGAGACCGAGCTCTCGAAGCGGTTGAGCACGTAGAGGCGGCCGCCGTCGGCGGCCATCACCAGGCCGGTGGGCCCTTCGCCCACGTTGACGGTGGCAACGCGCGCGCCGGACGCGCTGAATGCAACCACGTTGTTGGAGCCGAGGCCGCAGGTCCACGCGGTGGAGCCGTCGGCGCTGAACGCCACGCCGCGCGGATCGCCGATGGACTGCAGGCGATTCACCACGCTCGTGGTGGAGGATGTGTAGGTGAGGTGCGGGTTGATGTCGACCACCGAGCCCGGGCCCGCGCCGCCGGTGAGGCGCGCCGCCAGGCACTTCACGAAGACGCCGTCCACGTTCTGCTCGAAGCGCAGCTCGTTGTTGCGCGATTCCATGCCGATGGCCACCACGTCGCCGCCGGCGGTGGTGCCGATGCTGCACACGGTGGTCATCAGGCCCTTGACGTAGGTGACCGCGTTGGTGGACGCGTTGATCACGGCCACGTCGTTGTCATGCTGGTCCCAGGTGATGAAGTTGGTCCAGTTGCGGCCGTTGCCGTCGAGCCACTGGTTGGTGGCGGTGTTCTTGCGGACGATCTGTCCCACGCGCGGCGCGTTGCCGTTGGTGCCGCTCTTGGCCGGGCTGAACGTGGTGCCCGAGTTCGGCGGCGGGTTCACGCCGGCGTAGGGGCCGTTCGCCTGGCTGACCGTGGCGAAGGGCAGGGAGGTGGTGTGGTTCCCCGACTCGAAGATTGCCAGGTAGACCTTGGTGCCGTCCGGGCTTGCGGTCAGCGCGCGCGGGCTGCTGCCCGCGATGGCAACATTGGTCACCGTGCCGGGCGCGGTGGCGTCCATCACCGCCACCTTCTCCGCCATCGAGAGCGAGACGAACGCCTTCTCGGGCGAACCCGCGAAGACCACGTCCGCGGGCTCGTCGCCCACCAGGATGGTCTTGCGCACGCGCATGGTGGCCAGGTCGATGATGCTCACCGAGTCGGAGATCTGGTTGACCACCCACGCCTCGGAGTTGCCGTGCGCGCGGACGGACACCGGGTCCAGGCCCACCGGCACCGAGCCACGCTTGGTGGGAATGCCGCCGACCACGTCGAACACTTCCAGGCGCGCGTCGGGCGTGTTCACCGCCAGGAGCACCTGTCCGTTCGGGGTCAGGTCGATCGGGTGGCTCTGCGGTGATTCCCAGTTGACGAAGGATCCGGTCTGCGCAACGGCTGGCAGGGAAGCGGAGAGGGCCACCAGGGCGACGAATGCGCGGGTCTTGGTCATGGCACGAATCATTGGGATTCGTACGGCCTTGGGGACGGTGCGGGCCGCCAAAGTGCCAAGAATCCTTTCCACGGGAAGGATGGCCCCAACGCCGGGTTTCGCAAGGTGGAGTTGGCGTAACTGCCGCTCCAAGGACCGATTACCCCTTCCGGCGGGCCTCGTGGATCCCCACCAGGCGGTCCCACGCGGCCCCGAAGGCCCATTCGTAGTTCTTCCAGCGGGCCACCGACGCCTTGTTGATGGGGCGGCGCACCTGCTCGTGGCTCAGGGTGAGGACGGTGCGGGCGTTGGCCTCGGGGCTGAGCATGGCGGCGTCAACCTCCAGGCCGAGGAGCTTCGTCACCCGGCGCGCGTGGGCGTCGGGGTCGTCCACCAGGTCCTCGTACACGATCGCCTCGTGCGCAATGCCGAGCCCCGCCAGCATCTCCAGGCTGGTGGCGCGCTCGGTTTCCATCACGGTGCGGATTCCCTCGAAGGAACCGGCCCACGCGAAGTTGCGCACGTTGAAGTTGGAGAGGTAGATGCTGACCGCGGTGTCGCGCGGGTCGCGCGCGATGTGCATGCAGCGTGCGCCCGGCAGGATGGCGGCGACGGCGGGGAGCCATCGCCAGGTGTGGAGCGACTTGTCCACGAGCCACCGCTTGCCCTCCACCTCGGCGGTGCGTGCGATGGAGACGTAGTTCTCCTGGAACGCCGCGGCGTCCGCGGGCGCGATCGTTCCCAGGCCGCGCGGCCAGACGCCTGCGTGCACCAGCGAATCGCCGAGCGAGATGATGCCCTCGCTCTCGCCGATTCCTGCCACCTGCGGATGACGGTCGAGCATCTGCTCGAGGAGCGTGGTGCCGCTGCGCGGCATGCCCACGATGAAGGAGAGCCCGTCCACCGGCGGCACGCGCGGCGTGAACCACGGGCCGCCCTTGGAAAGGAGCTGGCGCTGGAGCTCGATGTCGGCGGTGAATCCGCCCAGGTCGAACGGCGTGGCCTCGAGCTGCTGCAGGTACGTGGCCAGGTCGAAGGCGCGGCGGTACTCGCCGCAGGCGTCGAGGTGCTGCACCGCCTCGAAACCCGCGTTGCGGCGCATGACCGCGTCGCCGGGCGCGCGGGCGATGGCCTCGAAGTCCGCGATGGCGCCCTCGCGATCGTCCTTGGCGCGCACGCGTGCGGCCATGATGCGGCCGCGGATGTCGCCGAGCCACGCGCCGCCTTGCTCCACCAGCGTGCGCATCTCGGCGCGCTTGCCGGTGCGGTGCAGGATGTCCGCCAGGAACACCTGCGCATCGAGCGCGTTGGGTGCCTTGCGCGCAATGAGCGCACGCAGCCGCTCGGCGGCCTTCTCGCTGCGTCCGAGGTAATGGTCGACCACGGCCCACGCGAACGAGATGCGCGGGTTCCCCACGATGGTCTTCTCCGCGCGCGCGAGCGCCTCCTCCGCCACGCGCAGGCGGTTCATGCCGATGGCGCACCGCGCCACCGCGAACCACGCGTCGCCGTCGCGGGGGTTGCGGCGCAGGATCTCGCCGGCGAGGTTCTTGGCGTTCAGGAAGTCGCCGCGTGAGAGCAGTCGTTCCAGGTCGGCCTTGGGGTTATTGGGCGGCATACGTGGCGTGATGCTAGGCGAGGCCGGGGGGCTTTCCGCGCGTGGGGTGCTGGTTCGGTGCTGCGGATGGCGGATTCGGGGTTCGTGATGGAGGGAAACGTGAGGACTTCCACTAATGCCCCACGATTCCTTGCATCCGCGGAATCTGGTGCCATGATGCCGGTTCCCCAATCGGAGGCGATGGAATCAGGGCGGTCGCGCGAGTTCCTACTCGCACGGCTCGTGTGTTTCTCCGAGCCTGTTCCTGCCCTTTCCCTGACCCTCCATCATGAAGTTCTTCATCTCGTCGTGCACCGCGCTTGTGGTCATTTCGTCGTCGGCATCCGCGGACGTCGTCATCACCCTGACCAATTTCGCCGCCTACGGCAACCAGTTTGCCGAGGCCATCACCCCGGGCCGCCTCTCGGGCACGCTCGTCGGCGCCACCATCGACGTCGATCGGACGGAGTCCACCTGGTTCACCCGCGCGAACGACCTGACGCTCTACGTCGACGCCGCGCCGCTTGGCAACAACGGCCTGCTGCAGCTCGGCGGAAGCGCCAACTACTCGGCAGCCCAGCGATATTCGTGGCCCAACGGCGGTGGCATCTTCTCCACCAGCTCCACGGGACGCGTGAACCTGGCCACCGGCATCAACATGAATGCCCATCAGGACGTGTCGTTCTGGCTTGGCAACGGCAACTCCTCGGCCATCGCCTACGGCAAGTGGTCCGGCACCATCACGCTCCACGGGGTGAACCTGGTGGTTGCCCCGTCGCCGGGCGCGTTGGCGCTCCTGGCGGTCGCGGGATTCACGTCGCGCCGTCGGCGCGCGTGACGAGCGGGCGTTCGGTAGGTGGTGTGCATCGGCTGCGCGGCGTGCCCGGCGGGTACCTTGCGCGCCATGCCTGTCAGCACCAAGTCCGCGCCGCGTCGCCATCTTTTCTTCAAGTGCCTCGGATGCCTCCGTGGCGAGCTTGACCGCATCGACGCCGCGCATCGGGCTGGCACGCTGACCACCACCGGCAACTGGACGCCTGGCGAGAACCTGGACCATTGCGCCATCCCGTTCGATGACGGCCTCGACGGCACCTCGAAGAAGGGCTCGTTCATGGCGCGGCTCTTCGGACGCATGGTGAAGCCCATCATCCTGAAGCCCAAGCGCGACGCCATGCGCCCGGGCTTCAACGTGGGCAAGTCGAATCCGCAGCTCCTGCCGCGCCCGGGCGTGACGTACGAGCAGGGCATGGCCCGCATTCGCCGCGCGCTGGCGAGGATCGAGGCAGGGGAGCGGATGACGAAGCCGAGCCCCTGGCTTGGTGCGATGACTCACGAGGAATGGGTGCGGCTCAACCTGAACCACACGGCGATGCACCTGGGGTTCCTCACGTACCCCGGCGCGCCGCAGGAGTGACATGACGGTTGGCGCTGCGTGCGTGCGCCACGCGCCTCACGTGGTGCTCACCGCGTCCACGCACCGAGCAGCGCGCCCATGTCGGCGCCGTTGACCACGCCGTCGCGGTTGAGGTCGGCGGGCTGGTTGGTGCCCGGGCCCCACGCGGCGAGCAGCAGGCCCAGGTCGCTGCCGCCCACGCGACCGTCGCCGTCGAGGTCGCCGAGAAGCGGTGCACCGCCCGTGGTGAGCGCGGAGGCCGGCACCACCTGGGTGCTGACGCCCGGACCGGACCACGAGAACTGCAGCCCCGCGGAGCTGGTGGCCTCGAAGTAATCGAGTCGGATGGCGTGCTTGCCCGCGGCGAGCGGCAGCACCGCCCACTTGCGCGTCATGCCGTGGACGCCGTTGTTGTCGACCGCCAGCGCACCGTCCACCCACAGGCGCGAGCCGTCGTCGGAGTAGAGGTTGAGCGTCCAGCGCCCGGACGTGGGGACGTTCAGCCAGCCCTGGAACGACGCGCCCACGTTGTCGGCGCGGCCGCTGTTGGCGAAGTTGCCCGTGGTGGATGCCCAGTCGATGTTGGCGACGGTCTCCGTGAGGTAGGGCGTCAGGGTCGAGTAGTCGGGGAGCGTGGTGGGCGACGTCAGCACGTAGTAGCCGCACGCCAGGCCGGCGGTGTCGCCGATGGGCGCGGTGGGGCGCGCGGGCGTCTGCACCTCCACGGTCACCGTGGCCACGGATGTGGCGCCGCTCACCGGCTCGCGGAGTCGGTAGGTGAAGGTGCGGTTGCCCGGCGCGGCGGAGGCGGCGATGGTCACGCGCACGGCATCGCGGCCTTCGGGTCCATCGCCCGGCAGGAGCTCCACCTGGTCGCCGAGGCTGGTGACCGCCGGCACCACGTCCACGCCCAGCGCGTCCATGTTCGGGTCGAAGTCGTTCTCCAGGACGTCGATGACGATGGCGGTGCCGCTCACGCCGCGGGCGCGATCGGCGTTGGCCACGGGGGGCTGCGGCGTCAGCGCGGTCAGCGCGGTCTGCATGGCGCGGCGCAGGTTGATGCGGCCGAAGCCGTATTCCTCGGTGCCCTCGTAGCCGTCCCACGGGTCGCAGGTGTGGAGCAGGATGTGTTCTGCGTGACGCGCCGAGAGCAGCGGATTGGCGGAGCGCACCATCGCCAGCGCGCCGTTGGCCACGGGCGTTGCCATGCTGGTGCCGCTCTTGGTGCCGTAGCCGCCGTCGAAGGTGGTGGCCAGGATGGAGGAGCCCGGCGCAAAGAGGTCCACCGCGCGGCCGTAGCTCGAGAAGGACGAGCGCGCGTCGGTGCTGTCCGAGGCGCCCACCACCAGCACGTTGGCGAAGTCGAAGCCTGCCAGGTTCTCCGCGCTGTTGTTGGCGGCCCACAGGAGCGACGCATCGATCGAGTGGATGTACTCGCCGGTGGTCTCGATGGTGGCCGAGCCGATGCCCGAGTAGCTGGCGCTGACGGTCTTGGCACCGTTGTCCGCGGCCCAGCGCGCGCCGGCCGTGATGACGCTCATGCTGGCGCTGCCCGAGGAGGCCTCGCTGACGCGCACCGGCATGATGCGGAAGTTCCAGCCCATGCCCACCACGCCCACCGAATTGTTGCCGCTCGCCGCCGCGCAACCGGCCACGTGCGTGCCGTGGCCGTTGATGTCGGTCATGACGCCGCCGTTGGCCTCGGTGACCCCGCTCGCGGCGTTGTAGCCGGACACGCGGTTGCCCAGGTCCTGGTGCGTCACGATGCCGGTGTCGGTCACCGCCACGATCATGCTGGTGGATCCGGTGCCGAGGTCCCACGCCGACGCGCTCTGCATCATCGCGTGGTGCCACTGCTCTGCGAAGCGCGCGTCGTTGGGCGTGGCCACCGGATAGACGGTCCAGTCCGGCTCCGCGTACTGGAAGAGGCCCGAGGCCATGAGCTGCGCGGCGAGCGCGCGCTCGGGTTCGCCCGCGGGCTGCGGGCCGCGTGCCGCGGTGACGATGAACTCGTCGGTGGCGTCGACGTACGCGAGGGCCATCGGCGCCACCATGGCTTCTGCCCGCGCGCGGTCCATGGGGCGCAGGTTCCGCAGCATGCGGACCACCAGGTTGCCGGAGAATTCCCGCTCGCCGGAAACGGCGAAGAACCCGAGGCCGGCGTTGGGCGCGGCGACCGGGGGCGCGAAGGCAAGGACGGCTGCAACGATGGGCACCATGGGCACTGCACAGTATGGCGCGTGACGGCTCGCAGGCCAACGGGAACGCCCGGCGAAGGGGTAGACTTCGCGCCTCAGGCGCCAGTGTGGGCCGCAGGGAAACCCCATGATTCCGAACAACGCCGCTTCCATCGTCGCCTTCGGGCTTGCCGTCCACGCACTTGCGCCTGCCGCCCTGGCCCAGGCCCCTGCCCAGGGCGATGCCGCCGCCGGTGACCGCAGCCCGGCCGCCGCCGCCAATGCCTACCTGTGGCCG
>Ga0214921_10012638_pt1 | contig 10051 bp, 7 predicted proteins | sample LL1505_MetaG_FD_177992 | JGI IMG/M metagenome (GOLD analysis project Ga0214921, IMG submission 177992) | Freshwater microbial communities from Lake Lanier, Atlanta, Georgia, United States - LL-1505 | ecosystem: Environmental > Aquatic > Freshwater > Lake | place: USA: Georgia | collected 2015-05-28
CGGCGATCAAAAAAAGCGCCAGGCCCGGCCAGCCCTCTGGCGTCAAGGCGCAGCGCAGCGCTAGCATCAGACAAGCCCCGCTAAGAATCGTGAGCACGCAATCGGCTAGAGCCAAGCCGCGCCCTGTCAATTTATGAAAAGCCCAGAGCAGCAGGGTTTCCAGGGTGATGAAACCGATAGCAATATCGACGACCAGCGGACCCTGGTACAACTGCTCCAGGTTCACACCTTGGCCAATCCGAGCAAATGCGCCATATCCTTGAAAAAGATACGCACATGCGCCATCGGCTTTTTGCGAACCAATTGCTTGTTCATGTACGACTCAAACGTGAGTTGCTGCACATCGCGGTCTTCGCAAATTTTGACAAAGCGCTCGCGCCGCTTTTCGCTGCTGTACCAAAACCATTGCATGATGCCCAGCACGGTAAATACCGTGCGGTGCGCACGCATAAATTCTTTGCGCGCAAATAGCAGGCTTTTCACCTCGCCGGTGTGCAGTAATTTTTCTACCGCATGGGCTGCCAGTTCGCCGCCATACATCGCGTAATAAATGCCTTCGCCCGAAGCCGGAGCCACCACGCCGGCTGCGTCACCGGCCAGCACGACATCGCGCCCGTTGTCCCAGCGTTTGAGTGGCTTCATCGGCAGGGGTGCGCCTTCGCGGCGCAACACTTCGGCCTGGCCCAGGCCCGAGGCCTGGCGCAATTGGGCAACCGCATGGCGTAAAGAAAAACCCTTATCGGCACTGCCAGTACCAATGCTCAAGGTGTCACCGTGCGGGAACACCCAGCCGTAAAAATCCGGTGAGAGTTGGCCCTGGTAATACACATCGCAGCGCGTGCCGTCGTAGCCTGCGGGCTTGACGGTCGGGGCTTTGACTATCTCGTGGTAGGCGAATACATATTGCGTATCTTTTGCACCATCCACCCCGGCTTGGCGCGCAACCTGTGACTTGGCGCCATCGGCTCCGATGATGCTGCGCGCCCGCACCCGCGCCGGTGTGCCTTCGCCGCGCTGCGAGCGCTCGCGCGCTTGGTAATGCACCACGCTTACGCCATCGGCATCGCGGCTTAGTTTGTCAAAAGTGCCTATGCGCCGCACCGCACCTGCGCTGGCGGCGCGCTCGCGCAACCATTCGTCAAATTCCGCGCGGTCCACCATGCCGACAAAACCGTTATCGATGGGGATATCCACTTTATGGTCACTAGGCGCAATCATGCGTGCTGACCGTGCCTTGGCGACCAGCAAGTGGTCGGGGATGGCGTAGTCTTTTATCAAGCGCGGCGGTATCGCGCCGCCGCAAGGCTTAATACGCCCGGCACGGTCCAGCAGCATCACAGAGAGGCCGCGCTGTGCCAGCGTGTGGGCCGCCGTGGCACCTGCCGGTCCACCGCCCACCACAACTACATCAAAAGTTGCTGTCGATTCCATTGCATTAACTCCTAGCTTGTGCAAAGCCTAAAAACCTGTGCCGCGCGTTCAACGCGTGCACGTTTACTGCCGCCCCCTGCATCCAAATGAGCGCGTACTAGCCCCTTATGTGGCTGGCTGCATCATGGCCCGCAGTGCAAATGCGCTCACCATCATTCCAGCCACAAAAAATGGCACACCAAAGCCGCTATACCAAAGCGCTCTTTGGCTCACGCGCGTCAAAAAATAATCCATCATCAGCACTTGGATGCCCAGCAGCACAGCCACTGCCAGACCACGCCCAGGCTGGCCCCAAGCAAACAACAACAGGATGACCACTATTTGTGGCAAAGCCATAAACCAGCAGGCCACGTTGGCCGCGCGCTGCTCGCCTAATTGCACCGGCAGCGAGCGCACGCCCATGGCGCGGTCTCCGGCTACCGCCTTGAAATCATTGAGTGTCATGATGCCGTGCGTGCCTATGCTGTAGAGCAAGGCCAGCCAGAGCGATCGTGTATTGGGCATTTGGCCGCCGGCCATTACGGCGGCGCCGGTGGTCCAGGCAATGCCCTCATAGCTGATGCCGCAGGCGGCATTGCCCCACCAACCGTTCTCCTTGAGCCGCAAGGGCGGGGCGCTGTAGGCCCATGCCATTAGCAAGCCTATGACCGCCGCGCCAAAACCCCAAGGCCCCAATAGGCTAGCTACCGCCAAGGACACCAGCGTCCAAATAATGGCGATATACAAACCCCAGCGCCCGGGCATACGTCCTGAAGGGATAGGGCGCTGCGGCTCGTTGATGGCGTCCACATGGCGGTCAAACCAGTCGTTGACTGCCTGGCTGGTGGCGCAGACAAAAGGGCCGGCAAGCGCCACCCCGAGGATGGCCAGCAGCCATTTGCCGTCCATCGGCACACCCGAGGCCACCACGCCGCATGCGAAAGCCCACATCGGTGGAAACCAGGTGATGGGCTTGAACAGCTCGGTAATTGCGGAAAATTGGGGCAGTGCCATGCCCGAAGGTTTTACCCTTGACACTTCTGAGTGTCAAGATAAATTTACACTTCCTATGGTTTCCCCCTAGTGCCCGCGTGGTGCGGGCACCGCAGCGTGTTTTAGTTGTCGCTTTCCGTTGTGGCGTCGCCCATGCCAAAGCGGCGCAACTTCACGTAAAGACTTTGGCGCGAGAGACCCAGCATTTCAGCCGCTGAGGCGCGGTTATCGCCCGTGAGCTCCAGCGCCGCTTCGATGCACAGTTGCTCGATCAGGTCGGTCGTCTCGCGGACAATGTCTTTGAGGGGGACACGGCCTACCAGTTCAGTCATTTGGCCGGTGGAGCGGGGCAGTTCGCGGCCCGGCTTGGCCTCATTGTTTAAACGCAGGCCGACGTCGCGGATGGTAAAGCCCAGGCAGCGCTGCTCGCCGGTGGTCACGGCTACGGCCGAGATTTCCACATCCGAGGTGGAGCCGTAATCGCCACGCATGCGAGTGGCAAACAAGCGCACCACATCGCGCTGGCGCAAATTGGAAATCAGCACGCTCAAATCAACACCGGCGCGGCCCAGCCAACGCTCCAGGGACTCGCCGCGCACCAGCGCTTCATTGCTTACTTGGGCTAATTGCAAAAAGGCGCGGTTTGCCGTCAGCACATTGCCGCTCAGGTCTGTGACCACGAAGGCATCGGGCGCACTCTCCATGACGTCGGCGAGCACTTGTTTCGCATTTACATTGACCGAGGAGTCCGCTAAACGGTTTTTGGCGCTCATGCGCAATAAGAAGTGCGCAGACTGTTCTTGGCGGAATAAAGAAACGGAGACACTGAGCTCGGTGTTGCTAGGCACCAGCCGGATGTCCAGGGGCTCGGATTGCCCGCTGGCGCGCAAGCCCGATAACACCTGACTCAAAGCGGTGCTGCTGCGCTTATCCAGGCTGTTTGCCAGGCTCCACCCGGACTTGCCCAAGGCTTCGCCAAACAGCGCTTGCGCGGCGGGGTTGCTGTCTTCTAGCTTTTCGGTATTGGCGTCCAAGATCAGCAGCGCTTCGGAGGAGACTTGGAACAACAAACGGTAACGTGTTTCCACGTGCTTGAGCTGCCAGTAATCGCGCTCCATGGAGCGCTGCGCCGTGACCAATTTTTGCTGCAAAGCCGCCTGGGGCCGCAAATCGCGACCAAAGGCGATGGCATGCGCGGGGTTGTTTCCCGGTGCGGGCGGCACCTGGATAAGCGAATAAGACAACGGTATATCCGTTCCGTCATTGGCCTGCTGGTTTAAATGGCGCCATTTGGCACCCTTGCCTGTGCCAAGGTCCCGCAGCATGGAGGCCACTTTGGTTTTGCTCTCCTCGGTAACGGTCTGGCTCCAGGGCTTGCCCATCCAATGGGCGTAGCCTTGGCTCATCAATTCATCATTGCCAAAGGCGGCATCTTGGATGACTCCGTTGACATCCATCACCAGCACGACGTCCGCCGCAGCGGTGATCAGCCGGGAGACCGTATCGGCATCCATGCGATCAAAATAACGCTGCGCTTGATCAAAACGCCCCGCTTGCTGGGTCGGGGCCGTTTCGAGGGGCTGGTTCATAAGGGTTTCCAAGTGGATAAAGGGATTTATGCTTATTGCAGCGGGCCGCTGCTGGCAAGGTGAAGACGTACCAGGGAGGGCGCCTGTTGGGCATCGCTGGCCACCATGTCGGCCCCGATATCAGCCCCAAATTCAGGGTGCAGGGTAAACAACGGGCCACCCACCATGATGCAGACGCCTTTGTTTTTAGAGGCTTTACGGACTTCTGCGATGGTTTTTTTTAGATTATTTAAATTGACGGAGGTTGCCAGAGAAAAACCGACCACATCGAATGCGCGATGTCCCGTCAGCACCTGAGGCGAATCAGCCAAGTCGTAGGGTCCGCCCACCACTTCCCATCCCTGCTTGCGGAACAGCTCGGCTACCATGGACAAGCCGAAAGTGTGCTGCTCGCCGGGGGTGGGAACCAGCAAAATACTTAAGCCATTAGGAGTAGGGTACTTGGACTGCTCCACTTCCTTATTCAGGTCACGCAGCATTTTTTGCAGATGCCCTAAGCCCAGTGTGACGTCGGTGAAATCACACAAATCTTCTTCCCAAAGTTCGCCCAGGTAGCGCGCGGCGGGCGCCAACAAATCAAGGTAGATCGCCTCAATCGGTGCCCCAGCGGCGCGCATGCGGGTAATACAGGCCAAAGCCTGATCCTCCCGACGAGTCAGTATGAGTTGCCCGAAAGCAGCCACTTCCTCCGCGCCGACCTCAACCTTGGCGACCTCCGGTGGGACATCGCATTCAATCGGCGTGCGGTGGGCAAGCATCAGCCGAGGAATGATCTCATGCTGAATCGCCTGCGCGAGCACCGCCACTGTATGGTCTGAACCGTTCAGTTCGTGCGCCATTTCACTGCGGCCCGCATAGCTGCCATTAGCAGCGCCCTGGGCACCCTGCCAGTCCTCGGCCTGCCTGCCTTCGCTAAAACCGGCGTCGCTCACAAAGGTGCTCCGCTTGGATGAACCCATCACATATCTCCTTCGTCAAAGGAATTGTCTCGTCTCATTATTCGGATCTCCCTTGTAGTGCAGGGAAAAACACCTTTGATTTCTTTAACGGCGCTCAGCGCCGGCCGATGAACAAACCAATTGACTTTTCCAAATGTCAACTCCGTTTTACGCTCCAAAGTGATTCAGGTCAAAGGATTTTTCAATCCCGATCAAAAGAGTCGGGATTTTTTTGGATGTCAGATTTGATTGACGTAACAAAAAGTTGACATTTCTTGAAAGTGGGGATAAATTGGTTCCCATGACCGATACGCGATCGCACTTCGCGGGCCCCGCGGCCAGCGCGAGAAAGCCCCATTCACCTTTGTACACGCCAGAGGAGAGGGTGCGTCGCGACAAAACTTATTGGACATTTGTGCAAGGCATCCTGGCGCCCATCCAGTTTTTTGTTTTCTTGGGCAGTCTGTCTTGTGTGCTGCGTTTTCTGGCCACTGGTGAAGGTTTGGACATGGCCAACAACTCGGTCGTCGCCAAAACCTTGGTGCTTTACACCATCATGATCACCGGCTGCATCTGGGAAAAAGTGGTCTTCGGGCGCTACCTGTTTGCCCCCTCTTTCTTTTGGGAAGACGTCTTTAGCATGCTAGTGCTCGCCTTGCACACCACCTATCTGGTGGCCCTGTTCAATGGCTTCTTGTCCAGCCAGGAGCTGATGTATTTGGCCCTCGCGGCCTATGCCACTTACGTGATCAACGCCGGCCAGTTCATCTTGAAGCTGCGCGCCGCGCGTCTGGACCAAGAAGTCCGCCAGCGCGAAGCGGCAGCGTCCCGCACGCTTATTCATTTCGCGCGGGCCGCAGCATGAGCACCGTCGCATTCCCCATCCCTGTCAAAGCCGCAGGTGGTTGCAGCGATGCGCCAGTATTGCGCGAGCGCGGCCAGCACGAGGTGTTTTGCGGCCTGACCGGCATCATCTGGCTGCACCGCAAAATTCAGGACGCGTTCTTCCTGGTGGTGGGCTCGCGCACCTGCGCGCACCTGATCCAGTCTGCCGCCGGGGTGATGATTTTTGCCGAGCCGCGCTTTGCCACTGCCATCATCGACGAGCGCGATCTAGCTGGCCTGGCCGATGCCAATACCGAGCTTGACCGTGTGGTGGGTCAACTGCTGGCGCGCCGCCCGGAAATCAAACTGCTTTTCCTAGTGGGTTCGTGCCCCTCGGAAGTGATCAAGCTCGACTTGTCCCGCGCCGCATCACGCTTGTCTGCGCAGCATTCGCCTTCGGTGCGGGTGCTCAACTACTCGGGCAGCGGCATCGAGACTACTTTTACCCAGGGTGAGGACGCCTGCTTGGCCTCCATGGTGCCGGAATTGCCCGCGCAGGCCGCCGATGCGCAGCAGGAACTCCTGGTGGTCGGCACCCTGGCCGACGTGGTGGAAGACCAGTTCATGCGCTTGTTTACGCAAATGGGCATAGCGCGCGTGCGCTTCTTCCCGCCCCGCCGCGCGGCTGATCAGGCGCCTGTAGGCCCCCACACCCGCCTCTTGCTGGCGCAACCCTTTTTGGCCGATACCGCACGGGCTTTGCAAGCGCGCGGCGCGCAGTTGTTGTCTGCGCCCTTTCCCTTGGGCATCGAGGGCACCACGGCTTGGTTGCAAGCAGCGGCGACAGCCTTTGGTGTGCCCGCCCAGCGCTTTGAATCCGCCGTGTCGGCTCCCACTGCCCGCGCCACTGCCGCCTTGGCTCGCGCACGCTTGCACTTGGAAGGCAAAAGCATTTTCTTCTTCCCCGACTCGCAGCTCGAAATTCCGCTGGCGCGCTTTTTGGCACGCGAACTGGGCATGCGCCTGCTGGAAGTGGGCACGCCCTATTTGCACCGCCAGCATATGGCCCAAGAGCTGGCGCTACTGCCAGAAGGCACTTTCCTCTCGGAAGGTCAGCATGTGGAAAACCAATTGGATCGCTGCCGCGCCGCACACCCGGACTTGGTGGTCTGCGGCCTGGGCCTGGCCAACCCGCTGGAGTCCGAAGGCATGACAACTAAATGGGCTATCGAGCTGGTGTTCACCCCCATCCAGGGCTATGACCAGGCCGGCGATCTGGCCGAATTATTTACCCGTCCGCTGGTGCGCCGCATGCGCCTGGCGGCCTGAAGAAAGCAACAGCATGCAACTGACCTTGTGGACTTACGAAGGGCCGCCCCATGTAGGCGCCATGCGTATTGCCACGGCCATGGAAGGCGTGCATTACGTGCTGCATGCTCCCCAGGGTGACACCTACGCAGATTTGCTGTTCACCATGATCGAGCGCCTACAAAAGCGCCCGCCTGTCACGTACACCACCTTCCAGGCGCGTGACTTGGGCGGCGACACCGCCGAGCTCTTCAAAACCGCAGCGCGCCAAGCTTTTGAGCGCTTTGCGCCGCAAGCCATGCTAGTGGGCTCGTCCTGCACCGCCGAGCTGATTCAGGACGACCCAGGTGGCTTGTGCAAGGCGCTGGATCTGCCGGTGCCTGTGGTGGCGTTGGAGTTGCCGTCCTACCAGCGCAAAGAAAATTGGGGCGCCTCCGAAACTTTTTACCAACTGGTGCGCCATTTGTCCCAACCCCGTAGCGAGGCGCCGCAAGAAGGACGGGCTCCCAGCTGCAACATTCTGGGCCCCAGCGCCTTAGGCTTTAGGCACCGCGACGACCTTGCTGAAATTCGCAAACTGCTCACCGACATGGGCATTGCCATCAACGTGGTCGCACCCCAGAGTGCCACCCCGGCGGACTTGGCCCGTCTGGCGGACGCTGATTTCAACGTCGTGCTCTATCCCGAAATCGCACGGCTGAGCGCACAGTGGCTGGAACGCAGCTACGGTCAGCCCTTTAGCAAAACCATCCCCATCGGCGTGGGCGCCACGCGCGATTTTGTCCGCGAAGTGGCGGGCCTGGCTGGGCTGGATGCTAAGGCCGCTTTGGCTAAGGTCAATTCGCGCGCCCAGTGGTATGCCCGCTCGGTCGACTCCACCTACCTCACCGGTAAGCGCGTGTTTGTGTTTGGTGATGCCACGCACGCGGTGGCAGCAGCCAAAGTGGCGGCCGAAGAAATGGGTTTTGCAGTGGTAGGCATAGGCACCTACAGCCGCGAATTTGCCCGCGAAGTGCGCGATGCCGCCAAGCTGTATGGCGTCGAGGCACTCATCAGCGACGACTACCTGGAAATCGAATCGCGCATTGCTGAGCTACAGCCCGAGCTGGTGTTGGGCACGCAAATGGAGCGCCATATCGCCAAGCGCCTGGGCGTACCCTGCGCGGTAATTTCCGCACCCGTGCATGTACAAGATTTCCCGGCCCGCTATGCGCCGCAAATGGGCTTTGAAGGCGCTAACGTGCTGTTTGACACCTGGGTGCATCCGCTCATGATGGGGCTGGAAGAGCACCTCATCGGAATGTTCCGGGGCGACTCGGAATTCCATGAAGACGCCGCGCCTTCGCATCTGGGAGGTGCCGCACGCATGCAGCCCGCTCCCGAGCCTGTGGTGGTAGCGCTTGAGGCCGCGCCGCAGGTCACACAAGAAGCCGTCACGCTGACCGTGGCCGCTGACAAAACTAACACCGGCGGTGCCTGCACCTGGGACGCCGGTGCCGAGAAAGAATTAAAAAAAATACCGTTCTTCGTACGCGGCAAGGCCCGGCGAAATACCGAGCGCTACGCATCCGAGCATGGCCTGTCGGTGATTACGGTGGAGACACTTTATGACGCTAAAGCTTACTTCTCCCGGTAAGGCTATGGCCGCCCGCAACACCACCGCCATCAAGGTGGTGATTGTGACCATGGACACGCATCTGGCCAGCTCGGTCAACCGCGCCAGCTACACCCTGGGTCGCGAGTTTCCCGGGCTTTCGCTCAGCCTGCACGCGGCCTCCGAATTTGCCGGTAACGACGTACTGATAGCGCGCTGCAAAGCGGACATCGCCCAGGCCGACATCGTGGTCGCAGGCATGTTGTTTTTGGAAGACCACTTCCTGCCCATCCTGGACGATCTGCGCCAGCGCCGCATGCATTGCGACGCCATGATTTGCATCGCCAGCGCTACCGAGGTCACGCAGCTCACGCGTTTGGGCCAATTCGATATGGGCAAGCCCGCCAGCGGCCCCATGGCCTTACTCAAAAAATTGCGTGGCAGCAAAGAAAAAAAGGCGACCGGTGGTGCCGCGCAAATGAAAATGCTGCGGCGCTTGCCGCAAATACTGCGCTTTATCCCAGGCACTGCGCAAGACGTGCGCTCCTACTTCCTGACCATGCAATATTGGATGGGCGGCTCGGACGACAACGTGCTCAACTTGGTACGCCATGTCATCGACCGGTGTGCTGATGGTCCACGAAAAGTTTTGCGCGGTACGGTCAAAGTAGCGTCGCCGGTGGACTACCCGGAAGTGGGTGTGTACCACCCGCGCATGGCTGGCCGCTTTGGCGAAGACGCGCAAGTGCTTCCGCGCCCCGACGGCCAGCCTCTTAGTGGAACGGTGGGTGTTTTGCTCATGCGTTCCTACCTACTGTCGGGCAATGCGGGTCATTACGACGGAGTGATCGCCGCGCTCGAGGCGCGCGGACTGCGTGTCATTCCTGCCTTCGCCGCTGGCTTGGATTCACGGCCCGCGATTGATGCGTTTTTCATGAAAAACGGCCAAGTGGCCGTGGATGCGGTGGTATCGCTGACCGGGTTTTCTCTGGTTGGTGGCCCGGCCTATAACGACGCCAAAGCGGCTGAAGAAGTGCTAGCCAAGTTGGATGTGCCCTATGTCGCAGCGCATCCGGTGGAGTTTCAAACCCTGGACCAATGGGGTGGCTCAGACCGCGGCCTCTTGCCAGTCGAGAGCACCATCATGGTGGCGATTCCTGAGTTGGATGGTTCCACCAGCCCCATGGTTTTCGGTGGCCGCCCTGGCGCTGCCGGCGTCACCTGCGCCGGCTGTCACCATGCCTGCACCTTCGGGCCCAGCACCAGCGCGCAAGACATGCATTCCTGCCCGGAACGCGCCCTTATGCTGGCCGCGCGGGTAAGCAAATTGGTGGCCTTAAAGCGCAGCCAACACCATGAGCGCAAAGTAGCCATCGTTTTGTTCAACTTCCCGC
>Ga0214921_10012639_pt1 | contig 10051 bp, 10 predicted proteins | sample LL1505_MetaG_FD_177992 | JGI IMG/M metagenome (GOLD analysis project Ga0214921, IMG submission 177992) | Freshwater microbial communities from Lake Lanier, Atlanta, Georgia, United States - LL-1505 | ecosystem: Environmental > Aquatic > Freshwater > Lake | place: USA: Georgia | collected...
AAACCATTTTTTTATTTTATCCTGGATAGCTAATTCCATTGAGTCTAAATGTAGCCAACTCCATGAATGATAATCAATGATTCCATACTTAAATAAAAAGTAAGAACTAACTGTAGCAGATCCCCATATTGTCCAATATACACCTAATCCAGTGGGACCATATTCTTTCATAAATATTTTAAATTTTTGATATAAATTTGCCATTGACTTATCCACTTTTTGAACAGTTTCATTATCCTTATTATTTTCAACATATGGAACTATTTTAGTTACCAGTGTATCAACCTTTTTTTCCCTGTCCATATTTGACAATTGGACTTTTTTTGTAACTGCAATATCAATTTTATTTATCACATTGTCAAATCTAGAAATAGTCCGGCCAACAATTGCATTTTTTGATCTCAATAAGTGTTTTAGCATTATTTCATATTCGATTTTAATAAATAAAAGACAATTACAAAGATATTTTATCAATTTTATTTCATATGGCTCAGACAACTGAACTGGCCGGATTGGCTGCACTAGTCGATCCAAAATTAGTTGGATTGATTGTATTGGTCATACGTTTTGACACTATCTGATCACTAAATACAAGGTAATAATATGTACAAATTCTATAACATACACAACAACCTAATACTATAAAGCATGAACCCAATATCAGTGAACTACCAATTATAATCAAATTAATGCCCCTTTTAGCATTATTGTTGTGAATTACTTCTGATAAGTAACACTTTTGTCCAATAACATGAACATTGATTGTGCTCATCATTGCACTAATATCATATGCTTCTGCTAATGTATGATTTTTCATGTCGATTTTTACAACACATGTAAAACGTGATGACTCTGTGATATTGGCCGGGATTGATAGATTGAAGTATACATCATAACATCTGAAATATACATATTCTGCACATACATCATTGCAGTATGGCTTTGTTACACCATCTTTGTGGCACACTGTTTCAACCTTTGCACATTTATTCCCACAACTGCGACCCTTATATGTGACCGAGTTAATTGTTCCAAGTGCTGGCACAGATGATTTGCACGGAGTAATGCCATCATAACAACTGGATAAAAATATAGCAGCACCAATAAGAAGAACTAGAAACCCAGCAAAGCATAACAAAGAGCATCGTTTTGCCGATAATGTCATCTGGGCATGTTCACGCTGTCTATATTCATTTTCATATCTTGACATTGTCAAGAAGCTTATGGGATGTACTGAATTAATTGATTCCATTAACCATTTGTAAATATCAATTTTTTTTAATGCCTGCACCGTAAGAAAGTGTTATAGCCGCTTGATTTAAAAAAGTATATATGTGTACTATCATATAATAAATAAAACAATTAACAATGTAATAATTGTATGATGAACATTAAGTATTTTTATTCCATCATACAGCATTATCATTGACGCTTATTTTATTGATTTATATGATCATTGGTATCTCATCACATAAACCAATAAAATGAATAAATAAAAAACAATAAGAACAAATATAGTTCCTATTATTTATCATAATGTTGTTATTTTAATGGTCTATTTTATTATTCAATGTGATTGGCGTACATGTCTTTCCAATAAAAATCAACAATACGCAACATTTGGTTTATAATAAAAATATGTTTACCTTATGACATTTTTACATTGCAATCATTAATTTTTTTATAAATGTGATAGATTGGCAGCAATAAATGCAAATATGTTTACCTTATGATATTTTTACATTGCAATCATTAATTTTTTTTTTATAAATATGATATATTGGCAGCAATAAATGCAAATATAGATGCACAAAATATATGTGGCCATATGTTCTTTTGGGAAATATTAAATTTATGATTTGCTATGATAGCTGGATCAGTGGATACAATATCATATGTCAAAAAATTGCCAATCCGTCTGGTACTAAAATATAAATAAAGTTCAGTATTTAACTTATATGATGACTCTGTCATGAACAATTGTATTTTTTCTAGAGGAGTTGGGGCAAACAGGTTCTCACAAAATATCAAACCAAAATCAGGTTTTTTGATAGCATCAGCAGATATCTTGTGTTGTAAAATAAACTGTTTATCATATGGTGTTTTTTCTGGTGATAAGTTATCTGACAATACAATATCTGACTCAAAAGATTGCTTGTTTATTTGTTGCCTTTTATTGTATTTATAATTTTTATAACCATGTGAGCCAAATAAAACCATTATTGTGATTGATGCAGCCGTTACTACAAGTTTGTTCATTTGATATATGTATATGTTAATTTTTATTTGCAGGTATACATAAAAAAATCACTTTACTAAAGACACACATGTTGCAATACCACAAGCAACAAACCCAACTACAGACAACACAACTGATAATGTTTCATCCTCAATGAATTTATCAAATTTGTCATCCGCAATAGCAAGTGGAGAAGTCGCGATACAATCATATGATAGTTTGGTACCATTGCGCACCACATTAAAATACAAAGTCTGTCCGGAACAATCGGCAATTGTTGCACAGACTGTACCAACATTATTGAGTGTCAGATTACAATTATATTGTTTCAATGCATCTCGCACTGAACCATAATCACCAATCTCAGTCTTATATGGAAATGTAAATGGATTGCTATCATTTTGTTGTCTGAATGGAAACAATGAGAATCGATCAATTACTAAACGTGGCAAGATACCAGAAAAACCGAGTGGATCACCACAAAATGTTAGTCCAAAATCTGGTCTCATCATGTAGAATGCTACTTCTTCCATTCGTGTTTCATTGACCTCTTTTTCATGTATAACCAAAACATCTGGCGATACATATGTTGTTTGTGTAGGGATTACCAATGGCAAACCAAAAACAGTAACAACATCATAATTGGTGCGTGTTGAAACATGTGGTTTTGCTGATCTGACTATGCGCTTAAAATGTTTTTCAACGTTAACCTGTATGAGTTTGTAAACATCATCATGTGGCACAATATGTCGCAAAATAAATTGCTTACCTTGTGGTACATTATCAGGATTCATTGTGTCTGATGGAATGATCGTTGATAAAAATTCGGCTTTTTTATCTTTTAGCTTAGTTCTCTCTTTGTAACTAGTATAACCAAATACGCCACAAAGCATGGCACCGGTCGCAGTTATAGCAGTCAACATGATCTTACTCATTTAAATAAATATATGTTGGTCATGATATGATTTGTATCAATTTTTATTTAAATAAGTAAGATCATGAAAAAGTATCCATAAACTAAATGCTAATATACTTTTTTGTGATCTAGTCATAAAATAAAATAAAATTTGATATTTGTACAATCATTTTACTTTTTTTGTGATTATATTTTATAAAAGAGTCCTAATGAGCAAAAGTTATTATGACATTCTTGAAGTTCCCAAAACTGCCACTGACGATGAAATCAAAAAGGCATATAGAAAATTGGCAAAGATGCAATGGCCAAATAAAAATTTAGATGATGGAAAAGTTATTGCTGAAAAATTTAAAAGTATTTCAGAAGCATATTTTGTCTTGTCTGATGCAAAAAAAAGAAAGATGTATGATTCAACAGGTAAAACTGATTTTACTGACACAAATGTTGAACAGAGTTTATTTGAATATTTTGGACTGAAAACTAGAAACTAATATACTTTTTGTAATGGTGCAATCATGGAATAAAAAATTGATATTTGTACTTTCATCAACTTTTTTTTGTGATTATATTTTATAAAAGAGTCCTAATGAGCAAAAGTTATTATGACATTCTTGAAGTTTCAAAAACTGCCACTGATGATGAAATCAAAAAGGCATATAAGAAATTGGCAAAGACTTGGCACCCGGATAAAAATCCAGATAATGCAGAAGCTGCTGCCGAAAAATTCAAAAGTATTTCAGAGGCATATTCTGTCTTGTCTGATTCAGAGAAAAGAAAGATGTATGACTTGACAGGGAAGACTGATTTTGCAGACGCAAATGTTGGTCAGGGTTTCCCGGGAGGTGTTAGATTTTCATTTGGGTCTGGTGGGGGAGGTGCCGAACATATATTTAGAAATTTTTTTGGTGGTGGAATGTCTGATGGCATTGGTATGATGTTTAAATGTGAACCCATGAGATGTCAATTAGGATGCACACTTGAAGAATTATATACAGGTGGACTTAAGAAATTAAAAATGAGCAAGGGTAAGAATGAAGAAATTGTAGAAATTAAAATATTGCCTGGATGGAAAGAGGGAACAAATATAACATTTGAGGGTAAGGGAAAAGAAGAACCAGGACGTCAACCTGGTGACTTAATATTTAGTGTCAAAGAATTGCCACATAAAATGTACAAACGAGATGGCAATAACTTATTAATGACCATGAATGTTAATGGGATAAAAGAAGTCACAGCCGGATTTAGCAGAACTGTTAAATTTTTAGATGGTACCGACATAGTTATTAATATACCCCCTTTGAAGCGTTCTGATTATGTTCACTGTGTCAAAGGTAAAGGAATGCCGATCAGAATGAAGGGTGAATTAAAGTCACATGGTGATTTACATATTAGTTTTATTATTATATTCTAGTTGCAGTGATAAATAAATGGTTACTTGTCTGCCTCTGCATCATCATCTTCTGCAACATCATCCAATCCAAGCTCAGAACGACTGAATGAACTCAGTGGAACCGTGATGTGACTTGTCGAGTTCAGCTTGTCTCTCTTCTCCTCCAACTCTTTCAGTTTCCTGGTGAGTTGCTTAATCTGCTCCTTGAGCTCTGCCTGAGTATAAACAGCCACTGTGACAGGCTTCGGAACTGTTACGCTGGCTGCGTTGTTCCTTGTGTACAGTAGCTTGAGCATCTCAGCGTCCGATGGCTGAATTGCTGATGTGGATGACTGCATCAGTGACTTGAGATCTGCAAGCTGTGCATTGACGAAATCGATCTGGGACAAAATTTGACTAACACCTCGTTCAGCATTCTTGGCAAAGAGTGCATCCTTGAGAACAATAATATCGTATGAAACGACAAAACGCTTGGCACGTTCCTCATGTGCTGCATCAACTGATTTCTGAATATGTTCCAGAAAACTATCAGATGTTGGCTCTAGAGTCGACTGACTTAGAAAGTCAAGAGTAGCACTAGATGTCGAAGTGATACTACTGTATGGATCTGCTCCATAAGCATAAAGACTTGCTCGTCTCGCTTTTGCCTTTGACTTAGGAGCACTTGCCTGTGCCCCCTTAAGCTTACCCATATAGTTTTGTGCAGTTTTCAAAGTCATGCGGACCGGAACGCGATCAAAAAGGGACGGGTCTGTGTAATCCATGAGATATAATTGTAATGACAATATAAGGCCATAATAATGACTTAAATTATCAATTTTTTTATTTCTTCTGTTGAATAAATAAAAAAATAGGCATCCTATACTTTGTCTTGACAGCCATTTTTTATTAAGAATGGTTGATGAGGTGTGGTGTAACATTGGGGTCAACAGCAATATCAAGAATAAACAAATAGACATCAAGAATCAATTAGCGCTCAACAAGCAACAATCAAGAGATGGGGATGAACAGAGCGCATTCGATGCTGATGATGATGTAACATTTTTCAAAATCACTGTGACCCCAATGTGTTACTAGATACTGTGGATCAATATCTTTTAGAGAGCTGGTCTCATAGGCCGTAACATGCCTGATTTTAACTTTTATATTAAAGATCTATTCAAAAGGTTATAATTTCAATTTTTTTTACATCATCTATTTTATCACTTACTAAATTGGATCTTCACATACTCGCGTGAGGTGCCAACAGCTGGTTGATATGAATGTATCCGCGTATCATCTTTATCAAATGTCACAAAAGCAAGTCTATACAGTTTACCTTCAACATAGATGTAATCATGATCAGTTGTGCCAGCCTTGCACATAGTTGCATCAATATTACACACACAAACGTGAAAATCTGTAGACATGCATTTAGTGTTATCACTTCGGCATGAACACTTATGTTCCGGTGCTTTGCAATTTTTGACGTTATTGCTATTGCAAATACACACATGTTCTGCGGTCTTTTTGCACATTGTTGGATCAATCTTGCATAAACATTGATGATATGTTGCAACACATTTGTCAGGACATGTTTTACATAGACATATATGATTTGTCGTAATACATTTGTCAGGATATGTATTACAAAGACATGTATGTCTCACTGGAATTGATTTACATCTGCCAGAATCAATATGACAGATACAATCGTGTTTACTATCCTTAGATCTGCACAACGATTGATCCTTATCACATATACAATCATGTGAACCTATTTTAATACATATTGATGGTGAACATGTTTTACATATGCATATATGTTGCGAACGATAATCTCTGCATGTGTAATCCGCATCCATTGGTATACCACATATGCAAAAATGTTTAGTAGATTTACACATTTTGTACAAACTAAATGCTGGATAACTATAACCAAAACCATAGCTTGATTTATCACCTATGCGGATGCTACATATACATATATGACGGTCTGTATGTGCTTTGCACTTAATATCCTGCAACAATGTAGGATTATCATTAATTTGCCTCTGTAATTGTCCATCAAAAACTGTAGAATACCCGTCATTACAGTAAATCTTTTCACAAATACATTGATGATTTGTGGCACTGCATTCCTTTGGCGAAATTGTGCAAATACACATGGTAGATGGTCATAATCAATTTATATAATAAAACCAATCATTTATACATGTCAATTTTTATTTATCATCATCCACTTTAATAATAATAAATTCTGCTAGTTTTTCATCACCAGGTGTCTTATTTTGGGGCAGAGCTATTATATTTCCATCTTTTACATAGAGCATCATAAATCCATCTTTATCATCATTGACATATCTCAAACTAAATGTCACATTATTAGTATTGACAAATTCATAACATTTGATTGATCCATTCATTGAATCTGCATCAACAAAGATTCTTTTTTTGGTTAATAACTTTTTCAATTCACCATCTGTCATATTTTTATATTCTTTTAATCCTCTGTAGTAATTATACAACAAAAATGGATTATCGTCATGCACATAGAAAATATTATCCATGTTAGGTTCATTTGATAATGTTAAATCAGGTCTTAAATAATATTGTGTTTTTGTTTCATCAGGTTTTAGGACCAGTAAAATTTTTTGATCTGGTTTGTCTGATTTACTGGCAAATCTTATTTCTCTACTTGTTAGATCAACATATTCATCATATGAATTGCGATCTAGTTGCACATCTTTTTTTGCTGGTCGTTTTTTTCTCCAGAACCCGCATAAACAAATTATAATTACAACAACACAAAGAACATAAATCCACATATATACTTTTGCTAACTATTTTTATATACTTATTTGTGCGCATGTTTTGTTAAACAGTCTAAAAAGTGTATCATCAGTACATGTTGTGACAACATCAATACTTTTTTTATCTGTAAAACTTTTGACAATGTTCAAGAATGTTTGCATACACACTTTTCCATAATCGATAATATGATCAAGTGACAAAAAATTCAAGATTGTTTCCAGATCATCAATAATAATGAGTGAACGTGCAAATAGGCTGGCTGTACTAAACTTTTCAATCAGCAATGTATTTTTTGCATATTCATCTTTTCCTACCAACATGTTGGGTCTAATAACTCCAATATATTGATGAGTACATCCAGAAATCACTGAATTAATAATGTATGTATTTTCTTTCAAATCACCAGTGTTGATAATAATTCTAACATTAGAATCAGTGCTCAGTCTGGTAATAATTGACTCAACTGTGCTTGTAATAGCTAATCGTCTATCATCGCTAATTGGCAGAGTTGCAAGATCGACAGTAGATGATTCATCTAACAACCGACCCATACTAGGTACAATATGTTCAAATGCTTTTACAAAATCAACTTGGGCAACCTCAATTAGATCTTCCTTGAAAACAAGACCATCATTCAAAGCATATTCACATGCCAATTCAACCAATCTTGTTAGTTCACTACCAGAATAATTGTCAGTAATATGAGCCAACATATCAAAATCAACATCTTTGCTGATCATTGAATTATCAGTCATTGTTTGAGTATGAATTTTAAGAATCTGTTTTCTGCCAGCTTCATTAGGCAATGAGATAGGAATATGTATGCCAATTCGTCCTGCTCTCAAAATGGCAGGATCAATCAGATCCTTTCTATTTGTCATTGCAATGATGAAAATATTGTTCAGCACATTTACACCATCAATCATACTGAGCAATTGGTTAACTACCAAATCACCCACACCTGATGAACTTGCACTCATACCCCTGACTTTACATATTGCATCAAATTCATCAAAAATAATCACATGCAGTGGTGATGAATCACCTAGAGTTTCTTGATCACTAATAGCCTCTGCGAAAAGCTCTCTTATTTTTTCCTCACTTGCACCGACATATTTGTTAAATATCTCAGGTCCATTGACTAGTTTGGGCTTAATCGTGCTCAACATATTTCCAATTTGCCGGGCAATCAATGTTTTACCTGTTCCTGGTGGACCATGCAACAGAATACCTTTTGCATGTCTAATTCCTAACTTTTTAATAATCTCAGGTGAATAGGCTCTTGATGTCATGGCCTGTTTAAAAATTTCTTTTAGTGCATCATCAAGTCCACCAATTCCAATATCCTCAAATCTAAAATCAGGATCAAAAAATTTAGACTTTAGCAATGATTTGTCAGCTGGTCTGATATTTACTCTTGAATCTAAAGATATTACATCAAATTCAATTTTGTCCGTAATTTGTGCAGCCTCATCAACTCGAAGATGCAAGTATCCAGTATCATATTTTAGTACTAAATGTTGACCTTTGTACAGAAAATAATCAGATAAAAAAGCACCTATCTGCACTTGAAGTTTGTCAGCCGGTATGTCAATCTTATCACTTTTGATACCCAACACATTAATAACTGTGAATGCTGGGAATTCTGCATATTGTTCAGTGATTTCCCTTTCAGTGACAACTTTTACATCAATTAAATCAGACAATGCCAAACTGTGTCCTTTTCGGGCAATCTGATTGAGCCCAATGAATCCTACAGACAGTTCAGGATCATCTGATTTTTTTGCTGGATAAATTATACCTTTGCACGATAGAAATTTAGGTTCATCCCCACCAAATTGTGCTGGATTATATGTCACTACATTTTGCGCACATATTTTTGAATTGTTAATAAGAGCAACTTTTAAAGTTGGCATGATGCAATACATATGAAATTATACATCATTTCGCAACATCATGTAGTTTTCAATTTTTATGCAATGAAATTCAAAAAAATTGATATTATTATGTATCAATAATATCAATGTAGTAACAGATACTTGTAAAAATGACTACTACAACAATATATGATTTGCTCAGGACTAACAACAACGGTAAAAATAATCTCCTAATTGATTGCACATTTTCAACTATGACAGATGAGCATAAAGTGGAATTTTGCAAAACAATTTTAGATGATGACCTATTTGAATATGGCAATATGGTGTGTGAACAACCCGATATTTTTCCTGGTCATATCATCTGGAAAAGTTTGTCAGATTTTATTCAAGAAACATATGAATTTTCTGATATTCAATATGAGCTAATGAGTAATTATTTAGAATGCATTGAAATGACACCATTTGTTATTAAGCAAATAAAAGAATTGATTATAAAAAAACAATATGATACACAATTGGTGGAATTTTTGGGAATTTGGATTGGTTATGATAAGGAATTAGATGGCATTGTAGATAACATATTGGCGAGACTGTTTGCCAGGTAGTTTTATTTATAGCTTTGTTATACGCAAAAAGATATAGACCAACAATGTCAATATTGAAAAAAACACAATGTATACACATAATTTACCGGCTCGTGAGTTAACCATTTTGTGAACTCTCAATGCCCGATCAGTTGTTTGTTCTAATACAACTGCGGTTTTTGCAGTTTTTTGAATTGTATTGTCCAATATTACATTACCTTGTTGTAACTCATCTTGAATTATATTAGT
>Ga0214921_10012640_pt1 | contig 10049 bp, 10 predicted proteins | sample LL1505_MetaG_FD_177992 | JGI IMG/M metagenome (GOLD analysis project Ga0214921, IMG submission 177992) | Freshwater microbial communities from Lake Lanier, Atlanta, Georgia, United States - LL-1505 | ecosystem: Environmental > Aquatic > Freshwater > Lake | place: USA: Georgia | collected...
ACAACTTTGTTCCTTGGTGGTTACCACGCTATTCCGGGACTTGGATTTACCGAGCAATGGCTCGGTGGTTGGTTTACTTTAATCTGGTTCTTTATCAAGGTCTTGTTCTTCTTCTTTATCTTCGTCTGGTTGCGCGGCACACTTCCACGTCTTCGCTACGACCAGTTCATGCAATTTGGTTGGAAGGTTTTGATCCCAGTTTCTTTACTTTGGATTTTGATCGTTGCAACGCTGCGCGTTATCTCAACCTCAAGCCAATCTCGTCCACTTACCTTTGCCTTTGCTGGCGTTGTAGTACTTATCGTTATGGGTATCTCAACCGCTTTCGATAGCGCAAAGAAGAAGCGCGATAGCGTGGTTTATCCAGAAGCTGCGGAGCCTAACTTTGCGGTGCCAACACTTCCATCTGCAATAACCACCATAAACGTTTCTGACACTGCAACTAACAAGGGAGGCGATCGTGGCTGACCAAAACGAAATTCAACCGCACGCAAATAATGATATTGATATCACCAGCGTTGCCTACGAAAAGGTAGATCAACCTGGCGCTAAGAGTCTCCTAAAGCAGATGCAGGGATTCTGGGTCACCTTCATAACGATGTTTAAGAAGGTAAATACCGTTCAATATCCAGAAGTTAAAGAGCCAACTTCAGAACGTTTCCACGGACGTCATCAACTTAATCGCCACCCAGATGGACTCGAAAAGTGCATCGGTTGCGAACTCTGTGCTTGGGCATGTCCAGCAGATGCAATTTATGTTGAAGGTGCGAATAACACTCCAGATAATCAAATGTCACCGGGTGAGCGTTACGGCAAGGTTTATCAGATCAACTACCTGCGCTGTGTTTTCTGTGGCCTTTGTATCGAAGCTTGCCCAACGCGCGCTTTAACAATGACAAATGAATACGAGCTTGCTGATTCAACTCGCGGAAAGTTAATCTTCGAAAAAGACGATCTACTTGGTCCACTTCGCGCGGGAATGTTGGCGCCACCTCATCCAATGTATCCAGGTATGACCGATACCAACTATTACAACGGTGACGTTAAAGAAGCCCATCCTTCACAGGAGCAGAAGTAATGCCAGAGCTGTTAACCATTCAAACACCGGAAACTATTCTCTTCTGGTTCTTGGCACCCCTTGCGGTTCTCGCCGCAATTGGAATGCTCTTGGTTAAGAAAGCTGTTCACTCTGCGCTCTTGCTTGCTTGGGTGATGGTTACTTTAGCGGTCTTCTACATCGCACAGGGTGCGCTCTTCTTAGGCATTGTGCAGGTTGTTGTTTACACCGGAGCGGTAATGATGCTCTTCCTCTTTATTTTGATGTTGGTTGGCGTTGATTCATCTGATTCGCTCACCGAAACAATTACTGGCCTTCGTCCGATTGCAATCACAGCTGCAGTTGGTTTCGGTGGTTTGATGGTTTCACTTCTAGGTCGCGCAACTCTTGGTCGCGAGCCAATCGGATTAGAGATCGCAAATTCTTCTGGAAATGCGCAAGGGCTAGCCGAACTTCTCTTCTCTAAATATGTTTGGCCATTTGAAGTTGTGTCAGCGCTACTTATTACCGCTGCAGTCGGAGCCATGGTTTTGGCTCATCATCAACGTACAAATCCTCGCCCAACCCAGCGCGAACAAGCGGTAAACCGCTTCCGAACTGGATCACTTGCTGGCGCTGCTGGGCTTCCTGGACCAGGCGTGTTTGCTCGCCACAACGCAGTAGATGTTCCTGCGCTTTTGCCAGATGGCACACCTGCACCTTCTTCAATTTCAGCAACGCTAAAAGCGCGTGGAGATGTAATTGATTCAGGTCAGTTCCAACTCGACAACGTAGACACCACAGTAGTGGAGGAGAAGTAATGAGCCTCAATAACTATCTCTACTTATCAGCACTGCTATTTACTATCGGTGCAGTTGGTGTTGTGGTTCGCCGTAATGCAATCGTGGTTTTCATGTGCGTAGAACTCATGCTCAACGCGGCAAATTTAACGCTCGTAACTTTCTCACGTATTAACGGAACGCTCGATGGCCAAGTAATCGCCTTCTTCACGATGGTCGTTGCTGCCTGCGAAGTAGTAGTCGGTCTGGCCATCATCGTGACGATCTATCGTTCACGTCGATCAGCATCTATCGATGATGCTAGTTTGTTGAAGCGATAACCATGGCTACCAATAACGGTCTGGTTTATTTAATTGCGCTGCCGCTATTTGGCGCACTTACTCTTCTTCTACTTGGTCGCAAGGCTGATAAGTGGGGCCACCTACTTGCCACAGCTTTATCAGCAAGTTCTTTCGGAGTTGGACTGCTTCAGCTTTCACAGATGCTCGGACGCGAAGCCGAGTCCCGTCCGGTAACTCAGAAACTCTTTACTTGGATCAGCGTGGGCAGTTTCAACGTTGATGCCTCACTCTTACTTGATCAACTTTCGATCTGTTTCGTACTTCTAATTACCGGTGTCGGCACCTTGATTCATATTTACTCGATCTCTTATATGTCTCATGACCACGACCGCCGCCGTTTCTTCGCTTACCTAAACCTCTTTATCGCAGCGATGCTGCTCTTGGTTCTTGGCGATTCTTATCTCAACCTTTACGTTGGTTGGGAAGGCGTGGGCCTTGCCTCATACCTATTGATCGGGTTCTGGAACCAGAAACCAGCGTATGCAACTGCTTCCAAGAAGGCATTTGTTATGAACCGCATCGGTGATATGGGACTTTCTTTTGCGATCATGATCGCCTTTGCTTCCCTTGGAACAGTTTCATTTAGCGGAGTTAAAGAGCATGCCCACCATGCCTCTGAAGCAACTATGACTGCAATCGGAGTTATGTTGCTCGTTGCGGCGGTAGGAAAATCAGCGCAGTTCCCATTGCAAGCATGGCTGGGCGATGCGATGGCCGGCCCAACTCCAGTATCAGCATTGATCCACGCAGCGACCATGGTTACAGCCGGTGTTTATCTAATTGTTCGCTCAAACTTTGTATTTGATGCCGCACCAACTGCCCAACTTCTAGTCGTAATTGTCGGTGCGATTACATTGATGTTCGGTGCACTCGTCGGTACTGCAAAAGATGACATCAAGAAAGCACTCGCTGCTTCAACTATGTCGCAGATCGGTTACATGATTTTAGGAGCTGGCCTCGGACCTGCAGGTTATGCATTTGCAATCATGCACTTGCTTACCCACGGATTCTTTAAAGCTGGAATGTTCCTTGGCGCAGGTTCGGTAATGCACGGAATGAACGATGAAGTAAATATGCGCAAATACGGCGCACTTCGTAAATTCATGCCGATCACATTTATTACCTTCGGTCTTGGCTACCTTGCAATTATCGGGGTTCCACCATTTGCTGGTTTCTACTCCAAAGATATGATCATTGAAACTGCGCTTAATGCAGGCGGTGCTAAAGGAATGATTTTGGGATCAGTTGCACTTCTAGGTGCTGCAATTACCGCGTTTTACATGACGCGCGTAATGATTCTGACATTTACAAGTAAAGAGCGTTGGGACGATAACCAGCACCCTCACGAATCACCGATTTTGATGTGGTTACCAATGGCAATTCTGGCTATTGGCTCAGTTACATCTGGTTATTTATTGCACAAGGGTGAAGCGTTAAAGCATTGGCTGGAGCCGCTATTTGAAGAGCATGGTGAGCACACCGAGCTCTTGCCTCCTATGGTCGTATCCGGACTCGCCCTTCTAATGGTCGCGATTGGCGTTGCTATCGCTGTACTGAAATATCAGCTATCAGATGTCGATAACGTAGCGCCAGAAGATGTTTCAATCTTTACGCGCATCGCACGTCGTGATCTGTTGCAAGATGACATTAACGAAACGCTCTTTATGCGCCCTGGACAAGCACTTACATCAGCGCTGGTAAAGGTCGACGAATCTGTTGTTGATGGCGCAGTTCGCGGAGTTGGCAAGATGGCGATGGGCTCTGGTTCAACGCTTCGTAAGACACAGACTGGTTTTGTACGAAGCTATGCAGTTCTAATTCTGATCGGCGCCGCAACGCTGATCGCTGCGATTTGGGTGGTAACCACGTGAACTTATTAACTCTCTTGATGTTGCTGCCTCTCGTAGGCACCGCAGCGCTTGCCTTTGTTCCCAAGACAAATGTTCTGCTAACTAAGCAGGTCGCACTGGCAACAACGCTTTTGGTTGCTGTGGTCGGTGTGTACATGACCGTCACCTTTGATTTTGCCGCCAAGGGTTTTCAATTCGTTGAATCGCGTGAATGGATACCTGCTTTCGGAATCAAATATGCGCTAGGTGTTGATGGCATCGCGCTGGTCTTGATCTTGATGTCAGTGCTTCTTACTCCAATTGTTGTAGTTGCTGGTTGGAACGAATCCGAAGGCGGACGCTGGAGTCCAAAGGTCTTCTATTCACTTCTGCTTGTTCTTGAAACAATGATGATCGGCGTATTTGCATCAACTGACGTCTTCTTGTTCTACGTCTTCTTCGAAGCGATGCTAATCCCGGTCTACTTCCTTATTGGTGGTTTTGGTTCAGGCGAACGCGCAGCCGCTGCCGTTAAATTCTTGCTCTACAGCCTCTTTGGTGGGCTCTTAATGCTCGCCTCAATTATCGGAATATTCGTAATGGCAACTCGCTACGGAAACCGCACATTCGACATCACAACGCTTTCCGGGCTTCACACAGTTCTGACTCCAATGATGGAGAACTTCTTATTCTTAGGCTTCTTCATCGCCTTTGCGATTAAGGCTCCAGTTTGGCCGCTACATACTTGGCTTCCAGATGCAGCAAAGTCAGCAACTCCTGGCACTTCAGTATTGCTCTTGGGCGTACTCGATAAGGTCGGAACTTTCGGAATGATCCGTTACTGCCTAACTTTGTTCCCAAATGCGAGCAAGACTTTTACACCACTAATCATCACTCTTGCCGTAATCTCGATTCTTTACGGTGCCTTCCTTGCGATCGGTGCCAAAGATATTAAGCGCTTGATCGCTTACACATCTATCTCGCACTTCGGATTTATCACTCTCGGAATCTTTGCGATGACTTCACAAGGTATGTCAGGTGCAACCTTGTATATGTTCAACCACGGATTCTCAACAGCTGCGCTCTTCCTAGTTGCCGGATTTATGATTGCGCGCCGCAACTCATCAACAATCGCTGACTTTGGCGGATTACAGCGAGTTACTCCGATCATGGCGTGGTCATTCTTTATTGCCGGAATGTCGAGCTTGGCACTTCCTGGCCTATCAAGTTTCGTAAGTGAGTTCCTTGTTCTGGTTGGAACATTTACGCGCTATCCCGTAGCGGCAGTAATTGCCACCTTCGGAATCGTTCTCGCGGCGCTTTATATATTGATTCCGGTACAGCGCGCTCTTCATGGACCTACAACTCCGGGAAATGAAAACTTATCTGATCTAACTCTGCGTGAAAAAGTTGCGATCGCACCAGTCATCGCCGTAATCGTTGTACTTGGTTTCTATCCTTCACCACTGCTTAAGATCATTAATCCAGCAGCACAAACGGTGATTTCACAGCAAGGATTTAGCGATCCAGCTCCAACCATGAGTGAGGGCAAGTAATGATTAAATTCGTATCCCCAACCCTTGATTACGCACTTCTTGCACCAATGCTGGTTGTACTCGCAGGAGCGTTGCTCGGCGTATTGGTTGAAGCCTTTGGCCCTCGCGCATCACGAGCTGCATCACAACTCTTTATTACCCTGACAACGCTGGTTCTTGCGCTAGTAGCACTTATTCGAGTTCGCGGTCGTTCATCTGCATCAGCTGCTATGGAGTCAGTAACTTTTGATGGCGCTGGAGTTCTGCTGCAAGGTTCAATACTTATTATTTCGATCATCGCAGTCTTCTTATTGGCTGATCAGGAAAACTTCACAGCGCTAGCCGCGGCTTTGCCAGGCTCAGATGAGGAACGCACATCGCTTCAGCAAGATTTAAAGATAACTGAGATCTATCCACTTACTCTCTTTGCAGTTGCTGGAATGCTGCTCTTTCCTGTGGCAACAGATCTTGTCACTCTCTTTGTGGCACTTGAAATGCTCTCACTTCCACTTTATCTATTGGCAGGATTATCTCGCCGTCGTCGCTTGATGTCACAAGAAGCTGCTCTTAAGTACTTCTTACTCGGCGCATTTGCATCAGCCTTCTTCTTAATGGGAATTGCCTATCTTTACGGTTACTCAGCATCGGTAACTTTCGCCGGAATTCATAGCGCAGTAATCGGTGGAACTGGAAACGATATTTACCTATTGCTCGGAATCGCATTCCTTTCTATTGGATTGCTCTTTAAGGTTGGCGCAGTTCCATTCCATGCCTGGTCACCAGATGTTTACCAAGGTGCACCAACTGCCGTTACTGCGTTTATGGCGGCGGCAACGAAAGTTGCGGCATTCGGTGCCATGCTTCGTATCTACTACGTTTCATTTGCCGAGGCTTACTGGCAATGGCGCCCTGCGATCATCGCAATTGCGCTAATTACAATGGTCTTTGGTTCACTCGTTGCAATCGCACAGCGCGATGTAAAGCGCATGTTGGCTTATTCCTCAATCGCACATGCCGGCTTCTTGCTCGCAGGCGTTGTTGCACTCAATAAATCAGGCCTTGATGCCTCAATCTTCTACCTCTTTGCATACGGTGTTGCCACTGTCGGAGCCTTTGGAATCGTAACTTTGGTTCGCGATTCAGCTGGAGAAGTAACGGACTTAAACCGCTGGAGTGGACTCGGAAAGCGTTCACCTTGGGTAGCAACGGCATTTGCTGGCTTCTTGCTCGCCTTTGCCGGTATTCCACTAACCAGCGGATTTATTGGAAAGTTCTCAATCTTCTCAGCTGCATACGAAAGTGGATCTACAGCGATCTTGATTACCGGTGTACTTTCATCAGCAATCGCTGCCTTCTTCTACATCCGTGTAATTGTGTTGATGTTCTTTAAAGATCCAGTAGAAGATGGAACATCGGTTGTAATCCCATCTATTTATACACAGATCACAATTACCCTCGCAACAGTGGTTACCTTTGCTTTAGGTATCTACCCAACTCCTTTGATTAACTTTATTCAAAGTACAGCCCAGTTCCTTCGCTAATGTCATCATTCGGCATTCCAGATCTAGATCCCGCTCTCGCGGCAGACCTATCTATCGGCATGCAAGGCGTTGAAGATTTACTGCGAGAGCACATTAAAGGCGATTACCCTCTTGTTGAAGAGACGTCACGTCACCTAGTTGCAGCAGGAGGCAAGCGTTTACGCCCTCTATTAACTCTGATCTCTTCTCATTATGGAGATCCAACGCGCAAAGAAGTAATTCCAGCAGCCGTTGTTTGCGAATTAACTCACCTAGCGACTCTTTATCACGATGATGTGATGGATGAAGCGCCTCTTCGCCGTGGTGTAGAAAGTGCAAATAATCGCTGGGGAAATACCATCGCAATCCTTACTGGCGATTACTTATTCTCTAAAGCTTCAGATTTACTTGCAGATTTAGGACCTGAAGCCGTGCGCCTGCAAGCGCGCACATTCGAACGCTTAGTTATTGGCCAGATTATGGAGACGCAAGGACCGCAGAACGGTGAAGATCCTTTGGCGCACTATTTACGCGTCGTGGGGGATAAGACCGGTTCACTTATTGCAACTAGCGCCCGCTTTGGTGCAATGCTTTCTGGGGCGCCACGCGAAACAGTTGAAACACTGACAACTTTTGGCGAGCAAATTGGCATCGCCTTCCAATTGGCTGATGATGTAATCGATATAGCGAGTGAATCAAACCAATCTGGCAAGACGCCTGGAACAGATCTACGTGAAGGCGTGCCGACGTTGGTTACTTTAAATGTAATGGCATCTACTAAGCCTGAAGATGCTGATCTGATAAGACTTCTTAGCGCACCAATTCATGATGAAGTTGAAGTACAACAAGTGCTGCGCGCGCTTCGTTCTCATACTGGCCTAGATCAAGCACGTGATCAGCTAAATCAGATTGCTAAAGATGCTCGCGCTGCTCTTGGCCCATTGCCACTTAACTCAGCAACGAGTGCGCTATTTTCGCTATGTCAGGCTGTTGTTGACCGCTCTGCCTGAGCGAAGCAAATCGATTGCTAAGGTAGTTAGCGCTAGCCAGATAAATATAAATCCAATCCAGCGCGCTGTTGGCATCGCCTCGTGACGAATCCAAACCCCAATTGAAAACTGAATCGTTGGAGTTATATATTGCAATAAACCGATTGTCGTAAAAGGCAATCTTGTAGTTGAACCATTGAAAAGCAAGAGTGGAATTGCCGTAATTGCTCCTGCGCTAATTAAAAGAATTGTTAGACCAACACCGTGGCCAAATTGGCCTTCACCTTTTGCGCCAATGAAGATTAGATAAGCACAATATGGAATAAAGGCGATCAGCGTTTCGATCGCTAAACCTTCTAGCGCGCCAAGCCCAAGTTGCTTCTTCATTAGGCCATAGCCGCCCCATGAAAGCGCTAAACCGAGCGCCACCCAAGGCAAGCGACCGTAATCAATAGTTAATACCAATACGCCAATTGTTGCGATTGAGACTGCGGCCCATTGCAGCGGACGCATCTTCTCTTTAAGCAAGATAACGCCGAAGGCAATCACGATTAACGGGTTGATGTAGTAACCAAGCGACGCCTCAACGACGTGACCATTATTTGTGGCCCAGATGTAAACCAGCCAGTTGATCGAAATCAAAATGGTGGTGGCAAACAATTTGGCGGCAACCTTAGGTCTTTTAAATGTAGCCAAGGTCGACTTAAGAGCTTTGGTTAAGTAAAGAACTATGAGACAGAAGACCATCGTCCAAACAGCGCGGTGAGAGACGATTTCTAGCGAACTTGCTGGTTCAAGTAGCGGCCAATACAGGGGGAACATTCCCCAAAGCACATATGCGCTAACCCCGTAAACGAGGCCCAGCTTTTCTTTACTCAATTAACGGAAGTTCACAAACTGAACTGCGAAATCCCATTTGCCCTCTTTGATCATCGCCATCGTTGTCTGCAGATCATCACGGCTCTTGCTGGTTACGCGAAGTTCATCGCCTTGGATCTGAGATTTAACTGACTTTGGACCTTCATCGCGCAAAAACTTTGCGATCTTCTTGGCGTTCTCGGTTGAGATACCTTCTTTTAGCGGGCAAGAGATCTTGTAGATCTTTCCAGAGAGCTGTGGCTCGCCTGGATCAATATGCTTAAGCGAAACTCCGCGCTTAATCATCTTATCTTTGATGACATCTAGCGTCGCCTTAGCGCGCTCTTCGGTATCGGCTTCGATATTGATCTTCTCGCCAGCCATTTCAATCTTTGCGCCAGTATTTTTAAAGTCGAAGCGAGTATCAATCTCACGGATCGCTTGGTTGATCGCGTTATCTAGCTCCATACGATCAATCTTTGAAACTACGTCGAAACTGCTATCAGCCATGATTGGCCCTCCTAAAAGCGGTGAAGATCACTTTGAATGGCGCAAGGTTATCGCGCCCAGCAGGTTTTATAAAGTTTCAAAGAACTAGTATTCACCTATGCGCATGCGCTCAATAGCCGTAACTCTTGGTGCAGTTTTTCTAGCTTTTTCGACCTTACCGGCATCAGCGCACACCGTTCTTGTCACCTCATCACCACAAGCAAATTCTGTTATTGAATCACTTCCCACATCAATCACAATTACCTTTGCCGAAGATTTAGTTGATATCGGAAACTCCAACTCGATATCTGTTCTGGATCAAGCTGGCGAAGAACTCAGCCAAGGCGATATTTCAGTTTCAGGTCCAACTCTTTCAAAGAGTTTAACTCCAAGCGATAAAGTCGGAGTATTCACCGTTGCATATAGAGCTGTGGCTGCAGATGGACATGTGATTAAAGATCAATTTACCTTCACTGTTGAAGTAACAGCGGTTACAACCTCAGAGACTCAAGAAGAACCAATTAGTAACTCAGCAACTGAACCTGAAAATAAACTTTCTATTTATTTGATTCTTAGCGTGACGGCGATTGTCGGTGGCTTGCTAATCCTCATTTTTATCTGGAAAAAGCAGGGAAATTAGCCGATTACCCCT
>Ga0214921_10012641_pt1 | contig 10049 bp, 11 predicted proteins | sample LL1505_MetaG_FD_177992 | JGI IMG/M metagenome (GOLD analysis project Ga0214921, IMG submission 177992) | Freshwater microbial communities from Lake Lanier, Atlanta, Georgia, United States - LL-1505 | ecosystem: Environmental > Aquatic > Freshwater > Lake | place: USA: Georgia | collected...
AACTTTAACAGTACACGCGGAACACCAGCAACCACCAGTTTGGCTGGAACCTGGAACGTTGCAAGCCCAACAACATTCCAACAAGTTCGCACAGTGACATTTGCCAGCAGTGATCAAGCTCGTTATTTCTTTAACGCCGGCGGCAGAATTGCATTGAGTTTCAGTGTGACCAACGGTGCAGACAATGCCAAAGAAACTGCCTGGACTTCATTGTTGGGTACTAAATTGGCCACACTGAACTTTGATTTCACAACCAGTGGCCGTACCGGTACTGGCGGTACATTAACCACCGACGGCAGTGCCATTGGTTTCTGGGATCTGACCACCTCAAATCAGACACTGATCCGACTGACTGATACCACCGCAGCCTACACCACCAACTATGTTGAAGTTGTGGCCAGCATTTCAGGTACTGCAGGCAGCAACGGTGGACTGGGTAATGTGATTACTTTTACCATCAGCTACAATGATGCTGCTGCGGATTCTGGCACGCCTGGCGCAATCAACATGACCATCAACGCTGACGTTGTCGTTACTCCACCAGAAACCACCAACCTTACCAACACCTGGGGCTCAGTAACAGCCGCCGCAACAAACAACTAATTTGATTTTAATCGGTCGAGTTTGTATAATAAAAGCACTGCTGGTCAGTGCTTTTATTTTGGATGTAATAAAAAAACTATGGTAGTAGACTAAATAGTTAAAAGGAATTAGGGTATGGCTTATCAGACCGGTGATGTGATACTGCGTGATCACTACAATACATTTGCCACAGGCAACGCCGATGGCACTGCCAACAATGCAGTTGCAAACATCAACACCGTCTGGGGTGTGGGATCGGGCGACAAGGGATATGGTCAGAGCACCACTTTATCAGCAGTTAATGCTGGCGACGTTGTGACCGCCACCCAGTGGTCCACGTTATTGGCAAGATTAAACAGCATCCTGACACACCAAGCAGGGTCGGGTTCAGGTATCACCAACCCAACTGCTGGCGCAACCGTCACCGCTCTGGCCACGATATCAACAAATATCACCAATGCAACCACCAATCGTGCAAATTTCAACAGCACACGTGGCACACCAACAACCACCAGTTTGGCTGGAACCTGGAACTCAGCAACACCCACCACTTATCAGCAAATTCGCACAGTGACATTTGCCAGCAGCGATCAGACCCGTTATTTTTTCAACGCCGGTGGCCGAATTGCCCTGAGTTTCAGCGTGACCAATGGCGCAGATAACTCCAAGGAGTCGGCCTGGACTGCCTTGTTGGGCACCAAATTGGCGACATTAAACTTTGACTTTACCACCAGCAGCCGCACTGGTACCGGCGGTACATTGACCACTGACGGCAGTGCCATTGGTTTCTGGGATCTGACAACATCAGATCAGACACTGATCCGATTGACCGACACCACTGCTGCCTATACCACCAACTACGTGGAAGTACTGGCCCGAATTTCAGGCACTGCGGGTAGTAATGGCGGGTTGGGTAATGTCATCACATTCACCATCAACTACAATGATGCTGCAACTGATACAGTTGATGATGCAATCAATATGACCATCAATGCCAACGTGGTTGTTACTCCACCAGAAACCACCAATCTTACCAACACCTGGGGTTCGGTGACCGCCGCGTCTGGTGGTGACACGGCTGCCGCCGCATCTACGTTCAGTATTTCACCAGCAGTCAGTGGAAAGACCAGTTGGAATATGGCCACAGATGGTGCATTGTCATTACCAAGTGGCACCTACACCATTACCCCCACTGCAAACTACAATATGAATGTTAAAATGTGGGGCGCTGGTGGTGGTGGCGGTGGAAACTGGAGTGGAGCCTCTGGTGGTGCTGGTGGTGCCGGTGGATATGCTTCAGGCGTAATAGCATTGACGGCATCAACGGCATATACGTTCTCAGTTGGTGCTGGTGGGGTAACCCCAGGTGAGTATGTTACTGCCGGTGATGGTGGCGGACTAACTGCTATTAAACAAGGGTCAACCTGGATTCTGGTGGCTGGTAGTGGTGGCGGTGGCGGTGGCTCCAACCAAGCCAATGGTGGCGCCGGTGGTGCTGGCGGTGGTACCAATGGCCTTGCAGGATCAAACGGTCGCGAGTCCACTGCCGGTGGTGGTGGTACTCAATCCGCTGGCGGCAGTGCTGGAAGTGGCACATCAAGTGGCGAAGTGGGCACGCAAGGCGCCGGTGGTGCAGGTGGCGGGGCAACTGGTTTTTCCGCACGCACAGGTGGTGGTAGCGGCGGCGCTGGCTATTGGGGCGGTGGCGGTGCCGGCGGCACTGGCCGAATGGATGAAAGCCCCACCAGTTCTGGTGGTGGTGGTGGCGGTTCTGGTTACTACAACAGCAGTCTGGTCACATCAGCCACACTCACAGCGGGCAGTGGTACAACCCCTGGAAACTCAGGTGACAGTGCCAGAGGGTCTGCGGGTGCCGGCGGAGCTGGCGGCACTGCCGGGTCTGCAGGGACAATTTATATCTACTAATATTAAGTTTAATTTAATATTGCAGTCCCATCCAAATATATCGTATAATAAAAGCACTGCTAGTCAGTGCTTTTATTTTGACACTATACTTTTGTAGATAATTACACATATGACTACCACCACCACTGAAAATATTATTAATCAGGTTAAACAAGCCACCGATTTTCAAATCAATCGACGTGCATTGCAGGAACGAATTAAAATTGACCTGCACTTGGCCCACAATGGTGGGCTATTTTTAGTTGATCAAACTTTGCTGGCTTTCCTAGCCACCTGGCCCACAGATGAATTGTTTGTTGAAGACGTCTATGGCAATCCCATCTGTTGTGACCGATCTGAACTTTTGGCGCAGGCCCGAGAGTGTTATCAGACTGCGATGAATTCCTGGCATATTCAACATGAAGAACTGCGACGTGTTAGAAAAATCTAAAGGCGTATTGATCTTTGCCAACAACACTGGTTATATAGATTACACCACAATTGCCGCCAGAGCCCAAACTCTTGCAGAACATTATCTTAAACTTCCAGTGACCATTGTCACGGGTCAGGATTTTGCCAATAAAAGATATAATATTGACTCGGGGAATTTTGAAGCGTGGCACAACGGTGGCAGATATCTGGCCTATGAGTTGAGCCCCTATGATCAGACTATTCTGATAGACAGCGATTATTTTGTTTTTGATGACAATCTACTGAAAATTTTAGATGTGGTGTCAGATTATCAGATCACAAAAACAAATAATTATGTCTGCAGTCAACACAGCAATCAGATGGGACAATATAGCCTGGACACACTCTGGGCAACTGTGATTGTGTTTAATAAAACTCCCAAGGCCCGAATGTTATTTGATCTGGTGGGCGTAATTGAGCGCAATTATCAATATTACAGAGACCTTTACAATATTGAAGCCAGAAATTTCAGAAATGATTATGCATTTACCATTGCTGACAATGTCATAAATGGATATAGTCCCAATCAGGAAAACTATTTGCCCTGGCCCATTATTAGTGTACCAGGGCCCATTGATAGTCTGGAATTAAAAGATTCCAAATTTTATCTGAAAACTTCAGGACAGGCTCTGGTATTGCCAAAACAAAGTATTCATTTAATGAGTAAAGCCTGGTTACTGTCCGAGTCCTGTGAACAATTAATCGAGGCAGCGATCAATGCGTGAATTTAAAAGTCAATTTGGGTTCTTGACCATTGCACAAAATAACGACATCACTGATTATCTGGAGTTGGCGTATCAGCAAGCACTAAACGTCAAGGCAACACAAAAACAAAATCAATTTGCGGTACTGGTAGATGCTGACACTGCCAAATTGATCACTGATCAGCATCGTGAGATTTTTGATTATATCATTGAATTTTCCACTGACCATGCTAAAAATGAACACTGGAAGATGAGCAATGAGTGGCAAGCATTCTATCTGACTCCCTTTAAGGAAACCATTAAACTTGAAAGTGATTTGCTATTCACTCGGGATATCACGCACTGGTTAGATGGGCTCAGATTCAGAGACATCTGCTTTAGTTTGCACTGTAAAAATCTCCAGTCTGAGAATATTACATCGAGTCCCTACAGAAAGATTTTTAAAGAAAACGATTTGCCAGACATATACACCGGTATGTATTATTTTAGATTTAGTCAGACGAGTGCGGACTTTTTTAGAACGGTGCGTGATGTTTATGCTGGTTGGGATACAGTAAAAAATCATCTGGCGTTGATTAATGAGCCGCCTACGACAGATCTTGCATTTGCGGTAGCAGCAAAGATCATCGGAACTGACGTCTGTACCATTCCCACCCTGGAGTTTTTTAATTTTGTTCATCTAAAACCACAAATTCAGGGCTGGAATGAAACCCAGGCAGTGACTGATCATGCAAATGTTGAATGGCAGGATAATATAGTGAGAATTAACAACCGCAATCAGTATTATCCAGTACATTATTATGAGAAGGGGTTTGTTCATGCTACCAGGCGAATCTGAATTTTTTCAGGCATTATCATCTATATCAGAGACACCGGCGGTTGAAGAATATCGTGCATATTATGATACAGATGGCTGTGTCACGGGATTTTCGGGCAGCGGATTTCCTGACACTGATAATTGGATAAAGATCAGCCGAGAGTTGTATGTGACACATGACTGGAGTTGTATGCGAATAGTTGATGGAAAAATTTGTCGAGTTGAACCTGTGTATTTTCATCATTTTGCTTTGACTCGCAGCAACAAAGGTGTTAAAGTAGTAAAAGGCCATGCCGGGATTGTTGTAGAAGATGACTATTCAGAGACAGAATATTATGAGCGTAGAAATCGTTGATGTTGCAGATTTAGACTGCATTTTTCTTACCTATGACGAGCCAAAAAAAGAAGAATTCTGGATTAAAATTCAGAACATGGTGCCCTGGGCTCGACGAGTAGACGGAGTCAAAGGGTCTGATGCAGCGCACAAAGCCGCTGCCGATGCCAGCGATACCGATCGCTTTGTTCTGATTGACGGTGATAATTTACCAGATCCAGAATTTTTTAATCTGCAGTTGAAGCTGGATACAACCAATCGGGACTGTGTGTTTCGCTGGAAGGCCAGAAACATTATTAATGGCCTGCAATATGGCAATGGTGGTATGAGCTGCTGGACCAAGGACTTTGTCCGCAACATGAGGACTCATGAGGCCAGTGACGGATCAGCGGCAAATGATGTGGAATTCTGTTTTTATCCCAATTACTGGGCCATGAACGATTGTTACAGTACAACCTATCCCAATACCACACCTTTCCAGGCCTGGCGAGCTGGGTTCCGCGAGGGGGTCAAAATGTGTCTGGATCGTGGCGCTCGACCCAATATTGAACAATTCAAAGACCGAATTGTCAGTAGAAATTATGATAATCTTTGTATCTGGCAGACTGTGGGGGCAGATGTAGAAAATGGCTTCTGGGCCATCTATGGTGCCAGACTGGGCACACAACTAACCATGCTGCAGGACTGGGATTACCGGCAAGTGCAGTGGTTTGATGCATTGTCTGAACTCTGGCAAAATTACAAAGATCATGGGCCTGATCACTGCAAAACAGTGGGTGATGAACTACGTCAAAGATTGGGGCTGAAAATTGTCGACATGGATCCCGACGCCAGTGTGTTCTTCAAACATCATTACCGGAGCAACTTTCAGAATAAAGGGCCAATGATCAGGGAATGAATAAGCCAATTCTTCCATTTGTCGAGACCATGATTACTCAGGTATGTAACCTGAGTTGCGCTGGCTGCACCAACTACTCTGATCTTAATCATCGGGGGCATATAAGTTGGGCACAGGGTCGCGAATGGATCGCGCCTTGGCTGGAAAGAATCACTATACCAGATTTCGGAATATTTGGTGGCGAGCCTTTGTTAAATCCCGACGTCGATCTCTGGATTTCTGGAATCAGAGACCTATTACCAGCTGCACAGATTAGATTTACCACGAATGGCACCTTGCTCAGAAAAAAACGTGAGATTGTCAAGCAACTATCAGAAATTGGTAATTGTGTTTTTAAAATTACTGTGCATCAGTCAGATCCTGATCTGGAAGATCTGATACAGGAAATTCTTGACTCATATTCCTGGGACCCAGTGGTGGAATATGGTGTCAGTCGTTATAAAACTGCTAATAATTTTAGATTCCAAATTAATCGACCACAAACATTTATAAAAACATTCAAGGGTTCATACCAGGACATGATGCCCTTTGATAGCGAGCCTGCAGATGCATTTGCAGTGTGTTGTCAACAAAAATGCCCTCTGATGCACCAGGGTAGAATATATAAATGTAGTAGTAATGGCTTATTGTCGGATACATTGTTGAAATTTGAGAATCCAAATTTTAAAGATTGGGAAAAATATTTGGATACTGGTATCAGTGTAGACTCTTCGACTGATGAAATTTTAAAATTTATTGACAATTTTGGCAAGCCGCATCAGATGTGTGGTATGTGTCCGTCAGCAACTGATGCTAATGCCACGGTGGATCACACAAAAAATGTATTTTCTAAAAAAATTAAATGGGGTCGGGAATGATGGTCGATGACAAGTATAAAAAACCCTGGCATGTTCTGAAGATTGATATTGAGTCTGCATTGAGACCGGGATTACGGTTGCAGCAGTTTTATGAAAATTCAGAATTCTTTGGTAAAGGCATGGGAGTGTGGGATTTTGGTAAAAAAACTAACTATGGCCTAGATCGCCTTTTTTCAGACACCTGGCTTGGTAAAATGGAGGATCTAGGTATCCCAGTGAATTCTAGTTTGCTATTTTATAGAAAACCGCATCTAATCTATCCCGAGGCTCATATTGATGTTTTTTCTGATAAGGCAATTGCACTTTATGCAATTAATTGGGTTCCAGATATAGACGACGATAGTGAAATGGTTTGGTACGACATTCCAGCTGGTATTGAGGGCGCTTCAAAAATTATTGGCAATACCAAAACCCCTTATGTTAGTTGGCCCCTGGATCAAGTTGAGCATTATGAATTTTCTAGAAAATGCCTGGGACCAATACCCACATTAGTCAGTACTGGGACTCCCCATAATGTCATTGTTCGCGAAAGGGAACGGTGGTCAATTAGTATACGGATGCGATATCACGACGGCAAAGTACTCAATAATTGGCAAGAAGTTGTTGATTTTTATCAAGAATTTATATTCCAAGAATAGTATATGCTAATTGCAAACAAAAAACCAATTTGCCTGATTGGGTTTGATAATTCCACAATTACACAAGAGGCATGGTATTTTATATCTAAAGAATTTTCAGGAGAAATGATTATTCTGTCTCCCGATGAGTTTTTGAATTTCGGTGACAAGGACCAATATCAATATATTGTGGCATTTACGTTGGATACAGAAAAAAGAAAGTATATAATTGATGTTCTAACAGAACTAAATCTGGATTCACCAATTTATGTTCATGACTCTGTAGTATGTTATACAGAAGACATATCGACAATAATTGGTAAAGGCACCTTTATTGCTCCAAATAGTACAGTGTTACTGGGGTCCAAAATTGGCAAATACTGTGTGATTGAGACATATTGTTTGGTTTCGCATTATGCCACCTTGTCAGACAATGTAATACTGCATTCTGGTACTATGATTGCTGGGAAAACTGCTATTGGTCCAAATTGCATTTTTAATTTTAAATCTGCGGCGTTAAATGGATTAAGTATATGTGGTGATATTGAATTAGGAGCGTGCAGTGTTATTACCAAAGACACTGACATTCCCGGATATTATCTGGGTTCAGTTGCACGCCGTGTTGGTAATACCAAAACCTATCTATGAAAATGCATAAAACTTGGCCATTGGGCGATTTGCCCAAAGAAATGCAACGTTCTGAATTTGCTCAACTGCGGGAGCAGGGATACATTTGGTCAAATCCCATGGAAGTTGTTGAAATTTTTGAGAAGAAAGTGGCTGAGTTTGCCGGCAGTAAGTATGCAATTGCGGTTGATTGCTGCTCTCATGGTATATTTTTATCTTTGAAATACCTAAACGCGTCTGGGGAAATAACTATTCCTGACCGGACGTATGTCTCAATACCGTTTCAGATTTTACATGCTGGATGTTCAGTTAAATTTGAGGACATTGAGTGGTCAGGGATCTATCAGTTAACCCCCTGGCCTGTTTATGATGGGGCAGTTCGTTGGCATAAAAATATGTATGTGGGCGGGTTTCACGTGCTGTCATTTCAAATCAAAAAACGTATTCCAATTGGTCGTGGCGGAATGGTCCTGACAGATGACTATGAAGCATATTGTTGGCTCAAGAAAGCCTGTCATGACGGCCGAAACTCTTATATTGACCATCATAATGATGATATACAATCTCTGGGCTGGCACTATTATATGACTCCCGAAGATGCTGCCCGTGGGATACTATTGATGGATCAGATACCAGAATATAATGAAGATTCTGGTAATTATCATTGTTATCGTAGTTTATCAAGTTTGCCAGTATTCAAAAAATGAAAATAGATCTACAAGAACACTGGGGTAATAAAGAGTTATTTCATGTGCCACGATTAGTTTCGAAAATTGTTCAAGGCATGCAGACTGATGGGCACGTCCATCTGTGGACCAAAGAGGGCAAGAATGGAAACAATAATGGTCTTTACAGGTTATTGGATGAACTCTGTGCGTATTGGGGCTGGAACAAATCTAACATCACCATAAGTACCTGCGCCGTGAACAACTCTTTTATGACGTCCGAATATAAAAATAGATGGATGGATTATGGGCAGTCTGGGGTAGACTTTAAACCAACATTCCCAATTTATCCTTGGAACAAGGAAAAGATTTACGGTATGTTCATTGGCAGAGCAGATTGTAGTCGAATACGGGCAATTCATAGTCATATGAATTTCAGGTATAAGCATCATGGGCTAACCAGTTTCCATCAGGATTTATTTGAGTATATGAGTTACCCAGATCTGGTACAGTATTTTATGGAGTCAGGTCAGACTTATGAACAGATGATTTCAGTGAAGCCATATAGTGATATTGATTCGATCAAAACGCCCCCAATCACTCCTGGAAACGATGGCATAAACTGGGGCAAAGTTTATCAAAAAATTGCAATTGATGTGGTTTGTGAAACCAGTACTGAACCAGACTCATGGGATGCATCCGAGAAAGTGTTCAGGTGCTTTTATTACAAGAGACCGTTTTTGTTAATCGGATCCCCGGGTAACCTGGAATATCTTAATTCTTATGGACATAAAACGTGGAAAGGTATTATTCCGGAAGATTACGACTGCCTGGAAGGCATAGCCAGAGTTGATAGGGTTTTTGAAATTCTGGATCAGCTGATTACCGAAAACAAATTTGAAGAAATTTTAGAAAAATCACAGGACATCCTGGAACATAATCATAAACTTTTTTTAAAAAATCGAGAAAGATGGTCCAAACAGAATTTTGAAAGGTTGGTAGATGGTGAAGAGTAAGTTCATGGGCACTGCTGAGGAGATGCGTGAAAAATTAGGTCACGCACTGTGCTTGGCCAAATGGCAGCAGGTTAGTTTACACTTGCCTACTGGATTGACCAATAGTTGCTATCATCCCCCGTTGCATGAAATTGATGCTGCGCCACTGACGTTCAATCCCAGCGCATTACACAATACTGCGCACAAGAAAGCACAACGTAAGTTGATGTTGGAGCAACAACGCCCGTCCGAGTGTGCCTATTGTTGGTCGGCTGAAGATAATGGACAGTTAAGCGACAGACATTATCGATCGGGTGAGCCCTGGGCAGCAGAACATTATGAAGAAATAGCCCATGGTACCTGGGATCAGGATGCTATTCCCAGTTATGTGGAAGTCAACTTCAGTCACGGTTGTAATCTAGCCTGCAGTTATTGCAGTCCACAGTTCAGTACCGAGTGGGGCAAAGAAATTGATCGCTGGGGAGCATACCCTACTACCACTCCCCATAATGATCCCATACACTTTCAGGGACGACGCAAACCTATTCCGGTTCGTGAAAAAAACCCCTATGTGGAA
>Ga0214921_10012643_pt1 | contig 10047 bp, 15 predicted proteins | sample LL1505_MetaG_FD_177992 | JGI IMG/M metagenome (GOLD analysis project Ga0214921, IMG submission 177992) | Freshwater microbial communities from Lake Lanier, Atlanta, Georgia, United States - LL-1505 | ecosystem: Environmental > Aquatic > Freshwater > Lake | place: USA: Georgia | collected...
AGAGGATAAATTTGCAATCTTTCTTGAGTATTATGATGTGTAATTTAAACACATCGTATGATGTTTAATTTTTTTATTAATATGTTTATAAAGATAAGCCTATTACATTGTAATAAATTCTTTTAAAATCATAGTATTTAAATGGAATCCCTAGATGAATCTAATTTAGAAGAAAAATATTACGTTATCTATTCTACTAAAACTTATGTATTAAATCCTTTATTATATTCTAGCGATTTATTTAAAACACTAATTCAAACAGGAGATAAGGAATTTCATTTGAAAGAATACGAGGACACATTTCGAGCTTTAAATACAGATACTCTACATATTAGTCTAGATGCTTCAGTAGATGAAATTAATTCCTTAAATATTCAATTGGATTATTTCGGATATGAACCTTCCATTGAATATCTCAACAAAAAAATATTTGAAATAGAATCATTAAGAGAATATAAAAATACATATGATTTTTTAGATGCTAATAAAGATAATATTCTATTTGGTTCTGTCTCTAATACTAAATTACCATTAGAATTTTGCGATAAATACAAATTCTTACTGGGTAAAGATTATCTAAGCACGAATGAAAATATAACAGAAGAGTTCATAGTAAGGAATTCAAATAGAATGGATCTCTATGGTTTAAATATGCGTTATAATTATTCAGTGGAATTTCTTGATAAATATCCAAAGTTTATTGTATGGTATCATTTAGCATTAAACAAACACATCCCAGAATCATTCTTTGAAAAGTTCATTTCATTTGAAGAAGGTAAGGACAATTCTCAGTTCTGGACGAATATATCTTTAAACACAAATATATCAGAGACATTCTTAGAAAAATATATTCATAAAATAAACTTTATCTCATTATCTAAAAATACAAATATCACGGAAAGATTCGCACGAAAGTATATTCATAAATTAGATTTCTACGAGCTATCGGCCAATACAGGATTGTCTAATGAATTTTTGGATAAATATTCTGAAAAAATTCATTGGGCGAGATTTTCACAATATAATAACATAACAGATTGGTTTTATGATAAACATGAGGCTAATATCATTAAGAATGAATTATCAAAGAATCAAAATCTAACGCAAGAATTTGTCAAAAAATATATACATATACTAAATGAGAAATTATTAATTATGCATAATAGAAAACTTCCCTTTGAATTTGTATATAATACATTACACACATTTAAAGATATAAGATTATCTATTGATAATAAAAAATCTATATATGTTCATGAACATTATCTACTAGAATATTTATTGGGATTTGCACCCGAACATATAATCATATATCTTCAATATGATAATGAGTACTGTCATTGTCTGAGTCAAAATAAAAACCTGTCTGAAGAATATATTACAAACCTCATTACAAGAAATCCCAGCATTCTAGATGAAATATCAAGTTTCAAATCTATAACAATAAGTATTTTACGTAAATATTTTAATTTGATATCTCCTATCGCATTAACTAATTTTTCTATAGGTCCAGCTTTGAGAAAAGTAAAAAAATATAAATCAACCCAATGGAAGAAGCATATTGAAGGATTATTTTGAATAATCGGTTTTTATTTTGAATAATCGGTTTTTATTTTGAATAATCGGTTTTTATTTTGAATAATCGGTTTTTATTTTGAATAATCGGTTTTTATTGAATAATAAAGTAATCGATGTTTTAACAAACGATATTAATATTTTCTTGAAATCCTGACGGTGATTTAATTTCAAAGGTTTTTACAGTTGGATCAGTTCCGCATGAATAATTAATAATGAAATTTTTGTTAATAGAAGGATATGGATCTCCTATATCTGTATTTTTATAATCTAAAACACCAGTTAATTTATTAGGAGTGCTTGGGTTTATTAAACTAGTAAAATATTTAGTTTTATCACATTTCGTTCCTACAGCACATGATGCTTGATTTTGGCCATATAATGCACTGATGATTTTTAAATTATTAACGATAGCCTGAGTTCCTGCACTCAAGTCCGAGCCAGTTCCTGAACCTGAATCCATTCCAGTTGCAGTACCCATTCCAGTTGTAGTGCCTGTTGCAGTGCCTGTTGCAGTGCCTGTAGCTTTAGCTACTGTACCTCCACTGCTCATAAACCATAAAATACCAACGACGACAATTGCACCAATGAGTAATAACATTATATATATATATAAATAAATTATTAATATTAAATTATTAATATAATTTCCATTTTAATGTCATATATGAAAATATTATATAAAGATAAAATTCTTAATATAATTATAAACTATGACAGAGAATATAGAATCCAAGCCTAATAGAGTAGAGCAAATGAAAAAAATTCAAGCTGAAGCTCTAGCTCTCTTTGCAAGAAAAAACATTGATTATGGTGATGCATTTGCTAAGTATGGTTTAATCGGTGTTATTTTGCGTATGGAGGATAAAATTCAACGTTCTATCTCTATTACAAAGAATGGAATTAATTTAGTAAATGATGAAGGTCTCAGAGATACATTATTAGATTTACATAATTATTCTGCTATGGCTTTAATGTTGATGGATGAATAAATTATTGTTTTATTAACATAGTTAATAAATTATTGTTTTATTAACTATGTTAATAAAACGCTTATTTTAAAACACATGAGTAAGCATTGTATGTTTTGCCATCATTAATATGTAATTCATCAGCACTCCTACAAACTAATATATTTGATCTTTTACATCTTTCAATATTATTTGTAAATTGTTCGTGTTCTATATGACAATGAGATTCTAAATAATTTTTACTAGCATCATCAATAGGAAGTAATAACCCAAATCCCCCTACCTTTGATACCTTGCTTTCCATTCTACTTGCTAAATTAACAATACCTCCAAAGAAATCAACCATATCCTTACCTTGAATCTCTATTTTTTTGCTATTGACTGATCCAAATGCTATACCTGCCCTAATTTCTAATTTATCATTTGAGTTCTTAAATGCTAAAGGTCTATTTTTAAAAACAGTTTGAGTATCTATAATGAAACGTAATGCATCCTTCAAATTATTGAACTTGAGCATAAAAGCATCACCTATAGTTTTAACAACTAACCCAGAATTTTCTTCTACAAATTTTCTAATTATTTTATCATGCTTTGAAAGCATATTAATCATCTCTGCAGGATGTTTCGACCATAGGTATGAACTCTTTTTAATATCTGTAAAACAAATTGCGACTCTTGTTTGTTTTTTTGACATATATTATACAAAATTAATTTAGATAAAAATGAAATAATATTATAAAAGTATGATACTCAGGAAGCCCATATAATAATTTCTTTATATATGTAGTATATATTTTTATACTAGAAGATATATTTTTTTGTTTAGGATCGTATAATATATCCATTATACTTACCTCTACCTCATTACCATCGACTATTTTACTAAACATCCAGTGATGATCTTTTTCTTTTTTAAATTTATAACCCAACGACCCTAACATATTAGCACAATATACTAATATTTCTTTAGTTGGATTTTTTACTTCAATCGCAATATCAATATCTGAATGTTTTAAAATATTAGTTTTTGTAATTAGACTACCATATGGAATAATTACAAAGGGATTCACATCATGGTTTAATTCTTTTAAAGCTAAATTCATTATTTTTTTTAACTTGGTGTCAGTGGCACGAACTTTAGAATAATATTCCTTTGCTTCTTTATCATAGTTTTTATGACACCAAGCTATCAAGGACTCAAATTTCTTCTTTAAAGTTTGTTTTGAAGAGGAAAAGGTTATATTTCTCAACTCTTCTATTAAATATTTCTTACTCATTATATTATAATCATTTTATAAATATATTTTATATATCATGTATAAGTATGACTGACTTTTCAGGAGTACATGATATATGTCATGCATTATATTTAAATTTGCAACTTGTAAGAAGAAGAATTGAAAATTATAACAAGTATAAAACAAAAATACAATATCATAATAATTCTACTCATATTCAATATATTGAAATTTTAAAAAAACAAAATAATCCCACATGCTTAAATGACATGTACGACTGTTATAATTTAAATTGCAATACAGATAAAAATATTTTATTTCAAAGTGATATTATGAATGAAAAAGAGATTGTAAAGGATTTAAATAAGTTTTGCAATTATAAAGAATTTACTTCAAATAGATAAATTATATATTTTAAAAATTTATATAATATAAATTTTATGAGTAATACATTATATACACCTATACCTATTGATAATTCATATACACCTATATCTCAGGACTATCCATATATACTTCATACGATTATACGACTATAAATCCTGCAGTAAGTATTAATATGAGCTTGATTGTAGAATATAAAGGAATGATTTAATTAATTTAATTAATATATAATTTTTTTATTATAATATAAGATGGGTTTTACAATTACAAGTCCTTATACTATTAGTTCTTTAGGTCTAACCGCGAGTAATTTATATGTTAGCATTAAAGGCTCTTATAGGGTAATGAAAACAAATTCTCCAAACACTTCAGTTGATAGAAATCAGGTAGCTTTAACATATATGTATTGTGCTGAATATGCTATTTCATTATCGCCTACTTCAATCCTACCAGTTTATACTGGATCAGTATTATTGCATAATGATGTAGTTCCTGCAAATCCATTTGAGTTTATTTATTCTTATTTAGAAGGATTGTTTCCAAATGCTTCAATTCAAAAAGATTTATAAATGCTTCAATTCAAAAAGATTTATAAACAGTATTTTAATATTTATATATTAAAAATTATATTTTAATATTTTTTTTAATATATAACATGAATCATATGAGCAATGAACGATTACCTACTCCAATTCCTGCTAGTAATACTGGTAATAGTGGTACTGGATTAGAGAATTTACCAAATGGTATAGTTAAAGTAGAAAATGGTATAGCTGGTAATCTTACAGTTGGAACAAATTTACAAATTGATAATAATGTATTAAAAACTGTTAGCAAACCTGCATTTGCTCAAATATCTGATACTACAATGGGCGAACAGTCAATGTTAATATTTGGAAATGTTGCAATAGGAACCGATGCTTTAAATGAGACTATGGCAGGATTCGGAGGAAATACTGCAGTCGGCGATAGTGCTTTAAAAAGTATTACAATAGGTGCAGTAAATACTGGAATAGGCACACTTTCTTTAACGAGTAATCAAAGTGGATTTGGAAATACGTCAGTAGGAGGACGTTCATTACAACTTACTAATGGTTCATTTAATACAGCAATAGGCGTCTTAGCGGGAGGAGCTGATATAGCAGGAACTGGTAATACATTTTTAGGATCTAATGCATGTTCTGATACTATGTCAGGTTATTTTTCTGGATCATATTGTAATTATTTAGGTAATAATACTAGATTTTCATCAAATATGCCTTATAATGAAACTGTCCTCACAGCAAATACAACAGGAAAAGGATCAAATACTGCAATCATAAAAGCTTCTAATGGATTATATTTTAATCCTGTTGCTTTGGCACAAGTAAGTTTTAGTGGTACATTTAATACGCCTATGTATAGTTATGAAAATATACCAATTCCTTTATCATTAGGTAGTACTTATATTAATGCTACAAATAATGTAGAAATAATGCCATACTTTCCTTTGGGTCAAATCAGATTATTTAAGGAAGGGTATTATAAATTAACATTTACAGGATATTTCACTACATCTACTCCTGCAGAAATACAAATTAAATTAATGATTACTGGGCTCTCTTATATTGGTCCACTGATATCTTTCGGAGTAGATACTGGGTTCAAAGGAACTATTTCTTTCCCATATATAATTAGACATGCCGGTGATAGTATTATGGGAACACTACCTATTTATACATATACAACAAATGAGTTTAATCCATCTATTAGTATTGATATTAGTGCAAATGTTATAATAGAATATTTAGGATCGTTTTAAACAGAAGACTATTTTTTTAATTTAGCATACTTTTTTTCAAGTCTAATTCTTTTAAACTCATCGGATAAAGGAAAAAGAAGACCTCCAAGTATAATGGCACCAATTGCTATTAAAGCATCTAAAAGAAACCAAGCTCCTTCTTTATGTGTATAAGTAAAATAGGCCATTCCATTTATAGTACATAGAAGATAAATAATTCCACAAACTAATATAATAAATCCAAAAACAACAGAACCAGTTTCTAAATATTCATATATTGCGGTGTCTTCTGGTTTTGTGTATTCTGGTTTTATATCTTTTAGGTTTGTATCTTCTTTTTTTGTGTATTCTGGTTTTGTATCTTCTTTCTTTGTATATTCAGACATTATATAATAATAAAAAAATAATTATACAAGTAATTGGGTAATATCACATATTATTTTATAACGCGTTTGAAGTAATGAGAGTTTTTCTTCATTCTCTTTTATTTTTTCATTGTATGACATCAGAGTCATATACCTTCTATCACGTTCTTCTGATTTAAATTCTATCTCGTCTTCAATTTCACGCAATGCCATATCGAATATAGGTTCATCCATTAATTCATTCTTAAAATCAGATAATAAATTATTCATTTTAATATCTAATTGTTTTAATTGATTTTCACAACTTGTATATTTTCTATGTATTATTAAAGACTTGTAATGTATATTTTTATTTTTGATAATCATATTATCTAATTCTTTTTTAATATTTGATTTAATCAACAATGAACGATGAATAATATTATATTCTTCCATTGTATAGTATACTTTCTTATAATTTACAAATTCATATTTAATAACTATACTTTTGCGGTTGATTAGATTGATATTGTGAATTAGTTGATTGATTAGATTGGTACTGGGGATAATCAACGTTCCTTTCTACTTTGCTAGATGATTCATCACTACTACCCATTAATAAAAATAGAATACCAGCTCCTAATATAGCACAGATAATCCAAAAATATGTTTTATTCATTCCCTGCTGAGTCCCAATTCCTAATTTAGCAAGAAGAGTATCAGACCCTTCTCCAGTTTCGGTTCCAGAGTTTATATGTGTGGTTCCTCCTTTTGTTGTCGCACTCGATGTATCACTACCATTTGTAGTAGATGAGCAGTTTTGGACTATAATATTACTTGTTAATGCATTGTTATTACCGCTGGTTGTCATATCCTGTGTGCAGATAGTAATATTAGGACATGATTGTCTCATATTCTTCGGTACATAACCATACGTTGCACAATTCTTATTCCAGCATTGAGGCAGACCGCTTATAGCTGGCGGTATGAAGGATGGAGCAGGTAGATAACAAGAACATATATCAGTTGAAGGATTTTCACTACAATATTTTTTCATAGTGGTATCTGTTAGCTCATCCTTTCTATCGACACATGTAGAAGTGAAATTTACATTACAGGATTTATTCAGTGTATCAGCATCAACCCCACTACATATAGCATTTTCTAAATTATTTACACACCATTTATAAGGCATTGAACACTTAATACCTAACTTATCGACTAATCCTCCAGAATTACCAAATATACCAGTCGCTACACCTTTTGGGCAACTATCATTCCAAGCATTACCTCCACCTCCGCCATGTCCTCCGAATTTATCAACGTAAGTTCCACCTCTTCCTGAAAAATTAGTATAAGGGCCACCCATAGAATCCGTCCAATTATTACCACCACCTCCACCATATGGTCCTAAATTTGTACCATCGGAACACTTCGCTCCTATTCTATCTAATAGTCCACCACTAGCCCCATACCATTGTGAAATATACTCTCCATTTGGACAACTTGCAGTAAATGGACTACCACCTCCACCACCTAAAGTGGTTGTTTGGGTTGCCATGTTATATTTTACCACATATTTTTAAAATTTGAATTTATAAATATTTATATATCAAAATGGAAGACATCCTCAAAGGTTCAATAAATGCTATTGCTTCAAATTGTATTATGACAGAAATCACCCCTTCTAATGCTATACTACCTTTGAATACCATATGTAGATTTATAAGAAACGATGAAAAGAATGAAGAATTTAAACTTAGCGACCAATGTATTTATATAGCTTGTAATAATAATTCAATTAAAGTTAATAATTATCTTGAAGCAAAAACTGACAATATTGATTATATAATTGAAATAAATGACTACACAAGACATTCTTATAAATACATACATTGGTATTTAAAAATTGCTAGTTTTATAGTTAATGATATTGAATCTCTAATGAACTTTACTATAACTGATGAATATTCTACTAGAGATTATCACCATTTTTATGATATTGCGGATTGTCTATATTCTATGAATAAATTATATATGAAGATATAAAACATCATTTTTTTAATTGTAAAAAAATAATGTTTTATAATATAAAAAATAAAAATGCATGTTATGCATGTCTTAATTGGCGTTTCAATTCTTTGATTTGTTCTAATAGATATAACTCTTTAGGATTATTGAGTTCTAATTCCAAAATAAAATGCTTATCAACACTATGCCAAGATATAATATACATACCCCTAGTATATTTAATACGCATTTCCCTTTTTAATAAACTTTTAAAGTAATCAATTAGATATTCATCACTAATGAAACCTTCGGGTTCTCGAATAATATTTTCTGATGTCAATTCTGCTCTATAAATAATGTTATCTATTTCTACTATTAATAGTTTATCATTTTCTAAATATACAGTATGAACCCTGTTATTTGAAACTTCTCTGACGTTGTATTCGGTCATGAATGCTATTAATTAAAAAGTAAAATTCAATTTTTAATTAAAGTAAAAATAAAATGTGAATTTTACTTTTAATCATATTACAAACGTACATATACAAACGTACATAAACAAGCATGGCATCTATCTTCTCAAACAATCACAATTGCAATTGCGAAGAGTTTAAGAATCATTATGCTAAAAAGCTTACCTCATTAGAATACGATTACCAATCACTATATGATGTTGCAGAAGTCATTCCATACGAAGAAAAAACAAAAGGCGACATTTACATATGTTATCTTAATAATTGTTTATTAGATTGTGATGTAGCACCTTTTATTACTACTGATATTTTTGATAGTAATTTATTTCATGGTGCAATTCATTATGTACTTAGATTAAATAATAAGGATGATTCTTTGATATTTAATTATTTACAAATGGTAGCATATGCATTCAATTCTACTCATGATTTAGTAGCGAGGGCAAAAATACCAACGGAGGAACGATTAAGATCAAATATTAAAAAAGCACATGAAGTATATAATACAATGGTACAGAATGAAATATCACTTCAAAATGTATTGGATATTCTTGATGAGTAAAATACTTTTTTTATATCATAAAAAATAATGTTTTAATGTTTAATAAATAAATCTAGATTTCAAGCTCTTGAATAACAATCCTGCATAGTCTAGCCTGTTCAATTAGGTTATTATGTGCCTCATTTGCATAGCTTACGTGCATTTGCAAGTATGGATCATCTGTAGGTATATTGGAATTATTAATTAATTCTTCTGCAGATGAGAACTCATAGGCGGTCATCATTAAATACTCGAATACAAATTTCTTCCAATTGATTCCTCGGTCATTTAGTAAGATTGCATATTTAATATGATTCTTCGCTACTCTTTCATCGTCTAATTTCTTAGTAATAAATGGCACTTTTGCAACAAAGGATAATTCCTTACATTCAATAAAGCAAATATAAATATCACCTATACATCCTTCACTATAAGGAATTACCTCTGCTACTTCGCTTAACTTACTGCGATTGCATTTTAAAGATACCAATCCCTTAGCATAACACTTCTTAAAATTTTCAGAAGCATTATAAATATTATCGGAAAAGATACGAGAGGTCATAATTGGCGGTTGACGGGTTATATATATTGAAAGTAAAATTCAAATTTGAATTTACCCTCCAATATATTATTCATTACTTACATATGATCCATATTTACATTCATCCAGACATGGTAAGTATCTCAGGTGAAGTATATGCTAAAGTTAAATACGTAGATAAAGAAGAATT
>Ga0214921_10012644_pt1 | contig 10045 bp, 5 predicted proteins | sample LL1505_MetaG_FD_177992 | JGI IMG/M metagenome (GOLD analysis project Ga0214921, IMG submission 177992) | Freshwater microbial communities from Lake Lanier, Atlanta, Georgia, United States - LL-1505 | ecosystem: Environmental > Aquatic > Freshwater > Lake | place: USA: Georgia | collected 2015-05-28
CGCGATCCAGGAACAACGTCAGTGCTGTCGTCAGGTGCCGGGGTCCCATTGGGCGGAATATACCGCTTCTCGGCGCATTTTGTGAGCGGCTCATCAATTCGCAGCACGTCTGTTTCAACGGCCGCGCTGTACCCGCGGTACGGGAATCCGGTTTCTGCTGCTCCACCAGGCGGCCACGACACGGGACCAGTCGCGGGCGGTCGGTGAAGCCCGCCCAAAAACTCAGAGGGAGTGCGAGGCAGACCTGTAGGAAGTGGAGGAGGCAGCGGCGCGTCGCCGGCGGACGTGTGGTGGTACGCAAAGCAGATTTTCGCCGCCGGTCGCGGATCGAGCGCCTGGTTCACACCGGCATGCGGTGGCAGCACGTGCTTCACAACCATGGTGGGATCCCAATGTGTTCGCAGGCAGGCGGGCGGAAATGCTTCCGCCGTTGTGCGTGGACCCGTTTTGTAAAAAGCGGCCAAGGAATCCATCTCTTTCTTGCCTTGGTGGGCGATTTTTTACTTCCGTTTCGCCGCTGTTTGCTTGAACCCGGCTTGTCTCTCTACAATCGCGCCTTGATTCGCCGATTGCGGCAGTACAAGGCTTGCCGTGTCCTTGGGTCGCTGATCAATCTCTGTACACTCCAACACGAAATCGTAGTCGCAGTCTGTGTTGCTAAGCCGAATTCCGAACTTGTCCACAAGTTCGCACACAACCGTGTCGTATTTGCCCAGCACAGGGTTGAAGAGTTTGGGCAGTTGAACAGCAGCGCGGCTGTATCCTGCGAAACCGGCAAGCAGAATCTTGGAGAAGTATTTCGTGTCTTGCGCCTGCGATTCGCGTGTCTCCGACAGATTCTCTTTTCCTGAAACTGCGAGCGTATTCACGTTGAGTTCCGGATTGAGTCGCAAATAAATGTAGTCCTGAACGATCCGAATAAACGTGTCGGACGTGATGGTCGTTCGCGGAACCGTATCAACCTTGTAGAATCCGAGATTCCAGCCGAGTCCCCATTCATCCGGCAGCGACTTGTACGGTTCAGGGGTTTTGGATGCGAACAAGAATTGGAACGGCAGTGGATCCGTAATGCGGTTTCGACTAATGATAGTGGACGGTAAAATATCACCGTAGCGCTCCAGCACATAGTCGTTCAAATAGCCCGATGACGTGGACAGGATGTTTGTGTACAACGCAAGTGTGCCCAGTGTTGTAGAGCGGAAAGAGCCGTACGCCGTAATCGCCTGAATGAAACTGCTGGTTGTGAAGGTCACGCCCGAATACCCAAGTTTGAGACCAAATGTCTGCGTTGTGGAAAACGTGCGATCAAACTGTATGAGCGAATCCGCGTATTCGTGGCTGATAAATGCGGTCTCTCTGTATACATTGTTTGTGCTCAGCGTGCTCAAATAAGCGTGGGTGTTGTATAGGAAAATATTGCCGCTTGCGTCGGAAATCGGGCTGTACTTGCCTAGACTGCTGATCTCGTTGCCCATTTCCTGGAAGGTCGGATTTCCAAAGTCGGTGTAATTCTTCCCAATAAACCGCAGGCCAGTATTAAAACCTGGAATGGGATCATAGGCGCGAACCTGTGCTGCATACAGGTTTGGATTGGGGCGAATGGACAAATTGTACAGATACGAAAGGAAGTTGTAGCCGGCTTGATCATCCCACGCTGTGTAATTAGAGGGCGATTCCTGACCCCATTTCCATTTGGAATTGGCGGGGTTTACGTCAGCAGTAAAAATGTCGGCTTGCGCAGCTGTAGCAGACGAATAAAAGAATAGCATTGTGTCTTGAAGTTCCCCGCTTAGCCCCGCGTAGCCGCCGAAACTGGATAAATCGGTTGCCGGATTGTACTGTTGATCCAGTTGTGCAAACGAAACTTTGGCGGTCGGGTAGATAGGCACGGATTGTCCCGCAGACTGGGGTTGCGACAATGTGAAGATGCCGCCGTTGTTTTTCCACGTGAACGGACCCGGTGCCCCGAAATAATTGGCCGCGCCGATCAGCGATGTGCTAGGAACTGTTGGTTGCGTCGTGAAGGTGATGCCGTAGAAACTTCCAACCGAATAATTACTTGTTGCCGGATTATACACAAAGGGAACCGCTGTGAACGAATTCGGAATATCGGCGGTGAACGAGGATGTGTAAAAACTCGAATTGGTGATCGCATTTCCAACGGAGGCTGCGATTCCGTAGCTGCGCGGCAAATACGAATAGTTCACAAGATTCGTGGGGGTCAAAAAATAATCGCCATTGCTGGTGTTTCCTGCTACATACGTGGGCGCAAAATCAGGACCAATCAATGTAGAAGGATAATAAACAGTGGTGGCCTCGGTTCCCGCCACGTAACTGACGCTCGACACAATCCAGCGCACCGCGGAAGACGGCTCAAACCGATAGGTGTAATACGTTCCCCAATCCGGCTCCCGTGTCCGCACAGAGCCCGTCGCATCCGTGTAATTGTTCACCTGCGTAACCGTCGTCAGAGTCATGGACACGAGCGCGTTACTCAAATTAATGGCGGCAACAGACGCGCCACTAATGTCGGCCGTGGGAAAAATACCGACCTTGATATTGCGCCGATTGTACAAGTACCAATCGTCCCAATCATTTGATTCGCTTTCAACAACAGCCGTTCCCGTGACTTGGTTATTGTACACATTCCCATTGGATGTAGCATTCCCAGGGAATCTGAAACGATTGTACATGGTTCCATTTGAATCCATGGATGGTTGTGTGTACGCGAACTTCATCAAAAACGTGTCCATTTTCACGATTTCATTCGGCGGCAAGAAGAAGCTCACGCCCGCGAAGCCACTTGTATCTCCTACAGCCGTCAATGTACTCGCATCGGTATTCAGACTGAACCCTGTATTCACACAGGTTTTGAACGTTGTCGTAGTGGTGTTGAACGCAGCGGCTGGTGCCGGCGGAATGTACAATTCGCGAGTGGGTGTGGTCGTATTCCACCAACCGGAAATAACCGCCAGATTGTCTGTAAGCCGCTGCGCAGGCGTCTGACCACCGCCCAAATATACGTTAGACACATTGTTGTACGTGTCGCGAATCGTATTGGCGCTGCCTGCCTGGAAATACAAAGACCATGTTTGAGGTGAAGAGATGCTAGGATCCGGTCCGCCAGTTCCGTTTGTGTTTTGAAGAAACAAGTACCGCAGTCCATTGGAGGTTCCGTTTTCAAAATCACGGATGCTTTCAGGATCGTAGTGAAACGTAGGATTATTAGGCGCCTGGATGGAGTAATCCAGCAAATTGTTGCTGATGCTAGAAACGTCGTAACAAATCTGGGTAATACTGCTGACGTAAATAGATGTAAGCGGACTGTTGTAAATCGCGCTATCCGGTGTGAATTGATCTGCGAGTGGCGGCAAGTTTTGATACGGCATTCCAATGTTGTCTTGAAACGTGGACAGGCGGTAAACACCATACGTGTCTGTAAGAACGCAAAATATGCGCAACGGCAAGTTCGCAGGAAGATTGTCTGTGCTTATAAAGTTCACATGGAAATAGGTGGTTTGAAGATTGTTCACACCGACCACCATGACGGCGGAACTAATGTCGGTTGTGTAAACTTGGCGCTGAAAATAGTGTCGCGGATTCTCTCCACTCAATTGGTCGTCCAAATCTTTCTGTACATCCGCCATGAACCCAGCACGATCTTTGTACCATGTGATCGCAATGGGAATGGGGAAATTGGTCCCATCCTGCGTTTCCACGTAAAAACTCACATTGAAATGGGCTGCCGGCTCCACCAAATACTTGTCGGCGTCCATCTGGAAAAACACGTACGGTCGGAAACTGGTCATGTTCACGTCGCCAAGATTAGGTCGCGTCCCGTACGCCGGATCGCCCGGCAAAATAAACTTGCCGGCTAAATACTGCGGAGTCGTATAATTGAGCCACTCGTCCAGCGCTCGCATGTAGTCGGCGGAGTTAAACATATTTTGAGTGACCGTGAACATGTTGAGACCCACATTTCCCGATACGTCGCAACGGTAATAAAACGTGGAGCCACCAGGATCCGCCGGATCGTAGTCAAACAAGAATGGCGTGATTGTGGAGTTTAGATTGTAATACTCCTGTGTACCCGGCGACCGCTCGTTAATGTACCGCGGAATCGTCATAATGCTAATATTTTGCCGGCAGCGCGTATTGAACAATGTACGCGCATACGTGGTTGGGACCATACTGAAACTGATGTCGCTATACCCGAATGTCGCCTCACCGGCATTTGAAAACATCAACGTGCTGTTTGCTAGTGTGTTTGCCGGTGCGTAGTCGTACACAAATGTTTCGCCGACCGTGCTGCGGAAACTGATGTTGCTCCAAAACAATGGAACCTGCGTAGTCGGCGGATTGCTGGAAATATTCAACTGAGTTGCCTGTGGCGTCAGATACCATCCAAAATTATTACACGTGTTATACAGTTGAATTTCGTTGCTAAGATTCGCATAAAACTTGTCGGAATACTTGCCATATGTTACACCAAAATACTTGGCGAATTGAAGCTGTAAGTAATTGTAAAACTCAATAAGAGCACCGTTAGAATTCTGGATGGAGTTGTAATTGCTATTGAATTGTGCCGTATTTGTAAACCCATTTTTAATAACTTCACTACCCAAAAAGTTAGAGTACGCAATATTCAAATCGGTCACAATACTATCGCTCAAACTCGGCGCCGAAATCTTCAAACGCCCCTGCTGCGCATTATAACTCAGCGTGTACTTGTTCACAAGAAACTGGTTAAACGTATTTTTGGCGCGGAAAGCATCAAACAGTGGAATATTGGAGGGAATGTTCACGATTGTGGAGACATATGGATCGTCCAAACCTGCGAATCCAAAATTCAAATATTCATACCAACTGTTGAAGCCAGGTGGCACAGTCATATTCCCAACACTAAAAGGGAGTGGCTCAGGTTGAGCAATGATCATTTCCTTCACAACGGGATAATAGTATGCTACCCGAATCTGTTGGTCCGAATACGAAATGGTACCGACTGTTTGAACAATCTGAAAGTACCGCGCAACAACGCTTGCGAGCGTCGCAAACGGCACATTTGATTGCGTCAAGCTATTGTAGCTGTACTGCCCGGGCGTATTAAACATGAGAGAATAATTGCCTGTGTTTCGGAATGCGGCCGCGAAGTCGGCGAATGTGATGCCGGTAAAGAGCGGCGTTGTGTTCATCGCCTCCGTCAACTCGTTCACCAAACTGTCGGCAGTGTAGGTTCCATTGCGAATGTTGATTCGCACCGAGTTGCTAATGTCCACACCGTTCGATAAGATTGTGCGCCCCGACTCCAGCACGTACATGAATGTATTTCCCTTTTCCACTGAGAAGTTGAAAAAGGAGTTGAGCAGATTCATTTGCGAAATGTTGATCTGTTTGACGTTTTTCAGGACCCGTGGAAGGCGAAGAGTGAAATAGGTGGGCAGCGGGTAGACCCGCGTATCACGGTCGCGGCTGTTGATTGTGAGCAAAAAGGTGTTTCGCGACTCGGCCGTCTCAAACTTTGTTCCCACACTATCCGTCATAAGAATCGTCCCAGGATCTTTGATCAACGCTGGGACAGCGGTTTCCACCGGCGGGTTCTTGCCGGGAATGTCTATAAGGGATTCCTCGGATGTATAGCCATCCGTTACTACATCCGAATCCGTGTCGGACTCGTATTCCGAGTCCGAAAGAAACGGTTTGTACAACTGCCCCGAAGACATCTCTAAGACACGTAGTGTTTTTCCCTAATTTAAATAACCACAGGTAAGAAGATCTAATGGCCTTCTTAACCACCAACCCCAGCCCGTATATCATCAATGTTCCTGAACTTCAGAACGTCATCACATCTGCGACTGGATCCAGTGATACCGCCACCATAAACAATTCTGTGAATTCCCTTTTGACGTACATTAACACGGCTACCGGCGCAGCCTCCCTAAATTCACTAACCTCCGTGAACACAAGCGACGACATAAATGTTCGCAATAACTTGAATTTTGAAAATTCGGTGATTTTAATGAACGGTGCGGTAACCTTAACTCCAAACAATTTAGCCGGTGCCGACTTTTTGGGCCTTGGTATTGATGGAGCGGAAACAATTCGGATCGCAGGACAAAGTGTGGGAATCAACACGACCGCACCAGCAGCGACACTGGATGTGAACGGTCCGACGATTGTGCGTGGATCGCTGTACGTGACCAGCACTATCGTGGGTGGCGCTGCGCCGTCCTTGGGCAATATCTACGCGGACGGTGATTTGTATGCCGACGGCGTGCTATATCCATCCGATCCAGCGCTGAAAATGGATGTACGCATATACGAAGCTCGTGGGTTGCCCACACCTGTTGAGTTTCTATGGAGAAAAGACGGTGAACGGGATATTGGTGTGCTAGCCGACGAATTGGCTGCCTTAGAACCGGCGTGCGTCCAACGGAAGCCCAACGGTACTTTGGCGGTTGATTATGCGAAAATGACTGTATTGCTCCTCGCAGAAGTGCGCGAACTTAAGCGTCAAGTAGCGGAATTGCGATCAGCACGGGTTTGATTGTATCAATAAATCCTCCGAATCCAATATCCGGATACTGCTTCCCATCGTTGCCGGTATACAATGACGGAAATCCGATTCCAAAACCGTAGATGCCGGGCGGCGCGTCAACAAACCGGGCGCCGTCATGCGTATACGATGTAAGAACACCGTCCTTTTCAATTTGAAGGTCACCTTTGTTGAACCCGCATGCGTAGACTGCCGCCGTACTACTGTGAACCGCACGATACACTGCTGCAAAATCATTGTACGATAAAAGAGCGGGAGTCGCTGTTCCCCATGTGCCTGCTTTGATTTCGTCAGCAATCGCCGCCGATTCTTGTTTAATTCCTTCGCTCGCGCCATCGCGCGCATAGACAAACGGTGTTGTGCCCTTGTATATAGCCGTGATAGAAGAAACGCCCGCGTCCCGCAAGTTTTTCAAGACAAGGGTGCCACTGTGCGCCGTTCCAAAGACAACAACGGAATCGTAAGGCGAAACATGCGCAGCAAGAAGCGCAGGCATCAAAGCAACATGGAGAGGAATTGTAGGAAGTGGAAGGTTCATAGATTTCGGCTCGGCGCCTGTACAATTCATCACAACCTGGACTTCAAACAATTTATTCGTCTGTGTGCGTAAAGACCAGGGCGGCTGCTGCGACGCAGCAGCCGAGTTGTATAGGATTTTGACGACTTTATCGGAATGGAACTCCACGGTGCCGAGAAGAGGAGTAATAAGAAGACGAAGTTGTTTTGCTACGACGCCTAGCGGCGGGCACGCGTCATCGGCATATACATCTAGGAGTGGAAACGGGGTTGAAGACCAGCGCGGCACGCCGCGGAATGCGGCGACGATCACGGATTTGGGAATGTTTGCGACGACCGCGGCGTACTTGGTCGCCAGGTCGCCGCCAATCGCCGCGGGCTCAAACACAACAACGTTTTTGAGGGCCGCATCCGGCAGCAGCGCAAGCGCCAGGATGCCGGCAGGGCCTAAACCTATAATTGCGATTTTCATCTAGATCCTTATTTTGGAAGATGAAAATCAGTGACGCAGCCCTTTTGCTCGATGGACTCGGTCGGTATTTTACAGATGTTTATAAGGCGTTTGATTACAAAGACGATGCCGATCTGCGCGACTATTTAGAATTTGTGGTCCATGAACCGGCCGAATGGATGCGGGGATTTCCGGCAAAGTGGAAGACGGCCACCACCTTTTATCGGCCACGCGCCGCGTTCCACAAACTTCTGAAGCATGCGACGGTTGTCGAAGAACTCGGTGCCGAGTACTGCGATCGCGTGGACGGAATTCTGTGGCGGGCCTTTAAAGAGGACGGGCCGAAGATTTTGGCGAAACGGGGCGCTAGCGCGGCTGCTGTTGTTGGTGTTGTCGCCGTCGCGAAGAGCGGCGAAGTGAGCGCGGAAGGGAGCGATTGCGGCACACCGCGACTTGAGGTGCTGGATGATGCCGCAAGTGTCGTGAGTCGCCATTCAATCCGTCGCATTGTGAAGGGTGAAAACGTGGTGATTGCGTGCCCTGTGATTCCTGTACAGCCCGCCGCCACCACCAACCAAGAGGACGGCAAGTGGCGGCAGAAGTTTGAGGTTCTGTATGCGGCGTATATGGCGCTACTAGGAGATGGTCGCGGTGGTTCCGAGAGCGTGCGCGGGTGGACCGATACGCCCGAAGCGGATCGGTTACGTCACTCGGCTACTCTTCTAGCGGAGGCGTTGCGCTCTTCCGTTTGATCTTGCGGGTCTTGCCGCCAGGTTTGATGTAATCGGCGCAGAGTTTGGGGCAAATGACCTTCTTGGGCCACTTGTACTTGCGCTGAAGACCGCTTGTGTGAAGCATTAATTTTGCCTCGGTGTCCTGCTCTTCCAACGTCATATCATCAAAGTCCAGTTTCTCCGTAATGTAAATATGGCGCAGAAGACTGACGCCCGTGGCCCGTCCAAAAAATTCCTCAAATGTCTTTTTCACAAACACACTGTACGTGTTATTGCTCATCGGCTCGCCGTCGTCCTTTCGGAAAAGATACTCGCGTGGCCACCGCGCCAAGCTTGTATCAATGTCTTTCTTGAGCGCCGGTGGAATTTCCTCCTCCACCGTCTGGTAATACTTACTAGTCTTGAACAAGTTCATGACTAAATAACTCGCCCCTTTGCTTCGCAGCACAATGTAGTTTTCCTCGGTGCCGCGTGGATCCTTTTCCTTGTAAATTTTAATGGCGCCCAGATCGGCCCGCTTCGGCCGGAGATACACAAGAATGGAGAGCAGCAGAAACTGCATGCTGTGCCGTTCCGTATCATGGTACCCCCGCCGCTTCAGCTCCTCGTATTTCTCCTCAATCTCTTCGTAACTTGTGTACTTTTCCACCTGCTTCTCTTCAGGTTCTGATCGCCGGATCTTCGCAGCTTCCAGTTTCGACAAATCTGTGTGCTTCTTTTTCCAGGCTTCGTAGGCTGCTTTGTGCGTGGTCTGAAGCGATTCGTCCAACCGAAAAATAGCAAGGATCACAGTCAACATGTTTTTGCGAGTCGTGATGCTGGGATACGCTTTTTGGAGTTGCGGATAATACGTGTCGGGGTGCGTTAAAATCGTGTAAGTGGAGGCATCGTCCAGCTTACTGCGAATAGTCTTGAGTCGGTTCAAATACGATTTCAACGTCATTTTATTGGTAAACTGTGCTTCCAACAGTTTCGTGAAATGCGCTTCTGTTTGTTCAGCGGTCGCCATCTTGTTTTAAGGTCGTGGTTTTTATTTGCTTATTGCGTATTACGTAATGATTGTAGATAATCCAGAACTGTATCCAGTATCCGACACCGATTGAACAGTATATGCATGCGGTGTTTCATCAAAGGGAATTGTAATCGTTGATGTGTATACGAGTGTGTTGAATTTTGACGCTAAGTCTTTAATCACGTACCAGCCGATTGGAGGTGTTTGTGCTCCAACTGGCGGTTCCCAACTGAGCGTGATTGTTGTCGAAGTGCTTGTGTAGGACGGATTTGTGGGCGTGCCTGGCGGATCGCCGGTTGTGACGATTCTGTATATGGAAGAAGGGGATAAACTGCTTCCATTGATCGCATTCAGGCCTGCAGAATATGTTTTTCCATATTGTAGTCCTGCGAACGTATGGACGTTTATTGTTGAATTCAACGTTACTGTTCCACCACCTGTGCCTCCATTGGTAGACGTACATGTCAAAATGTAATTCTGTGGCCCAACAATTGAACTAATATTCCAATTGTAGCGAATCTGTGTTAAGCCTACCACAGGGCGAATATAGATGCCGGGACTTTGTGCAAACCCTGGACCTGTCCAGAATCCGAGCGTGAATTGCTGTCCTGATGGAAAAGGGGGTGTGTTCATGTAAAGAAATGTTGAGTTCGCAGTATCGGCCGTATACGTTCCACGCACCGTCTCAAACCCTGACGGTGGGACAAATTCATAATACGAGGGCAAAAGATTAGGACCTGCTGCGAGCAGACCGGTGATATTGGGCGATCCTGTAAGAG
>Ga0214921_10012645_pt1 | contig 10045 bp, 13 predicted proteins | sample LL1505_MetaG_FD_177992 | JGI IMG/M metagenome (GOLD analysis project Ga0214921, IMG submission 177992) | Freshwater microbial communities from Lake Lanier, Atlanta, Georgia, United States - LL-1505 | ecosystem: Environmental > Aquatic > Freshwater > Lake | place: USA: Georgia | collected...
ATTTAATTATATATATTATTTTCATAATTCTACAGTATTTAGTGTTAATAATATTAATAATGGGTAGCAAGATTTTTAAATCAAAGATAAAGACCATTAATCTAGGTCTTGATGCTAATATATTGATTATTACATCATTTGCTCAAAAACAACTTGCTCAAGCATTTAATTCGGCATATTGAAATTTATAATCCAGAAAAAATTATTGGAATGGATTTTAATATGTTTAGAGTATCAGAAAATATAATTTTACCGACTGTAGTTAATATGGTTATTACTAAAATTCCAACTAATGCTAATTTTGCAAATAAATTACTAGATAGAGTATTTAATTATGATATTATAACAAATGATAAAAGTATTACATCTGATATGCCTAAACAGTCTGCATTTTAAACAAAACTCTATAAATTAAATCATTATTATGAACTAAATTTGATTATTTTATTAAAAATATAAGTCTGATTAATTGAATTTTAAAATGGATGAAAAAAAGATAATAGAAGTATCCGATTATTTGAAAGTTAATTTTAATAAATTAATTCGACAAATTATTAAAGATATTGATATTGAAATTGATAAAAATAAACCATTAATTAAAGACCTTGACGATATTGAAATAATTCCATTGTCAAAATCAACTATTTTCAATTGGTCAAAAGAATTTCATTCATTAATTGAAGAACTATCTTTAATTATTAATCATTATCAAAAAATTATTCCAGAATTTGAATGTAATATTTCAATATTTCCATTTGAGCATTATTTCCATATTGGTTTAAATCATACATCTAAATCAATTATTGATAAGGATTTAATTGAAAAGAGACGATGTCATTTATTTCAAAACCATTCACCTGAAAGTCATATCAGATATTCGTTTGATCAAGATTATGGTTGGAATAATTATAGAGTTACATTTTATTTTGAATTTCCATTAAAATATATATAGTAGAAAATCTTAAAATTATTGTTTTAAATATGGAAAATTATATTAAAGTTATTCATCGTAAATTTGAAGAAATTTTCGAATTATTTCCAGCTTCGAGATTTCCTTTAGAACCATATCAGTTAATAGAAAATAATCAAAGTAAATATTTACCAAATGAAAAACCAACAGATATAGAAAAATCAATAGACGCTAATAAATGCGAAATTGAAGGTAATATTTTAAATTTTTTATGCCCACATTGTAAATATTATACAGAAGTAGCAATTAATGAATTGAACTGTAGAATATTTAGACATGGTTTTGTTGTTCAAAAAAATGAGAAAGGTGAAATTATTGCTTTATTAAGTCAAATAGGACCTCATGAAAGTGAAGAAAAATGTAATGAATTGCGAAATCAACCTAATATTACTGGGTGTTGTAAACCATTTCAAATCATTGGAGATAATACAAATGGATTCTATGTGCAAATTTGTGGGTATATTTAATGATTCTGATCATATTCTTCAAGAGAATTATTATTCTCTTGATTATTATTTTCTTGATTATTATTCTCTTGATTAGAATTTTTAATCATTTGCTTATAAAATTCATTTGCTTGTTCCGGTGTATGAAATTCAAATAATTCACTACTTTTATGTGTATGAAACACAACAACTTTAAAAATTTTATTTTCAATATCAATGCGCTTAACTGCAACTGACATTTTTAGATTTAATTGGATAATATGATGAATATTATGATAGATAATGTTTAATAAAAAATCAATTTTTGCTAAATAATCATCAATTATTAAGATCTTCTTGAGTCCATTCTCTTGGAGTTTGTTTTCTTAATTGTCGAAATTTTTTAAATAATAAATTATTAAGATTTCTAGCTTTTTGCTTGTCAACATTATTAATTTTTTGAAACAAATAAAATACATTAACCATAGATTGTCCAGTTGTTGATAAATAATTATCTTCATGATATTTAATTAATTTATAACCTTGATTAGTTGACATTTCTTGAACAATTGTTATTAAATTAGATAATTCTAATTCTTTTGTTGATCCTTCAGTAGAAAGACGTGTTGTTATAGTTCCTTCAAAATGATACCATGGTTTATATGATAAAAACATATTTTTAATAGTTATTATAATGCTGGTTTTAGAATTATCATTACCATATGGACATCCCATACCATCATGAATAACATATTGATATCCATTTTTAACTTCATCACACATCCAACTTTTTTTACATCTAATATTTAACTTCTTATCTTTAATTGTTTGAAATAATTCTTTATATTCTTGAGTATTATTAGTAATAGCCGTAATGTTATAATTAGGAACTCCAGCATTTATTAAATCAATTGTACCACCAGCAAATTTTCCTTCTAATATTAAAACTTTCATATCTTCGGGAATTTCATCTAATCTTTTCATCCAAGGTCGTTTTGTTTTTTGCATACCAAAATATGTACTTTCATTAATGTATTTATGTTTTTTTGTTAATACGATTTTTTTATTCGAAACATGTTTAATTTTCCAGCTTTTGTTATTAATAGGAAATTTATCCTTTAATTCTGCCATGGATAAGGTTTGTATTGATATATTTTTACAAAAAATAAATCAATTTTAGCTACTGATTTAACAATCTTCCCAACTAGCAGCTGATGATTGTACTTTATCTTTATTTGATAGTTCAACCTTAAGTTCAATATCTAATGATTCTGCTTTCATTGCAGTATCCATTTCTTCAGCATCTTTTCTATTTTGAAACCAGAAGAAATAATAATATTCGGTTCAATAAACAAATACATCTTTACCACGAATTTTATTTACGCCAGGCATTAAAATAACACCATGAACATTATCAGGAGAAGCAAAATTTCCTGTAAAATCTTTACTGTTTCTGCTTGAAAGGCGTTGATATAATGTATTATTATCATCTTTATAGCAACAAACACAATAATCAAATCCTTCAGGTTTGTGAAAACTTTTACTGTCCATCGCTGAATGAGTACAAACAAATGATATTATTTCTTTTAATTTTGGTTGTGTTTTATTTCAATTTTGAAATTATATTCAACAATTATTAATAAAAAGATGACTACAAGAAGAACAATTGATGAGAAAAAACAAGAATTTAATGTTAAATGGCAAGGAAAAATTGATGATAAATTTATTGATTATAATTTGCCGATTAAATCAAATCAAAAATTCATCTGTTTGAAAAATGATATTGACCATAATTATTCGAGTTATTTTGATGAAGATGAAAAATATGTTATTTTTACATCAACATTATATCGTATGTTTAATAATTCAAATTGTTGTCCAATTTGTATAAAACAATCTCAACATAAACCACCAACTAATAAAATATCACAAGTCGAAATAGATGAAAAAATTAAACTGCATGAAAATAATATTCAACAAATAAATGGTAAACAAACTATATTAATAAGTCCATATATTAATATGCAATCTGATCATATTTTTGAATGTAGTTGTGGTAAACAATTTAACAGAGCTATGACAGATGCATTACGGCAAGATAGAATGCTATTATGTTTAAATTGTTCCAAAAAAGCATATAAACATGACGAAATACAGGAACGTAAGAAAATATTTAATGAAAAATGGATAAATATTATAGATGACTCGTTAATTGATTATTCAAAATCAACGAAAGAAGTGCAATCATTTATTTGTTTAAAACAAGATATTAATCATAAATATTCAGAATTATATAATGAAGATAAAGAACATGTCATTTTTAATTCTACTATTGATCAAGTACTTAGAAATGAAAATCATTCCTGTCCAATTTGTATAACAGAATGGAGACAGCAAGAAGCCTATAATAAACTATCTGAAGAAGAAATAAACACTAGAATAAAACAACATCTAAATAATAAATGTAATGAATTTGGTCAACAAACTCAACTTATTTCAAAATACGCAGGAATGTCAGAAGTACATGATTTCCAATGTATATGTGGAAATTTATTTCAAAGACGAATGACAGATATATTAAGAAATGATAGATCATTTTATTGTTTAGACTGTTCATATACAGGAGCCTCACGCATTGCTTTAGAATGGTTAAGTTCATTAAATAATCCCAATTTAATATCAATTAAATCAGGAAGAGAATATACAATTCCAGGAACTAGATATAGGGTTGATGGGTTTGATCCTTTAACCAAAACTATTTATGAATTTCATGGCTGTGAGTTTCATGGACATTGTACTACCAATAAAAATTGCCCATTAACAAAAAATAAAGGATCATTTTCCTATTACGGTGATTTGTATGTTGATTTGTATGATAAAACTCAAACTAGAAAGGATGAATTAATTCGACTAGGATATAAATATATAGAAATTTGGGAGTGTGAATATAAATCCATGAAATAAAACTATAAAAATAAATGAAAAAAAAAATAATTATTTTTTTTTTCATTTATTTTTGTGATCGCTCTTAGGTGCTATATCTTAATACAGCTGAGCCATCGGTAATTAATAAGAAGTTAATAGCACTAGCTACGCGTAATCTTAACTCTTAAATTTCTAAAAGAGACGAGACTATATTTTAAGTATTTATTTAAATAAATACCAACCATCGTTTAGTCGTTGAACCTTCATCTATTATTAATTAAAATAATAGATGCTTGGCTGCGGGTAACCCATTGATAATTATCTTAAGAATTTTTACCATAGAATGGACTGATTACCATCTACCATCTTTATATTACTATAAAGCGGTGGTATCTTAAGCTTTAGGGACTTCCCGAACAGTTTGATAGTTTTGCCTATTCATATTATAGAATATCTATAATATTACAATAGACTTGCGAATTATTACTAATTCACAGCGACAGATGAATTTATCGCAAGAGTACCAAGTGCCGTGGTACCCAATTCAGAAGGGCTAGTAGCAATAACAGAGCTTGTGTAACGGAAATAGAATTCACGAGCTCGACTAACGTTAATATGAGAAGATGGTTGATAAGTACCAGGATAGATACAGAAGTTAATCATCATTAGTCCTCGATCATCAGGAGTATTAATGTTGCTACCTCCATAGGTGTAAGGAATATAATCACTGAAGAAACTGTTTTCAATGTTATTATAAAGTGGGATACCATGGGCACTCACCGTCAAATAATCAACAGTTGGATAGAAGACATTAACAGTCAATTTTGGACTAGAAAGTTTGCTAATTGGATTATTATGGGCTGCAGCAGCTTTTAATGCAATTGCACTTGTTGGTGCTGGAACAATTGTCATAACAGTTGCACTTGTTGTACTTAAAACTGTACCAACATAACCAGCAACACTGACTAAATCACCAGCTGAGAATTCAGTACTGAATGCTGTACCAACTGCAGTAACAACACCAGCTGTACTAATAGTTAAATCATTATTAACAGTTGGTTGAGTAATTGAACTCAAGCTTTGTGCACTTACAGCTTGAGAAAGTTGATAATCAGTACCAACAACACGACCGAAAGAATGCCATTTATCCAAATGTTGAGATCCAGTAGCATAAGCAGTCATTTTTACACCAACATACATGGTTTCAATTGGCCACTTCATCTTGTTTAACAAGATTTCATCATTAGCATTAGAAAGAGATTGAGTTTGTTCACGGTGAACTCGAATGAGTGAGAAACCAATACGCTTAATGAAAATATCATGAACTTCAGGATTAACGAAAATATTGTTAATGTAAAGTTCAGCTTTGCAAACTTCATTGGTAGCAGCTGTAAGAGATGCTTTAGGATCAGCCCAAGTACCAACACCTCGAGGAACTAAACCATACATAACAGAAGCAGCAGCAAGAGTTAATGTAATATAACGTTGACCATGTGGAATTGAAACGCTAGGAATAACAAGACGAGGATCTTTGTTAAACCAAAACAACAATGGAATCCACATTTCAATTGCACCAGCTGCAGCACTGGAATGTGCTGTAACATTATTAACGTTAGAATTAGAAGTTAGAGATGGTGTTTGAGGACCATTGAGAACAGCACCAGCGATACGATGACTAACAGGAGCTGCACCAGTATTAACCAATCCAGTACTGGAAGTTTGTTGTCCAGTCAAATCAACACCAGGTTGACGGAAGAAACCCTCACGCGGCAATTCTTGAGCTACACATCTATACCATGCTTGACGTTTATTAGGAGTAACTAAGAATTCTCTGTGCATGTTAACAGAAAGAGATGTATATTCATCAAGAGGATTACCATTAACATCGAATTTAACACGATCCAAAACACGTTCACCAGGGAAATGACACCAACGGAAAGCTGCCGCATGACCAGCACCTTGTGTGAGGGTAGATGTATCAGTAGTAGCAAAGTTAGTAGTACGAGAAATAGTTGGAGGGTTAAGAATCAAATGAACAGCCATATCTCCAAAGAAATCACCAAATTGTGGAATAGAGAACTGAACTTCACCACCAAGTGAAGAAGTTGTACTTTGAGGATTAACTTTATTATATTCATAACCAATCGCAGCAAATGGTTTGAAATGTGCATTCATGAAAAGAATATGTGTCTTTTCGATATCTAAAAGAGTCGGAGTACTATCAGATACTAAAGGATCTCTGGAACGAGCTTCCTCAATTAAAGCTAATCTGCGGTTTAACAAAGCCGTAGCCATAAGCATACGATCTTGTTTACCATCATTGGTAATAATTTGGAAAACACCACCAGTTGCCATTTTTAATGGTAGATTTTAAATTGTAATCTTCTAAAGAAAATAATAAACTATATCATTACATCGATAAAAATAGAATAAAAAAAATATTTATTATATCATGAATAATTATAATTCATCTTAAAATTATTTGTTGAATTAATTTATTCAAGATTTATTATACTTAAATTTTTTGATATTAATTATCAGTAAATAATGATTTATAGTTAAATTTGATTTTAATTTTAATATTATTATAATAAGACAATTAATATTACGATTTAAGTAATAAATAATGAATAAACTAGATAATCCATTACCCGAAATAGATAAAAAAGCCTGTGAATATGCTGTATTAGAATTTGAAATCAATCAAATTCTTCGTGAATTCGATTATGCAACAGATACTAATGAGAACGATGATAAAACTTTAGATTATATTTATAGGATGTTAAATATTGTACATAATCAAGTAAAAATGTCTAAAATTAAGTTTAAAAAAATGGAAAATGATTTAAGAAATGCCGAAAAACGTGCTGAAATGTATAAAGAGGAAGTCGAATATTATGAAAGTAAGTTTGATACTACAAGTTCTATGGATTCTGAGTGGAATGATTCAATTGATGAACGTGAATTTAATGCACATAATTTAGATTTTAGTCGAACTCCAGGTCATACTGGAATTGAAAGAAAAAGTCAAATTTTTAAACAACATGAAGAAGGTCAAGAACATTTCGTACATCAAAATCAGGAAGAAGGATCTAATCAAAAAATCTTGAATATGTTGGGTTTAAATGGACAATCTATACAAAATCATCCAACTCATCCACAAATAAAAAAAACAAATGGAAAATTTTCTTTTTATCCAATGCCATTTATGTATTCGCATAATCCAATTACAGAAAGATACTTTAAATCATATCCATCATTCAAAATTAATGAATTACCAAATCAGAACACTAATGATTAATCCATTATCTAATAGATTTTAATCCATTATCCATTTATTATCTTTCCAGCTCCAAGTTTTATCTCTTGCATCAACATATGCAGATAAACTATATTTACCAAGAACAGCATCTTCATCTAAATATAAACCATATTGCTGTTCATTTATTTTTTTCAATATACCTTCTTTTGTAACTTTTCCACTTAAACCATCATTATATAAAAATTTTACACTTCCTAATACTTTATTATGATAAACTTCTATTTTATTACCAGTTTTATCATAATAAATACCTGTCATATTAGTTATTGTATTGATATGAATTAAAACCATAACTAATAATACTACAATAATAACTAAAGTTAATACTGTTATAGTTATTATATAATTATGTGTACGATCTGATAATTCTTCTTCTGCCGCAGCTTTATAGTTTAATCCGGTTTTATAATCTAATTCATTAAAAATTTTAACTTGATTATCTATTGGATCAAGATATTCATATGAATATCCCATGTCATGTTCACGGATTCTTTTTTCAATATCATCTAAATGCGTAGCAATCGACATTTTGAATATTAAAATAATTTTACCAAAAGTAGATTAATTATCTAAAAAATAAATGTTCTATATCAATAATTACAAATATTTTAATAAGATATTTCAAACTGAAGGAGTTCCAATTGGAACAATTAATCCTCCTTCATATTCATCACTATCAGGATTTAATGTTGGATCTCCTCCCCAAATACGTGAAGCATCCATTGGACTCATATTATAATAATAATATGCAGATGATAAAGCTGCTAAAACTCCAACAACTTTAACTATATTTACAGTTTTACTGTAATTATCATCCCAATATTTTGCATTATACTGATCATCGCTAGCATCTTGTGGTTTTTGAATAGGTTTTGTATTATTATAATTATTCCAACTTGTAAACCATACAACTAAACAAATAATTAATACTAATAATGAAGCGATTAGCCATTGAACATTATCCATTTTAAATATGTAGAATATTTTTACAGATATTAATTATATTACTATATATAAAAAACTATTGTTTTTATAAATGTTAATTAAAAAAGAAAAAATATATACAATATGCTAAAAAATATATAAAATATATAAAAATGACTGAAGTAGGTATGTATTATCAACAAAAAGATTATAAAGGAACTTCACATCCTTTGTTTATTGAATATTTTTTATCACGAAATATTATTAAAAGCGTAATAATTAATATCATTAGATTAAATACTATTATTGTCCCATTGTCATAAAATCTGGCGCTTCAGACTTAGTATAAATCTTATCAATATCGACTCTCCTACCACCTTGGCTAATTCTAGTCATTTGAACTTTAATAGCATCAAGCTCATCTAATAATTTATCTTCTTCATCTTCATTCATACGATCAACACCAAATTTAGATAAATTTTCACTGCCAAGAGATCCATAATTCTTTTCAAATTCGGGATCTTTTTTACCATGAACAGCTTCAAGTTTCTTACGTTTACCTTCAACCACTTTATCCATCATATCTTTAGCTAATACTCTCTCGGCTGCTTTCATCTTAAACATTTCGTCAAAGATTGCCATGTTAGCGCCGAAGTATTCTATTCTATCACGATTATGTTTATAAGGTGCAATCATTGTCCAATGTCCAAATTTGACATCATTAATACCAAAATGAATATCTCTTGCATGTTCATGTCGAAATTGTTTAATTTGTTCAGCAATACTAATTGTTTCACCAGTTTTAGGATCTTCTTTTGGAACTACATGACGATATGGGAAAATAGATGCATCAAAATCTGGTTTTTCATGATACAAATCTCTAGTTGCATCGAGAAGTTGTTCATAATGTTTATCAAGATAAACATTAAAACGATAAAAGAAATCACCTGGTGGAATTAAATCACGTACTGTTTGATGAAGTGTTTGATCACGAGCTTGATTACGTCTATCAAAATAATCAGTATAAGTTGGATCCTCCATAGGAATAACTTTATGGTCACTTCGAAGAACTTTCATATTATTAGGATCATCAGGATCATCAAGTTTTAATTGAGCAAGTTTATATTCAACCTCGGTACACTTAATTTGTCGCTTAACCTTCATAAGTTGACCATCTCGACTTTTAATAGTTCTAACAACTTCACGAATACAAGGTTTTTCAAGTACTTCACCTTCAGCAACTTTCTTTTTTTCTTCAAGAAATTTTTCATATAATTCGGCAGCCTCTTTTTTCTCATTAACATTTGAACGTTTTGATTTTTCAGTACGACGTTTTTCTAAAAGAACTGCCATTTCGGCACTTGGTGTTAAAATAGGACGACGTTCTGGGTCTTTGTAATTTGGTTTATATCCAGGACGAGCATGTCTATCAGGATCATAACCAAATAAATATTCAAGAAATTCAACAATAACCATACG
>Ga0214921_10012646_pt1 | contig 10044 bp, 8 predicted proteins | sample LL1505_MetaG_FD_177992 | JGI IMG/M metagenome (GOLD analysis project Ga0214921, IMG submission 177992) | Freshwater microbial communities from Lake Lanier, Atlanta, Georgia, United States - LL-1505 | ecosystem: Environmental > Aquatic > Freshwater > Lake | place: USA: Georgia | collected 2015-05-28
ATACCACTGCACGCTGCGTCGATAGGGTGCCAAGTTAAGACAGGTGCGGTGTATCGAGAATCATTCATAAGTTCTCTTACTGAAGTCCACCCATTGGTATCCGACTTAGGTGCTGGTGGTGTTGCAGTGCCATTACCTTTATTATCGGTATTGCTCGGAGTAGCCGGTGCATCAACAAACTTGTATAGCCCTTCAGCTATAGGCCAGCCATAGTTCTTACCCTTTTGCATAAGATTTAGTTCATCCCAGGTATCTTGACCAAACTCGGTGGTCCACATATTCCCGTAGTTATCCCAAGCCATGCCTTGGGTATCTCTTAACCCCTTAGCCCAGGCGTAGTTACCGGGCTTAGGATTATCGCTTGGAACGCTGCCATCTAGATTCATTCGCAATACGGAACCAGCTAAACGGTTCCAGTTTTGGGAAGTGGTTCCTCGAAGGCCAGCATCTCCCATGCTCACCCATAACTTGCCATCAGGTCCAATTGCAAGTCGTCCACCATTATGAGTGGTTGAGAGGGCGGATCTGTCGATTCCTTTTATCAACACTCTCTTGTTTGCTAAAGACCAGTTACCGGCAACGTCTGAGTCGAGGTCATACTTCAGAATTCTGTTGTCGTTCAATGTAGTGAGGAAAACAAACAGTGACAGCTTTCCACCTGGTCTATCTGCGGCATACGTCATACCGAGAGTTCCGCCTTCACAGAACTTAACACACGGAGGTGTAGTGCTAGTGAAAGCAACTTTGCGCACTTTGAAGTCTTTATCAATTTGAGAGATGGTTCCGCTGTCTCGTTCGTCAATCAAAGCTTGGCCATCAGGCAGGAAGACAAGTTCCCAAGGAGCCCGAAGACCGGTGACCAGAGTCGTTGTTTTACCGGTTGGAACTGCATAACTTGGCAGTACTGGTTCTGGGGTAGGTGTGACAACTGGCTTAGAAATAGGAATGTCTATTTCAGTACTTGCACTGTTGGTGGCAAAGGCAAAAACAGATCCCACCACAAGAGCCCCAACAATGAGAAATTCAAAGAGCGGGTCCTTTGACACTTTCTTTGATTGAGGCATTGAGCTATTCCTATTGCTTAGTAAACCAAGGAATAAGCATGCTCACTCTTGATTGATAATCCTTATAGTCAGGATACTTGCTCAAAGAGATTTGCTCCGTAAAGCGTGCCGAACCAAGAAACAAAGCAGTCAAAACCAATGCCCCGAGAAGATATATCAGCTTTCCACTACCACCAGTTGCAAAGCCCCAGAGACCGAGAACCCACCATTGCGCCTGTTCAGCAAAGAAGTTTGGATGGCGAGAATTAGAAAATAAACCTTTATCCAAGAACCCCTTCGCCTTGCCTGCTTTCTTTAGCTGGTGGAAGTTCCACTGTTGCTGATCAGCGATGAATTCGAAGATAAGGAAACCGAGAAAAAGCACTGCAAACAAGACATCGCTCAATGCAAGCTCTGAAGGGTTCGCCAGCGCCAAGTTTGCAGGCAAGGTAATAGCAAGCAATAGCGCATTTTGGAAAATAACAATAAAGAAGACATTAAAAAGCTGATATCCAACAGGTGACATCTTCTCTCGAAGGATAGCCCAACGATAGTCCTCTCCGCCAGGTGCGTAACCACCTTTACGTGCGAAGTTGAATGTCAAACGAGCCCCCCATAAAGTAACCAGCAACGCCATTAGGTCTAGACGAATGTCAGAAAAACCTGCCCCGTAGGCAAAAACCCACATATATGCAATCGGGATAATAGACCAGATTCGATCCACCCAAGAGTATTCCTTGGTTATCACGGATGTTAGCCAAGTGGCAAAACACATTCCAACAAATAACCAGAAGTTGATTTCTAAAGCAGACATAACACTCCTTTATTCAAAAAGATATTATCTTTCAAATTCAGAAAACTACTGCCAAACAGGTTCGGTGATTTTATCTACGAGAGCTGCCTGATTGGCCCCGAGTGCATCTCCTGCGGCGCAACCTAATAGAACACCTCGTGCTCTATCTAAGGTGTGTTCTCTTTGAAAGCTCAGGAATGTTTCCGAAATCTAAAAAGAATTGCAGCGGCTGCTGCTGCCAAAACTGCTGCTAGCAAACTGGCTACTAGTGCCTGACTATGCTCAAGGACCTGATTACTAAACACTATGTCATTGACTAGAAATGCAACCGTAAAGCCAATTCCACCAAGAACAGAAATTCGAGCATAGTCAGATATTGCTAAGGTCTTCTCGCCTGACCTTCTTACAAGCAATGAGCCAAGCCAAGCCCCTAGGGTGATCCCGATGGTCTTACCGATAACCCTTAGCAGAATTGCAATACCAACTACGCTGCCAACAACCTGAGCTAAAGTGGTATTTATTTCCACCGCTAAAGCGCAAAAGGCAAATAGCGGTAAGACAATGTATGCCACCCAAGGTTGAATTATTTCCTCCAGCTTGGCTATATATTCTGTTGGAATTAGCAGCCCTAGAATTGCTGAGCCTGTCACGAGTGCACCAGTTTGAATCGGTGCACCTAGAAAAAGTGCAATAACAACAATGGCCAAAATGTCATCGATGATTGCGAAGGCCATCAAGAATGGTCTGCTCCCGGAAGGCATCCTAGAAGCAAACAAACTAAATACTGCTAGAGCAAAAGTAATATCGGTGGCCATTGGTATTGCCCAGCCACCCTGGGCGACTGGATCTTCTCTTGTGACAAAGAGGTAGATCCCTGCAGGAACAAGGGCACCCAGCACAGCTGCGAGCAAAGGAACAAGCAGTGCCCTCTTGTTCTTAAACGTGCCTTGGGTCAGTTCTTTTTTGAGCTCTAATCCGACCAAAAAGAAGAATAAGCAAAGCAATGTCTCACTTATTTTGTGTAATGGCTCGAGGTTCTGAAACATGTGAACTGTTCCAGGCAGGTTAGCCAATACCAACCCAAATAGCCCTGCCGCGACAAGCAACAGCGCTGCATTGCGTTCAACTTTGATAAACCTCAGCCACATCCCTTAAGCCTATGCTCTCTAAGGGTTGGTTAGGCTGGCAGGGTGCCCAAAACCAACGAAATCGGACGACCCGGCAAATCCCGTAGCTGGCTTTTCAATTACTTTGGCGCAGGCCTAATCTGGGGATCATCATTTTTCTTTATAGAGTTTGCCAACTCTTCGCTACCACCTATTGGGGTTGCCTTCTGGCGCTGCCTTTTTGGATCGCTCACCTTGCTGGCTATCGTCCTCTGGCGCAAGATAGATTTGCGTCGTGATGGCAAAATGCTCGCACTTAGCTTTGTCGTTGGGTTATTCAACACGGCTATTCCATTTGTCCTTTTCGCATATGGTGAACACCATGTTTCTTCCGCCTTTGCCGGCATGGCTAACGCAATTACTCCAGTAGCGACTGTGATTGCACTACTCACCGTATTTAGAGGCGAAAAGGTTTCAAAGAATCAATTGATTGGACTCGGCGTTGGTGTTCTAGGGGTCATTACTCTAATTGGTGCCTGGCAGGGAATTGAAACTGATTCTTGGTTAGCTGTTGGTGCTGTTGTCTTGGCTGCTAGCTGTTATGGATTTGGTGGGCCATTCATTAGACGCTTTATTGAACCGCTGGGTCACCCCTTAGAAGTTGCTGCCTTTGGTCAGATTACAGGGGCAACAATCCTGCTTGCCCCTTTATATTTCTCAGGAGAACTAACCACAGCCCCGCTAACCAGTCAGTCAATAGGAGCAGTTGTAATCCTAGGCGTATTTGGAACTGGGATTGCCTATACGCTTTACTATCCGTTACTAAGACAAGTAGGTTCAGCTGTCTCTTCTTCTGTGACTCTGATTACACCGTTGGTTGCAGTAACTCTTGGTGTAGTGATATTGGGTGAACAACTCAAATGGTATGAACCGGTTGGTGGGGTTATTATCCTGCTTGGTGCAGCTATCGCTCAAGGATTATTTAGAAAAAGAAAATCTTTAGCGATGTAATTACTTGATGCTCACATCAAGTTTAAGCTCACCGTAACTGCCCTTTGGAACAACAGGTTTATTAGGTTTTACCGGAGCCAGAGCCTTGAATGCAGAACCTAGAGCAGGTCTGATGTCTTGTTCACCTTTATTGGGCCAGTGAGCACAAGCCCACTCTGCTTGAGCTGCGATACTCAAAGACGGATTCACTCCAGGGTTTGCCGAGAGCGCAGCACCATCAAGGATATGTAAACCAGGCTGCCCATAGGCACGTAAGTATCCATCAAGAACACCTTCTTCAGCGCTGCCTGCTATAACGGCACCGCCCAGGAAGTGCGCTGTCATCGGGATACCAAAAGGTTCGGTAATTACCGCACCCGGTGTTCCATCGAACTGTTCAGCAAGCACCCTTGCTAAATCATGACCCTTAGGAACCCAAGCAGGATTCTCCTCACCATGACCTTGTTTAGATGTGATCTTGGTTCCAAAAATAGTTCTCTTTGCCAAGGTAACTAGCGAGTTGTCTCTAGCCTGCATAACTAGCAAAATCAGAGTACGTTCAGGCCAACTTCTCAAGTTATACATGCTCGGTAGTCTTCCGATATTTCTTATGGAAGCACCGATAAGCCTTAGGAATGTTGGCTTCTGGCCACTCTTACCGGAAGCCATGATTGACTCCATGATGCCCATGAAGCCTGAACCTTTGCCGTATCTAACTGGCTCAACGTGAGTGTGTTCGTCTGGGAATACCGAAGAAGTAATAGCTGAACCTAGCGAGAAATCAATGGTCTTCTTCTTAGCAACAACACCTAGCAGTGACTCGCTATTAGTTCTACTCAAATACCCGAGCTTTGAGCTCAGGCCCTGCAGGTGGCCGCGTCGACGAGTTTTGTGTAATAGCTTTGCAGTCCCTAGAGCCCCAGCTGCAACAACAACCTGATCAGCAGTTACCTTCTTAGCTTTTATCCAGCCCGTTGAACCACTACCTCTAGTGCTAATTACATAGCCATCGGAAGTATCGATTACGTCAGTAACCGTTGTGTTTGCTACAACTTTTGCTCCAGCTGATTCTGCTAAATACAGATAGTTCTTCACCAGTGTGTTCTTTGCCCCATGACGACAACCGGTCATGCATTCACCACAATTAATACAGCCTGTTCGGGCAGGCCCCTTACCACCAAAGTATGGATCTTGAACTGTCTTACCTGACTCACCAAAGTAGATGCCGAGCTCAGCCATCTTGAAGGTATTGCCGTAGCCTAGCTTGTCTGCAGCCTTTCGAAGTTCGGTATCACTGGAACTTAGATACGGATTCGTCTCAACACCTAGCATGCGCTCAGCTTGAGAGTAATAAGGAGCTAGTTCCTTCTCCCAATCACACATCTCGGACCATGTTCCTGTTTTATAGAAACTAGTCGGTGGTCGATAGAGAGTGTTGGCGTAGACCAACGAACCACCGCCAACACCAGCGCCAGACATGACCATTACATTGCGCAACAAGTCAATTCGTTGAATACCTTTAAGTCCAAGTTTTGGAAAGAACAAGAACTTCTTCAGATTCCAAGATGTCTTAGCGAAATCGTCATCTTTGAATCTAGCCCCTGCTTCAATGACAAGAACGTTGTATCCCTTTTCAGTCAGCCGAAGGGCAGCGATAGACCCGCCAAAGCCTGAGCCGATGATAACAACATCAAAATCTTTTGTGGCCATAGCTTATGGCAGTCGCAAAGGTGCAGAGGCTAAGCGTTCTTGAGCTACCCACTTCTGGTTATAACCAGTGGAAGAGCTCATGAGATCTAGGAATGGCTTAGGGTCAAATTCCTCTGGACCCATAACTCCAACACCTTCCCAGATGCCATTAGCTATTAGCTCTAGAGCAATCAACGGGTTGAATGCAGTTTGAGCAACGACTGCCTGCGCTTCAATCTGAGCCATAGTCTCAGCGTTATCGGCTACGTGGTAGATGTATGTGGCTCTTGCTGTTCCATCTTTACTCTTACCCGTAACAAGAACACCAGCACAGGTCTTACCTGTCATGCGAGGGCCAATGGATGCTGGATCTGGCAAGACAGAAACAACAACATCTCTAGGGGCAACTTCAACCGGGCCTTGTGCAGAACGAACTCGAACAGGCTTAGTGGCATCTAATCCAAGGCGGTGGAGAGTCTTTAGCACGCCAATGAAATCTGAGCCCAAACCATACTTGAAGCTAACTCGTCCCAACTTCATCGTTCTTGGCAGCATAGTGATTTCTTCGTGCTCTATGTTCACACACTCAACAGCGCCAATACCTTCGGGGAATTCAAAGATCTCTGGCTCGCTGAACGGTTCTGTTGTGAACCAGCCCTTCTTCTTCTCAAACAGGGTTGGTGGGTTCAAACATTCTTCAATGGTTGTCCAGATAGAAAATGATGGAGCAAAAATTTCTTTGCCATGCTCATCGGTAACAACCAGGTTTCCACCATCCTTGACAGAGGCTTCATCAATTTCACTGAACAGGTAATCAGCGGCATAGCGAACAAAGATGTTGCTCATACCAGGCTCAACACCGATGCCAACAAGCGCTAACTTTCCCGCACGTTGCCACTGTTCGTGCAAGGCATACTGAGCATCACCCAGTTTGATACCTGTCTTGTGGAACGGATCCTGCTCATGGGCCTCACTCAGGCTAAGTGCCATATCCAGATAGTTGACTCCCGCTGTGTAACAGGCGGAGAAGATTGTTGAAACGAACTTAGGCTCAACAGCGTTGATGACATAGTCGACCTGGTGTTCGGTAATTAGAGCGGCGACTTGAGCAGCATTAGATGCGTCAATCTTTGCTGATTGGAATTTAGCAGCGACATCATCACCATACTTGTTTTGAATCCAAGCAATAGTTTTATCTGCTCTTGCTTGGTCGTAGTCACTGACTACGAAAGTTTCATAGAAGCTACGTGTTGCAGCAATCTTTGCAACTGCATCTCCAACACCACCGGCGCCGACTAGAAGAATGCGCATAGTTATTTCACAACCTAATTATTTTCAGGTAACCGTCTTTGGTTACAAGAACCAGCCTACCTAAGCCAGTTAGGCATCCCCTGCTCGACGGCGCAGCCGTTGAAGAAACTCTATTGTTCTAGGGTTTTGTGGGTTGCTAAAGAACTCTTTAGCCGGCCCTTCTTCAATAATTACCCCGCCATCTAAAAATACAACCCAATCAGCAACATCCCTAGCGAAGGTAAGTTCATGGGTGGCCATAAGAATAGACGTCCCGCCGGCTTTTAGGTCTCTAATAAGTTCTAGGACTTCACCAACCAGCTCAGGATCCAACGCGCTGGTAACTTCATCCAAGAGAAGCAAGGTTGGCTCTAATGCAACAGCTCTCATTATGGCTGTTCTTTGCTGTTGACCACCGGATAACTTGTCTGGATACTCATCTGCCTTTTCTGCCAAGCCAATTCGATCTAGTAAAGCTAAGGCCTTTGTCTTGGCATCAGCGGTTGATAAGCCTTTCACATGCCTTAGCGCTAAGGTGATGTTTTCTTCAATCGATAAGTGCGCAAAGAGGTTATATGCCTGGAAGACTAGACCTACTTGTCTTCTAATTTCATCTTGATTGATCTGAGGGTCTGAAATGTCTTCGTCGTTAAGAAATATCTGCCCATCACTGATCTCTTCAAGCAAGTTCACACAGCGCAACAGTGTCGATTTACCTGAGCCAGAAGAACCAATCAACGCAACAATTTGTCCTCGGTAAAGCTCCAGATCAATTCCTTTGAGAACATCTTTATCGTCAAAGCTTTTCTGTAATCCTTTGACATTCAATATCATCGGGCCTAATTCACTCACAAAACACCACCTGCCTGCTCACGCTTAGCCAAACGTCCCGTTACATAGTCGGCCAACCTAACAGTTGGAATAGCCAATAGAACAAAGAGCAAACCTGCCACCACATAAGGTGTGAAGTTGGCAAAGTGCGCCACCTCAATCTGAGCACCGCGAACAGCATCAACGGCACCTAAAACAGAAATCAACCCAACATCCTTCTGCAATGACACAAAGTCATTCATGAGAGGAGGAGCTACCTTGCGGAAAGCCTGCGGTAAGACAACTAACCGCATTGACTGCGTATAGGTGAGGCCAAGCGACCTGGCCGCCAATCGCTGAGACGGATGAACTGCCTCAATGCCGGCTCTAAAGACTTCAGCAACATAAGCCGAGTAAGTAAGTATCAGCGCTGTTGTTCCTAGAACCTCGGCAGGTATTCTTCCTAAGAATTCAAGCCGTAGTCCTGGGATACCAAAACCCACCAAATACAAAACAATGATTAGCGGTAGACCTCTAAAGAGGTCAACGTAACCTCTAACCAGTAACCGAATCGGGGTAAAAATTGGTGACCTAAGAGTTCTAAGTAAAGCCAAAGCCAAACCAAAAACTAGGACTCCGATAGCTGAGAAGAAGAGCACTCTAAGGTTCAATAAGAGTCCATCTAACACGTGAGGTAAGGCAGCAACTGCAGTGTCATAGTCAAAGAAACTCTTTTGAACTCGATCCCAACCAGGTGTATTGACTAATGACAGCCACGCTATAACTGCAAAACCTAAAGTGCTCAGAATTGCAACAAGGGTTGACTTCTGTTTCCTAGATTTACGAAAAGCCCGCCGGTTCAGCTCAATTTCACTTGGCTGACCCTGACGGGCTTTCGTATTAGACATACCTCAAATCTACTTGAGCACTGGCACACCAGCGTCAGCTGTTAGCCACTTTTCCTCAAGCTTCGCTAAAGTTCCATCTGCACGGAGATCATCAACAGCCTTAGTAACAGCAGCAGTTAGCTTAGAGCCCTTGTCCAACACAAGACCGAACTGGTCGCCCTTGGCAGCGGTTGGAAGTTGCCCAACAATCTTGCCACCATCAAGTTCACAGCATGAAGCATAAAGAGCTGTTGGCAGGTCAAGAACGATTGCATCAACCTGACCGTTTGTTAGCGCAGCCTTTACATCATCATTTGAGTTAAAAGCCTGAGCTGCCTGGGTTGGCTTAATGACATTACCGATTGCATCAAAAGAAGTTGTTCCAGTAGCGGCACCAATTAGGTAACCCTGCAATTCAGCAATGCTGGTAGCAGATGCTGCTGGAGATCCAGCAACTGTTACTACAACCTGAGCTGTCTCATAGTAAGCAGAAGAGAAATCTACGTTAGCCTTACGCTCATCAGTAATTGAGTACTGCTGCAAGTTGAAGTCGAAGTTCTTAGATCCAGGTGCAATAGCTTCATCAAAGGTTGTTCTTACCCAAACAACATCTTCATTCTTGAAGCCAAGCTTTTCCGCAACTGCATATGCAACCGCTGCTTCAAAGCCTTTGCCTGATGCAGGGTCATCACCGACAACCCAAGGTTCATAAGCCGGGTTACCTGTTCCGATAGTTAGTTTGCCTGCCGTAATCGTGTCACCTGAAACACTTGTTCCTGAACACGCAGCCAGGGTTGTTGCTAGCAACACTGCTGCAGTAGCTGCCAGTGTTCGCCATAGGGTCTTCTTTGTAGCCATTAGGAACTCCTCTGATTTAGGGGTTGGAAAGATATGACTATTGTCCCCTATTTTTACGGGACTTTTTCATAACTTTACGATCTGTTACTTAGCGGTAAGAATTCCTTAGGAATATTGGTTGCCACCAGGTAACTGGTGAATATAAAGGTGGTTTCAAAGGTTGAGTTGATTAGGTCGTAATCAATCCTGGCCTTAGCTGCCTCAATGTCCTCAGGTGTATAGATATGAGCTGGGAAGTACCCAGGCTTATAGAACATAAGGAAGTAGTGACCCTTAGGGCTCAGTCTTTCTAGGACCCTTGAATAAGAGCCTTTATCAAAGTAAGAAGGTGCCCCATAGAGCCCCAAGATAGTGTCAAATACATCTTCGGGCTGGGACTTATCCCATGCTTCAAAAGTTGAGTTTACTGTTTTGTGCCCAGGGAACTTGTTTACAAGTTTTGCCAACATTCCAGCACTTGGGTCAACACCCAAATAGTCATCAGCAGAGATGTTGTTGTAAGAGAGTGTGAGTCCAGTCCCACAACCTAAATCAAGGACTTTACCTTTGACCCAAGGAGAGAGAATTTTGAATAGATC
>Ga0214921_10012648_pt1 | contig 10043 bp, 4 predicted proteins | sample LL1505_MetaG_FD_177992 | JGI IMG/M metagenome (GOLD analysis project Ga0214921, IMG submission 177992) | Freshwater microbial communities from Lake Lanier, Atlanta, Georgia, United States - LL-1505 | ecosystem: Environmental > Aquatic > Freshwater > Lake | place: USA: Georgia | collected 2015-05-28
AATGCGAATTTCAGCGGAACGGTAACGGTAGGTGCTCTTGTTGTAGGAAGCGGAGTACTCATTCCTTATGGTATCATTGTCATGTGGTATGGACAAACATGGAATATCCCTACTGGTTGGGCATTATGTAATGGTGGAAATGGAACCCCCAACTTACAGGATCGGTTCGTTATTGGAGCAGGAAGTGGATATGGTGTTGGTGCAACGGGTGGTGCTGCAGATGTAACATTGACAGTCGCACAGATGCCTTCCCATAGTCACACCGTTTACATGGATATTCGTGGTAATGAAAATGGTTCAAACGACTATACGCTCGCTGCATATGGTGGTCGAGGTTATAGTCTCGGATCGTCAGCTGCTGGTGGAAACCAATCGCACGAAAATCGTCCACCATATTATGCATTATGTTATATTATGAAAATATAAGAATATAAAGGGGGCTATTATATAGTTTCCAGAATGGAACAAACATTCGTCCCTTCCGATGAGCGCATCAAAGAATGCATTTTTCCATTAAAGGATCTATTGCCCAAATTAGATCAAATCAACTTTGTTTCCTACGATCGAATCGATAAATACTCTCAAAATTGTGATGCAGGCATAATTGCCCAGGATCTTGCCAAGATATATCCAAATATGGTATCATTAAAAAGTGGATTCATTCCGAATATTCAACAAACAGTTGAACATACTTTGATAGAGGATGATATTGTTTCTATTCAAATGACTAATAGTCTTAAGGAAAAAGACGTCATACTTTGCCTAATTAATGTCGACATTGAAAAACAGCCCTTTTCTGCTACTATTGTGAATGCCACAAATGATTCTATTACAATTAAAAAATGGGAGCATTATTCGCCAACTGATAAATTGTTCATTCATGGAACCATGGTGGACGATTATCATATTGTTGATATTGGACAAGTCGGCGTTCTAGGTGCAGCGTGTGCGAAAGAACTGTACCAAATGGTGAAATGCCAAGCGGAGACGATTGCTGCTCTTAACGGAACGTGTGCTACGCTTCAAGCGGCGAATGCCGCGACAAGCAGCCAATTGGCTGCTCTTAAAAAGCAAATAGACGACCTTTCTGCCCGTCTTTCATAATTCACTGACCCATCTTATTTTGTGTTATTCAACATACCAAAAAATAAGATCTTTAGTAGAGATGGCATCGACCCTTGCCAGTTTTAACGCTCGACGAAATGTGCGAGCACCTGCCATTACGGTCAGCACGATCCAAGGATCATCCATTTCAACTGCTTCTATCACCACCACCACACTAACTGGTTCTACGATCTCGTTTTCTACTCTAACCGGATCTACTATGACTGCCAGTACCATAACAGGTAATACCCTTACCCTATCCACCCTAACCGTTTCCAGTATTAACAGCGGAGCACCTGGTGTGGCTGCCTATTCAACTCTGAATGTCAGTTCTATGAACGCGACTTCTTCTATTACCACGTCGTCCATCACTACTTCCAGTATTATTACCGCTCCTGGGTACAACTCTAATATCAGTAATGTTATCTACACCTCTCTGGCCGATTCAGGGCAAACGGCTGCGAACTTTACCACCTCAGGAATGCCTGGAACCGCGCCATCAGGCAGTGTCATTTCGGGTTCCTACCGCGCTACCGCAGGCGCATCTTCTGGTGCCATCGGTATGTGGTTGGGATCCTATACCTACACGGCAGGAACAACCTACAATTTTACATTTACGGGAATGCAGGGATCACAGGCCTTGGCGCTCTACGTCTATCAATATAACTCTGCAGGAACATCATCCGTTCAGATCAGCTCTAATGTATACAGTATTACCACGAGCGCGGCGACCGTTTCAGGATCCTTTACTGCCAACTTGTATCCTGCGACCTACACGGGTTCCATCATCTTTTATTTTCAGGCACTTGCTGTGAATCAGTACGTCAACTTTACATCATTCAGCATGAATGCGGGTGCCATGAATGTGGGAATTGGAACATCGGTACCATCCACCACACTGCACGTCTATACTACTCCAAGTGCAACTACCACTGGTATTCTTTCTACTCGGTATTATATATTTAATCCTGGAGATAATCAAGACGCGTCTGGAACGGATTATGATGGTCCATGGTATGGATTAGGATATTCAGGAATTTCAGGATTATCAGGGAATCCTTATGTCTGTTTAGCTGGATTTTCGGGTGTGGCCATGCGATCAAGTTCTGGTTTTATTCAACTTGCTGCTAATGGAAATGTCGGCATTGGAACAACCAATCCTGCACAAACACTACATGTCTATGGAACCAATCCCTATTTCTATCTGGGAGCAACGGCATCCAATTATAATGTTGCACAATTTTCATTTAATACAGTAAGTTCAGGAAGTACTTCCAATTATGTTTCCATGCAGATCTATAATGGCCCTCCTACGTTATGTCTTAATGGATTAGGACAGGTCGGTATTGGAACAACCAATCCAGGATATATACTCGATGTTGTTGGAACTGCACGTATTTCTACTGGAATTGCGATTGGAGGAGCAAATGTTATTAACTTTGGATATGATGTGGCAGGAAAAGAGTCAAATGCAGGTAAAATGGGATATCAGACTTTTACCACAGGCGCATTAGATATTGTCGGGGCAGGAACATCAAATCGCACTGTTAAAATATGGGATAATTTGTTAGTTGGAAACAATGTTGGATTTGGAACGACATCTCCAAACGATAGATTAACTGTTCAAGCTCCTGCAATTGCAACCGCAACAGGAACAAGTGCATATTGTGGTATTCATATTCAACCGACTGATGCGGTTAACGGTGCTGACTATTATACTGGTATTACTTGGTCTGGAACCAATAGCAGTACATACACGACTCACGCAGGTATTCTCGTTCAGGGATCGGGATCGTATGGTACAAAAATGAGATTTTATACAACAAACTCATGGGCAAACGGACAATACCAAAGAATGGTAATTGATAATAATGGGTATGTCGGCATTGGAAATGCTAGTCCAACCGGTGTATTAGATGTACAAGGTGTTGTACGTATGGGTAATTATTCAGGAGGTAGTTATGATAATATCGAGTTTCTTCGTGGAACTGGTGCAGGTGAGTATCCAAATATTCGTTGCCAAGATAATTATTTTGGATTATATGTTAGTTCAGCAGGTGGATGGTGTGGAGATAGTCAAGTTGGTGATATGGTTATGCGACCCCGTTATTCTTTTCGCGTTGGTGTAAATGGCAGCAATGCAGCTTTAACTGTATATAGTAATAGTTATGTTGGCATTGGCGTGGCGAGTCCATCGTTTCCATTACATGTGGTTGGTAGCGCAGCATCGGGGTCACGTGGATACTATTATATTAACAGTGGAAGTATAACCGGATATGGAGCATATAATTATCAGGTTGGTATATTTGCAACAGGTGGTATCTTGTCAAACGATTTCATTGCTGCTGGATCAGATATTCGTATCAAGAAGAATATCATACCACTCCAGAATTCTATTGATCTTCTTCAACAAATTGATATTGTATCCTATGACAAAATAGACTATCGAGAAAAAGGAGCGGATGCAGGCGTTATCGCTCAACAAATCCAGTCAGTTCTTCCACGTTCCATCATTAAAACTAAAAAAATCATTCCCAATATTTACTGCATTGGTATACACTCAAATGTCAAGGAATTCATTCAAATTACTGTTCCATGTTCCAATAAAGATATCAAAGAAGGATCTCTAGTACGCCTATTGATTGTAAAAGAAGAGAAAGAAATATCATATGAATCGACTATAACCAATTGGACAGGTTCATCATTTGATATTACACCATGGAGCAACTATTCATCAGATGATACGGTATTTGTTTATGGAACAGAGATCGACGATTTTCTATCAGTTGACAAAGAACAAATTGGCATATTAGCGGCGGCAGGCGTCAAAGAACTAATCAAACAAACCACAGAACAAGCCGTTCAGGTTGCTATACTTCAATCCCAACTATCCGCTCTTAGTGGAACATGTACCGCGCTTATCGCTCGCCTCGAAGCATTAGAATCACGTTAAAAACCAAATCCATAAGTAAGGATGTCGCTGCAGACGTCAGGAGTCATGCGAATGAGCGACATGAACACTCTGTTCGGTGCACCCAACGGAACTCCTATGAGTAGTTATCTGTATCGCGGTGGTAATTATTCTGCCTATTACGATCCCTCCAACGTTATCATTCCTGCATCTGGTCCCATTTCATTTAGTATGATGTATGGGGCTCGAAAAAGTTATTTCTATGTGAACTCTACCGCAGTGAACGTTCTCGGTGGGTACAATATGGCTCCATGGGGCTATTCCCCGCCCGGCGGGGATACCACCGCACAATGGATCTGGAACTCTGCAGGCGCCGCAAGCAGTACCCCCATCGGTCCCTGGATTCATTTCTACAAATTGTTTACCGCTCCTTCGACATTTACTGCAACACTATATGTTATGGATGATAATGCAGGATACATTTTTCTAAACGGAAAACTCATGTCCACCGCTGATTTCGGAGGTGGATGGGGTGGAACCGGTTCGTCGTGTACATTTACCGTCAATCAAGGAACTAACCTTCTTGACATCTACAGTTATAACTTGGGTGGACCTGGTGGAGTCATTGCCGCTATGTACAACGGGGCTTCTCTCGTTCTTCATACCGATTCGACATGGACCACCTACCAGACTTCTATCAACAATACCACGTGTAATGTCATCTATGCGTGCCGTCGAATAAACCCCTTTTATGCGGGGCCGATCCTGACCATCCGTCGAAGCTCCGACGGTGCCACTTCCGATTTCTATACGGATTTCATGCAGAGTTTTCTTACGACCGCGGTGAACGGCGGTGGCTCCTCTCTCGCAACATGGCTCAATGGAGCAACAGGATACGTCTATCGATGGTACGATCAAAGTGGAAACGCCAATCATGCAGTCAATAGTTCCAATAATACGACCCAGCCTAATATGGCACTGGTTAACGGCCGTTGGGTCATCCAGTTTCAAAATGCCAACGCAACTCTTCTTACCATAACAACGGGAATCCAGCCCAATACCATACTGTGCCATTTCTGGAATGACAATTCAGGTATTGCTTCAATTCTCACGACACAAAACTGGATCGAAATGCGATTTGGGAACGGAACAAACTTTACAACAGGTGATATCAATGACTGGTATTATATGGGTACGACAAATGGAGGAACGTGTTTGGCCTATAATAATGGTGTAAGTACCACGTCTGTATTGTTAAGTGGATGGAATTATTTCACAGTATCCGTTCAAAATCCGATATGGGCGACCTCTCAGTCTGGTTATGATGCATCCACCGCCTTTAATCGAATTGGACATGATAGTTATTCTACGACGCGTTCTATGAATGGCTATATGACAGAAATGATTTGTCATAATACGACGCTGTCCACGACAGACATAACAAACTTTTATCATAACCGCTTCTTTTAGACTTTTTGGGAAAAACTTGCAAAAAGGGGCTTAGGCAAACGTATTTATTTGAGATTTTTCAAAATATCAAATAAATAAATAATAGCCCCGCGCAGGCGGGGCTTTACTAGCGAGGGGTATGGGGACGGGATCAAAAAGCGTAGCTTTTTTAGCCTGTCTCCATAGAGATGTCCGATACGCTACGGGTAAATAATCTGTTTACGACCGCCATCAGTAATGTTCTCTACACCTCTCTCGCGGATTCAGGTCAAACCGCAGCGAGTATGACGACCTCTGGAATGCCAGGAACGGCTCCATCAGGCAGCGTCATTTCGGGAACCTATCGACTAACGGCAGGTGCCTCTGCAGGTGCCGCGGTCATGCGTCTATCATCATTTACCTACACTGCAGGTACTGTGTACAACTTTACCTTTACAGGAATGCAGGGATCTCAGACACTGGCTCTCTATGTCTACCAATATAACGCTGCAGGAACCGCGTCGATCCAAATTAGTTCAGACGTGTACACCGTTACAACCAGTGCGGCGACCATTTCAGGATCTTTTACCGCGAATCTGTACCCTGCAACGTATACGGGAACCATTGTCTTCTACTTCCAAGCATTAGCCGTGAATCAATACGTTAACTTTACCACGTTCAGCATGACCACTGGCGCCATGAATGTTGGTATTGGGGCTACTGCGCCAGCACAGAAGCTTGATATCGTGGATAGTGCCTCTGTCGCCATGGGTGTTCGATTACAAAGTCAGTATTCGGCTGGATATTTGAGTATGGGTTCTGTTGTCGGTGTTAACAGTTATATTGGTCTTCAAGCGGGTGCAAGTACGACATCTGCTTTAACTACTCCTACATTATGCATAACCAACGCGAACAATGTTGGGATTGGAACTGCGAACCCTGGTGCGGTCTTACATATATACGATTCCACATCATCTTCCTCCTCCGCTCCTCTCATGCTCTTTTCTCCCAATTTATCCGTGGGAGGGGCACAATATATGTATTTCGGAACCGCTAACTCTACCAATAATAGTGCACAACTTGGATGGGTGAATGTGGGAGCAGGTTCCGCATCCAATTATGCATTCCTACAAATCTATGGAAGAGGCAATATTATGACATGGCAGGCGTCGACTGGAAATGTCGGGATTGGAACAACCAATCCAAGCTGTTCATTGGCAATCTTTAATAGTCGAGCCTATACAGGAACAGCAGACTCCAATAATTTACTTGCAACTACATTAAGCCTTACAAGAACGGTGAGTGGTTCTTCGCAGAATCTTGTACAGGGGCAATATATTAGTCGAATCATTTTTTCAGGATCGGATTATTCATGGACTCCGCAAAAGGTGGGAGCCGATATCAGTGCAATCGCATCCAATGTGGATTATAGTGGATTATGTGCAGATATCATATTTGGCACATTAACAAATACGACGGATGCGAATCCTACTGAAAAATTGAGAATTACAAAGAATGGAAATGTTGGAATAGGAACCACGAATCCATCCACTGCACTTCATGTTAATGGAACTAGTAAATTGGGTGGAATTGGAACACCATTTAAATCGGTTGTCGCATTCATCGCTACACTTGGAGCTGGTGGAGCAGGTATAGTCCAATTTACAGTTACCTATCCGTCGGCATATACAGATGCATCTAAGCTTGTCATTAATGTAACCACCGCTCACGATCCTGCTGCAGCATATGATGATACTTTCGGATGTACAATCAGAAGTGTTTCTACCACATCATTTATATTGAATCTGAAACGTGTGGACGTAGCCTCCGCGTGGGGGGCAAATATAAGAGCACATGTCGTTGTATACGAATTAACATAATTCAGTCGTAGGAATCGTACATTATTAAAAAGTTCTTATTATGATCATACTAAGAGCTTTTTTTAATAAACAATCGCCACATAGCACCGTTCTTACCTGCGAGAGGTATAAGCGGTATCCAGTGCCGCGACGCTCCCTTTAGATGACTGTCTGAAAAAGCAAAGCTTTTTTAGCCTGTCTCCTTAGAGATGTCGACCGTGAACTACTTCGAGGCGCGAAGGTCCAACTTGGCAACGTTTAATGCGGTACGATTAAACGTCTCCACCATGACTGGTAGTACGATACAAACAAGCGCTACGGCCACCACGTCTAGCGTGGTTGTTAGTTCGCTCCAGATCCAGTCTGCCACCTACTCTACCCTGGGCGGAAGTAGCCTTTCTGCTAGTACCCTGCAGGCACAGAATGCGACCTATTCGACCCTAAGCGGTTCTAACCTTTCGGCCAGCACTCTTTCGACCAGTACCCTTTCGGCCAGTACCATACGATCGAATACACTTACCCTATCCACCATTTCTACGTCATCCATTATGACTACAGGAAACGTCGGTATCGGAACAACCCTACCTGCTTCTCAACTTACGGTCCATGGAGGAAATACCAGTACCGCCATAACTGTTGCCAACGGATACAACGCGGCCAATTACAGCCGATACGGCCTTGCCTATTCCGCCAGCCAATACTCCAATCTGGCCGTCGCAGGCGACACCGTCATTAATGCTGTCGGTGGAAACATGATATTGGAAGCTCAGAATAAAAATATCTCCCTCTCCGTTCCCACTGCGAACGGACAAAATACTCTTACTGTATCTGGAACCGGTGCGGGTGCAACATCAAGTACTCCAGGATGGGGTAGTCTAACCAATACCTTCAAATACAATAATATTGCATTAACGTGGACTGCTCCTGTAGCGTGCTATGTTTCTAGCGTTAGCATGTATCTCGGACAAGGCAATAATGGTACCAATATTTCGATGTATCTGAATGGAAACTTTATCAACGAATGGTGGCCCTTTCAGGGTTATGGATTGTACGTCATCAACGCAACCGGTTCTTCCACCGCAAATGGCGCTGCTACCACCCCCACACCTTTCTCCGCAATGGGGCAAACTCTCCTTCAGGCTGGTCAGACATTGGTTATTTATGTTTCTTCCTTACAAGCGTTCAATTATTTCTACTATGGACGCGATAACACAACCGGTGGTATCGGATTCTCCGTCGTCTATACGTCTCCACAGGTCAGCATGTCCCTATCCAGTACTGCACCCGCACTTTCATTGGGATCGAATGGTGTAGGAATTGGAGCATCTGCCCCTCTTGCCACTCTCGATGTCAACGGCTCGATACGTGCTCTCAGTGCTACCTACAATGCCCTTACCAGCGGAACGGGTGTCGACATCATCTATTCAGGTGGTGGTACCCTATCATCAGGAACACGTGGGGCAGGTGGTGTGCTGACAGCCGCTACCATGGCATACGCTGCATCGGGTCATACCTGGTACGTCGGCTCTTCCGCTGGAACCAACGCGATGACAGTCGCCTCCACGGGTCGTCTCGGTGTCGGAACCGCCGCACCACGCCGCGTCGTTGATATCGTCGGTCCACCCACCAATCCCCTTACCTACGCTCCTACCCAACTGTCCGTTTCCGATACGGCTGGTTCTGCCATGATGAATCTTCTGATCGGCGTAGACGGAACGAGCAATTACGCGTCAATCCAGTCCTCTCAATCCGGCGTGGGAGGAAGACCACTACTTCTCAACGCAACAGAGGGTAATGTTGGTATCGGCACCTCGAATCCTGGATCACTTCTTAGTGTCTATGGAAGCTCCACCGCGTATTCAGGATTGATCAACATACAGAATACAACCACGGTAGGTGCTTCCAGTTTTGCCATATTAGCACCCAATCTGATCGCAGGTCAGGGTCATTCGATGGTGATCGGCCAAAACACCTCCGCCAATAATTCATTCTTTATCTTTTTTCAATACACAAGTGCAGGTTCTGCCGCAAACTATTTATGCTTTTCTCCTTATGGCTCAGGAGCGAACTCATTGGTCATAACCAATTCAAGTAATGTCGGTATCGGCACAACAACGCCAGGGTATGCTCTGGATGTCATCGGATCAGCTCGTGCATCTGGTTCCCTTATCTTTGGAGCATCTGGTTCTTACCTCGCGGGATGTATTTACAGTGATGCCAACTGGGGATGTATTATTCGTGCAAAGACAGCGAATCCGAACACGGCAGCATTTCTTTTTTCGAATTCTGCGGATACACACTTGATGGCCATAACCAATTCTGGCTTCGTCGGTATCGGAACCGATACGCCACCCGCATGGGGACAGACCACGATCTGCGGTGCTGGAAACAGTGTCAATTCGTCCAACCAACTTGTTCTTATGAATTCGTCCAACACCAACATGGTTCTCATGACTGCCATGGGCACCAGTGCTGCATACATTCAGTCCTTCCAACAAGGATCAGGTGGTGCAACTCTTTGCCTGAATCAACTCGGTGGAAATGTCGGTATCGGCATGACGAATCCTGGTTATGCTCTTGATGTGGCAGGAACAGGGCGTGCTACATCGGGTCTCATTGCTGGAAACAGTACAACGGCGGTCGCATTACAACTATTGGATATTCCTGCCGCGTCTTGGAGATTAACAACCGGCGACTACAATCTTTCCATCCAAAACAATTCTTCATCGTGGACCAATCGT
>Ga0214921_10012649_pt1 | contig 10043 bp, 6 predicted proteins | sample LL1505_MetaG_FD_177992 | JGI IMG/M metagenome (GOLD analysis project Ga0214921, IMG submission 177992) | Freshwater microbial communities from Lake Lanier, Atlanta, Georgia, United States - LL-1505 | ecosystem: Environmental > Aquatic > Freshwater > Lake | place: USA: Georgia | collected 2015-05-28
ACTTCGCAGAAGTTCCAGCACCGCTCTTTACCTCAATGTTTACAGCAGCGCGCACTGCGGGCTGGTCTGCACACATTCTCGAACAGAAGCGCACAGGTCGCTTGATCCGTCCATCTGCTCGCTACGTCGGAAAGTCTCCTCGTAAGCCTGAAGATGTAAAGGGCTGGGATGATTCTGTGGAGCAGCTTCACAAGTAAAACCTTTGCAGTTTTTTGCGGATTATCACGATTCGATTAAGGTTTCGCCAAAACGCCCCGTTTAAGGGGTCAACTCCTTGTGTATTTTTGTTATCTGACATGGAATTGGCTCACTAGATGGCGCGACACCCTCGCCGCGCCACTAACTCCATGGAGGAATACATGAATAAGAAGAGTCTCGGTTTTGCCGGCGCACTCGCTACATTCGCAATGGCACTCTCCTCATTTGTTGCACCTGCAGCAAGTGCGGCAAGTGAAATTGTTGTGTGGGCAGATGAAAGTCGCGGACCAAACCTCACCAAGGTAATTGCTGCAAAGGGTGACTGGGTTCCTGGTTACACCGTAAAAGTAGTTACATTCTCAAGCTTCGATGCACTGAAGGAAGCCTTCGATAAGGCAACTGATGCAACAGGTCCAGATATCGTCGTTGGTGCAAATGACTGGGTACCAACAGGTGCAAAGAGCGGAAAGCTTTCTCCGATCACTCTTTCAGCAGCTGTGAAGGCTCGCTTCAATCCAACTCAGCTCTTCGACCTCACATACAAGAAGTCTCTTTACGGAGTTCCTATTGATGTGAACAACGTTGCAATGATTTACAACGAGAAGTTAGTTTCTTCTGAGCCAAAGACTTTCGGCGACATGGTTTCCTTCTACAAGGCAAACAAGTCTTCAAAGAACCTTAAGGCTGGACTTTGTGTTGCAGGCGGCGGAATGTCATGGGGTGCTCACTCAGTATTCTCTGCACTCGGCGCTGATGCATACCAGTTCAACTCACGCGATGAAATCGTTTACAACCGTACATTCAACTACCCAACATTCTCAAAGAATGTAAAGACATACCTACTCGATGGCAAGAAGAGCAATGGCTTCTTCCCTGCTACTGACACAGGTTGCAAGGATAACTTCCTTGCAGGAACAGTTCCTTACGCAATTATTGGTAACTGGGAATGGAAAGATTATGTAGCAAAGGGATTTGCTATGAACCTCATGCCAGTTCCAGGCGTATCAGCTGATAAGCCAGGAAAGATGTTCGGATCAGTATCTGGCGCAATGTTGACTACCTATGCTGCAAAGCACGGAGTATCAGCAGGTGCGAAGTCACTCCTTACAGACTTCTTTGCATCAACATCAGGTCAGGTTGCATACCAGGCGCTTGAAGGCCGTCCACCAGCAGAAAAGGGTGCACAGTCAAGCTCTGTAGTCTCTGCAGGTCAGAAGGGCTTCGGTGCTGCGGCATCAACAGCAGGTATTCCACAGATTGGCGCATTCCTTAATAACAATAAGGGTGGCGCTAACTACTGGGATTCAGCTCCAGCATTCTGGACTGCAGTTCTTGTAGACGGAAAGGATGTTGCTGCTGAATCAAAGAAGTTGGCAAATATCTGGCGCACAAATACCACAGCAGGTAAGTCAGACCTATAAGCAATCGACTTGTAAAAGCCGATTTTAGAATGTGACTAATGCGGGTTCGTTAAGAACCCGCATTAGTCATTCTAAGAAGATAATTTCAAGAGAAGAGCAATGAATTGATTTCAGTAGTCCGCGGGAAATTGGCGCTTGCAGCCAAGGTGATTCTCGTTGCCCTGATCTCAGCGCTGGTTCTCATGCTGGCCCAGAGCGCAATTGCTCAAAAAGAGTATGTAATTGGTGCCTTTCTATTCATCGTGATTCTGCTTATTCTCTTTACCTATCTCACTAATAAATCTATTCCGCTGAAGTTCTTTCTTCCTGGAATTCTTCTTCTTGTGGCATTTGTTGTCTCACCAATTCTCTATACGGTGACGATGTCTGGTTTTAACTATAAGACTGGAAACATCGTCTCTAAAGAAGAAGCGATATTGCAGATTAAAAATAGAGCCTTTGAACCCGATTCTGCAGGTACATCTTTTGATATCAAGATTGGTACCCACTTAAACAATCCAGCAATCCTCGTTTCCGATATTGAAAATAAAATTTATTTCATATCGACAGATAAGGAACGAATCGCAGTTCCAAACACTCAAGTAACACTGAATGAGTATCAGGTTGCACAATCAGCTCCTGGGTTTACTCCGCTACCAACAGACCAATTAGGCTCTGCCGATTCTCAATACTCTGGCAAGCGGTTTATCTTTAAAGACGAATATTTCCTAAGCCTTGAAGGGCTAGATGTCGCCATTGTTGCTCGCCAGACGCTTACATACCTGGATAAAGAGGATGTCTTTAAGAACATTATCAACGGCGAAATCTATAAAGATAATGGACGAGGTAACTATCAGGCAGGTTCTGATTCAACTGCCATTCTCGAACCTGGGTGGAGAGCGCCGATTTGGTTTGAGAATTACACAAAGCTATTTACCGATTCACGCTTTAGAGACCCACTGATTAGAGTCTTTATCTGGACCGTAGTCTTCGCTAGCGCAACAGTTGCCACAACCTTTGCGCTTGGCCTTCTTCTGGCTCTAGCGCTCAATAAACCACTCTTCGGTCGCCGTTTCTACAGATCAATCTTGGTTCTTCCCTATGCGATGCCGAGCGTAATGAGCATTCTTATCTGGGGTGGAATGTTTAATACCGAATTCGGTGCAATCAATACATTATTGGGAACAGATATTGCGTGGTTCCAGAGTGCAAACTTCGCTCGCCTTGCCGTAATTCTTGTAAATCTATGGCTGGGATTCCCTTATTTCTATCTCGTAGCAAGTGGAGCCCTACAGGCGATTCCAGCTGAACTTCAAGAGGCGGCAGCAATTGATGGGGCGAACCCACGACAGATTTTCCGAAAGATTACGCTCCCACTTTTGTTACAGATTCTTTCTCCACTCCTCATTGCATCCTTTGCATTTAACTTCAATAACTTCAATCTGATCTATCTCTTAACCGGTGGTGGACCGAGAAACACATTAGATGGAGAAATTGCAGGAGCTACCGATATTTTGATCAGTTATACATACCAAATTGCCTTTGGTTCATCCAAGCAAGATTTAGGTCTTGCTAGCGCAATTTCACTCATCATCTTTATTTTGGTCGCAACTATTTCTCTCTACGGAATCCGTAAGTCCAAGGTATTGGAGAGTTTCTCGTGAACAAGTGGTTAAGAGAAGATCTATGGCGTCATGCAGTTTCAATAGTTACGGTGCTCTTTGCGCTATTCCCACTGTATTTAGTCATAATCTCTTCATTTAATTCATCTGGCAGTTTGCAGATTACCTCCTTTGTACCGACTGAGATTTCTTGGAATAACTACAAACTTCTCTTTAATAACCCTGCAATTCCTTATCTGACTTGGATGAAAAACTCATTGGTTGTTGCAGGGTTAGTCGCGCTCATCTCTGTGGTCATTGGCTCCGCTTCTGCATTTGCATTCAGTCGACTTAGCTTCAAAGGAAGAAAACCAGGAATTCAATTACTTCTTCTAGTGCAGATGTTCCCCGCAATCCTGGCTATCTCAGCGGTCTACGTGATTATGGAGAGAGTTCAGAAATTTGCCCCAGGTATTGGTTTGGGTACTCAAGGCGGGCTCATACTCGTTTATCTCGGTGGGGCCATGGGCGTCAACATCTGGCTCCTTAAAGGATTTGTTGATTCGATTCCAAAAGAGCTTGATGAGGCAGCAAAGATTGATGGCGCATCAGAGGTACAGACTTTCTGGCTGATCTTTATTCCATTGGCAACACCGGTGCTGGCAGTTGTCACGCTATTAAGTTTCATCGGCACTTTCAATGAATTTATCTTGGCTCGACTTTTCCTTGTTGATATGGAATCTCGCACCATCGCTGTTGGATTGCAACAGTTTATTGGTGGTCAGTATTCACAGAACTGGGGGCCATTTGCAGCTGGCTCGATTATCGCTTCGATTCCAATTGTTGTTATCTTCTTATCGCTGCAGAAATATATTGTGAATGGATTGACTGCAGGTTCTGTTAAGGGATGAAGCGAAAGGTTATTTGTATAAGCGTAGTCATCAGTGCGCTCGCAATTCTCCTGCCTCAAGTTTCTCAATCAGCTGAACAGATCTCATACCCTGAAGTTGGCTTAGCAAAAGATGTTATCTACTTTGTTATGCCAGACCGATATCTCAATGGAGATACCAGCAACGATTTAGCGGGCGGCACAACAGCAGATTCCACTGGGGGATTTAATCCGAAGAGCACCGCTTTCTTTCACGGAGGCGACCTCAAAGGCTTGACTGGAAACTGTGAAAAAGGCGATAAAGGTTTAGCAAGAATTAAGGATCTTGGATTCACTGCAGTGTGGTTGACCCCATTAGTGGGTCAGCAGCAGGCAAGTAAAAGTGGAGCGGGATATCACGGTTATTGGGGCGTTGATTTTCTTAACGTTGATCCGCATCTAGGTACCAATGCAGATCTGAGTGCGCTCTCTGCCTGTGCCAAGAAGCTTGGCATCAAACTTATTCTGGATGTGGTCACCAATCACACAGGCGATGTCATTTCGTACTTTGATAAGACGGCATCAATTCCAGCTGGAAAAGAGTCTGCTAAGAATCCAGCATGGCTTAATGACCTTACTAATTATCACAACGTTGGAGATATGAGCAGATGCTGGGGCGAAGGATCCTGTACACAGCTCGGTGATTTCTACGGCTTAGATGATTTAGCAACCGAGAAAGAAGTTGTCTATAAAGGTTGGACCGATGTCTACGGGCAGTGGATTAAGAAGTATGGATTTGTAGGTTTCAGAGTGGATACTGCGCGCCATGTTGATAATGACTTCTTTAAGAACTGGTCACCAGGAATCAATCAGCAGGCGGCAGACGTTGGTATCAATAACTTCACCACCTTCGGGGAAGTTTGGGATATCAATCCGATTAATTTAGTCGGCTATATCCGCGACCGAGGGCTACAGACAGTTCTTGATTTTCCATTTCAAAGAACTGCAGTGCAATTCTCATCGGGTTACTCAGGCGCTGAGGTTCTCAACAACCTATTTGATAACGATGATCTCTATACAACGCAAAGCTCGAGTGCAAGCAATCTCGTTACATTCTTAGGTAACCATGACATGGGTCGAGTTGGATTTCTAATATCTGCCTCACAGGTAAAGGCTGAGAAAGATATTTTGGCACGCACACAATTGGCTCACGCTCTGATGTATCTCTCTCGCGGAATCCCAACTGTCTACTATGGAGATGAAGTAGGTATGACTGGAACCGGCAATGGGAGTGACCAACTGGCACGCCAAGATATGTTTGCAACGCAGATTGATTCGTGGAAGACCGAGAAGAGAATTGGATCTAAACCTGTAGGTAATGGAGATTCTTTCAGCGGCCCAGAGAATCCACTATCAGGGTATCTACGAGCGCTCTCTGCCTTGCGACAAAAATATCCAGCGCTAGCAAATGGTGCGATGCAGATTCGGTATTCAAAAGATAATCTCTTCATCTTCTCTAAATACGACGTAACAGAGAAGAGAGAATATGTCGTTGCACTCAACTCCCTCAATCGCTCACTAAGCCAAACGGTTAAGACTTCAAGTGGCGCTGCTTGGACAAAAGTTTTTGGGTCAGGATCTAGCAAGGCGCAAGGGTCGAATCTAACTATGACCTTGCCGCCGTTGAGCGCAACCGTCTACCGCTCAAGTGGTTTGATCAGCCCATCAAAGAGCACGATTACAAAGATTGCGACGAAGAAAGATTTCGTGACTGGGTATATAGAGGTCCTTGCAACCGCAGATTCTCCTGCGCTGCAATCAGTAACATTTGAAACTCGCGCCGACTCTTCATCTGAGTGGGTTGCTATGGGAACTGATTTCAACTATCCATATCGCATCTATATTGATCCCTCACGCTATTCACTTGGTTCAACTATCGAAGTACGCTCACGATTGAGCGCTGATAAAGGAGCGGTGAATGCCAAATCCACCACAATCAAAATCTCTTAGTAGAGCGCTTGCGCCCCATCACGATGGCAGTGAACTTTATGTTCAGCCACAGATTCCAAATATCGGAGAGCCCATAACTCTGCGCGTTCGCGTGCCCAAAAGCTATACCTTCGAAAAGGCCTTTATTCGCTTTTATGAAGATGGAGAGCCACGGATTCAGGAACTCACTTTAGAAAATAGCGGCGCTTATGAAGAATGGTGGAAAGTTCGCCTCACCTTCACCAACAAAACACTCAGATATAGATTTGTCTTTCTTGCGGCTGGTAAATACGAATGGCTTAATAGTCGTGGCGTTTTCGATCACGACGTTCACAGCAATAATGACTTTGTTATCTTCTCCGGAACCCGGGCGCCACGTTGGGTGCGAAGCACGGTCTTCTATCAAATATTTCCTGATCGCTTCGCAAAGTCTTCTACAGTTCGTGAGCTTCCAGAATGGGCAGTTCCAAGAAAATGGACAGACCTACCTGCCACTGTGAAGAGTGAGATGTCGAGCGAATTCTTCGGGGGAGACCTTGAAGGAGTAACCGAGAAATTGGATTACATCGATGATCTTGGAGTCAATGGAATTTACTTCACCCCATTTTTTCCTGCGCTCTCTAATCATCGATACGACGCATCGAGTTTCGACGAAGTTGATCCTTTGTTAGGTGGCGATGCCGCGCTAGCTAGTCTTGTCAGTGAAGCAAAGAAACGCAAAATTCGTATCTTGGGAGATTTAACCTCAAATCATTGCGGCGCTGGCCACCCGTGGTTAAAACGTGCACTTACCGATAAGAAATCTGACGAACGTGGTTTCTTCTACTGGGATGCCACAGTGCCACACGGTTATGTTGGATGGTGGGGCGTTCCTTCGCTTCCTAAACTTAATTTCAATTCACAGGCGCTACGTGATCGCATGTATTCAGCAAAAGATTCGATTGTGCGAAAGTGGCTATCTCCAGAGAAAGGGCTCTCTGGTTGGCGCATTGATGTTGGAAATATGACCGGCCGCCAAGGCGATGACGATCTACATGCAGAAGCCATACATGGAATTCGCACCGCTATGGATGAGGCCGGTGAAGATTTTTGGTTGGTTGCAGAGAATGGCGACTTTGATGCAACTGATTTAGATGGAACCGGTTGGCACGGTGCGATGAATTACCAAGGTTTCCTCCGCCCTGTATGGAATTGGCTACATACCAATACCGAGATAGGCGGTGGTTTCCAAGGGCTAGCATTTTCAATGCCAACTTTTACCGGAGAACAACTTGTTGCGAGTATGAAGGAATTTAGCGCAGCCGTTCCATGGGATTCCTTTACATCGTGCATGTTGCTCTTAGATTCACATGACACAGCCCGCATGAGAACAGTTGTGAATGGCGACATAAGTCGCCATCTCAGTGGAATGACTTTAGCCTTGACCTATCCAGGCGTTCCATCAATTTATGCCGGTGATGAAATTGGGTTAGAAGGCTCAAGCGGCGAAGGTGGAAGGCGCACCATTGATTGGGAACATCCCGAAAAGTGGGACCAATCTTTTCATGCAGAAGTAAAGAAGTTAATTTCTCTTCGACGTTCAGAGAGTGCCCTCATTGATGGTGGCCTACGTTGGCTAGAGGTTGCTGATGACTTTCTTCTCTTCTTGCGCGAGTCCGCTGAACAATCTTTACTTATCTTAATTTCTCGAACTGGCGTAAATGTTGAATTAGATCTCAGCCATCTAGAGAAGACAATTGATAAAACTTTATATGGCGCTGCTCAATCAGGGAAAAAGCTGGTGATTAATTCAGCAGAGGCCACACAAGGAATATGGGAGATGAAAGGCTAAATCGGCGGCAATGCGTCAATAGTGCTTAAATCTGCCCATGAGAAATATCGTCTGGTTCCGCCGAGACTTACGGATTGGTGATCATCCAGCGCTCGTCGCTGCGATGGAGAACTCTGACGAGATAGTTCCTGTCTTTATTCTCGATAAGCAACAGATTAGTGAAGCTGGCAGCAAGTTACTTGCCTACATGAGTAATTCGCTGCGCGCACTCGATGAATCTTTAGGTAATCGCCTACACATCATTGAGGGCGACCAGGTGGAAGTTCTTAAGGAACTAATTGCTCTTTACGATGTTAAAGAAGTTCATATCTCTACTGAATACGAACGTTATGGCGCGCAGCGCGACGCACGTGTTGAAGCAGCAGGTATTCCACTCGTTCGCACAGGTTCGCCTTATGCAGTAGCCCCGGGCCGCGTTGTGAAGCCAAGTGATGCAACTCCATACAAGGTTTACACACCTTTCTATAAAGCATGGTGTGCTCATGGTTGGCGTGCACCAGCAAAGACTCCTAAAGAGATCAAAGCGCCAAAGCCTTCAGATAAATATCGCGCATTCCCTGATTTTCCAGTGCCAGCAGGTACAACGATTATTGAAGCAGGTGAAGCTGCAGCGTTAAAACGCTTTAAGGAATTCACAAAGAATGGTCTCGATAGTTATGACGAGAACCGTAACTTTGCTGGCATCGACGGAACTTCAAAGATGAGCAGTTACCTTAAGTTTGGTGAAATTCATCCACGCACACTGCTTGCCAATTTAGGCAAGAGCAAAGCACATGACACTTTCCGTAAAGAGATTGCTTGGCGTGAGTTCTATGCCGACGTTCTCTTTGCAAATCCCAATACAGATACCGAGTATTACGCGCCTAGATTTAAAGAGATGCGTTATGACAAGCCAGGTAAACAATTCACTGCGTGGTGTGAAGGCAAGACTGGCTACCCATTTGTTGATGCAGCGATGCGCCAGCTAGTAACAGAAGGTTGGATGCATAACCGCACTCGCATGGTTGTGGCCTCATTCCTAGTGAAAGATTTGCACCTCGAATGGCAGTTAGGCGAACGCTTTTTTGCAGAACACCTCACCGATTACGACCCAGCATCAAATGCGCATGGCTGGCAGTGGACAGCTGGAACTGGCACAGATGCTTCTCCTTATTACCGAGTCTTTAACCCCATCGAACAGGGGCGCCGCTTTGATGAAAATGGCGATTACATCCGCAAATATGTTGCAGAACTAGCTCACCTAAGCGCTGCTGAAATTCACGAACCGTGGCTATTCCTCGATGGGTATTCACACGGGTATCCAGAACGCATCGTGGATCATGCAGTTGAACGCATTGAATCTCTTGAAAGATTGAAAGAGATTAAAGCTGATAAGCCTGAACAACCTATCCGAAAGTAATTGTTACTTAGGTACTTTTATCATCTGCAAAATATTTGCAACTTTACTTACGTATTTTCCTTCTCTATCTTTCTCTCAATCAATTCTTCAGAGAGGCAGTAATGATGTTATTTATCAAACGTCGTGTTATCGACTACTGCCGTATTAACAGCACAAGCTGCTGTCTTTAAGTTTTATCTTCGACTTTAGCTTTTCAATTTAAATCCAACTACTTACAAACAGAGGAAAATTATGTCTATTACAAGAAAGTTAATCGCAGGGGCAGCAGTTGCTGGCCTCCTTTCAACGGTCGGAGTATTTCCTGCCGAAGCGCGTCCAAAGAATCAGGCTCGCGCAGTTGCACAACCTGATTGGCTCGAACAGAACATCGATAACCCAAAGGTTCGCATCATTGAAGTAAGCACCGAACCAGGTGTATATGAGCGCGGACATATCAAGAACTCAGTGAAGTTTGTATGGCATACAGATCTTGTTGACACTGTAAATCGCGACATCATCAGCCAAGCTAACTTCACCGCACTTGCACAGAAGGCTGGAATCAGCGATGACACCACTGTCGTTCTCTATGGCGATAAGAACAACTGGTTCGCTGCTTGGGGCGCTTGGATCTTCAACGTCTATGGTCAGAAAGATGTTCGCGTTCTCGATGGTGGACGTGTGAAGTGGGAGAAGGATGGCCGTGCGCTAACTACAGCTGTTCCTACTTTTAAGGCTGGAAACTTCAACGCAAGTGCACCAGATAAGAATCTTCGCGCAA
>Ga0214921_10012652_pt1 | contig 10042 bp, 7 predicted proteins | sample LL1505_MetaG_FD_177992 | JGI IMG/M metagenome (GOLD analysis project Ga0214921, IMG submission 177992) | Freshwater microbial communities from Lake Lanier, Atlanta, Georgia, United States - LL-1505 | ecosystem: Environmental > Aquatic > Freshwater > Lake | place: USA: Georgia | collected 2015-05-28
ACGAGGTAAACCGCCAAGGAATAATTGCCTGCAGGGGCTGCCTGGAAGAATTCAACTTTGGTATCCACGTATATGGAATCACCAACTTTGGTACGGCGAAGGGCGACACCGGCTTTGACATTGGCCGGGGTGGTCGCGATGATGCCGTTTACCGCAGAGGTCCAAGCGCTGGCGCTCTGTAAAAAATTAGCACCGGCTACAAAGGCAGGGATGCCGGAAACATTGTAGGTTCCGGCCATCGAGGAACCTTCTCCAATGCTGAATGGATCGTTCAAGCCGATTTTCATCCCATGGAATTTGGCACCGTGGGTGGTGTACAAGCTGTAGAGAGCAGGAATACCGTTGGCACCGCAGGGTCCGCACCAATTTCCACTGAAATTGATCCCGAAAGCATTCTGGACTCTGGCAACCACCAATCCGTTGGTTCCACCACCGCCGGTTCCGCCTCCGCCGGTTCCACTGCCACCGCCCGGTGTTCCGGAACCGAGATCGTTGGGAATCCATTGATCCTTTTTGCTGCAGGAAATGGCCAGGGCGATACCCATGATGGCCATAAAGATTTTTTTCATTGCTTGGTTTTTAGGTGAAGGGTATTATCGACACAAAAAAGGCCCGGATGAAAGAGCCTGAATTGTAAAAGTAATTCGGCACGCTTTATTTTTCTAAAAACAAGGGGTAAATCCACATTAAAAATTAGTGCCGGGTATGGGAATCAGCCTCGGGTATCGAACAGGAGGCGCAGGTAGAACAAAGGGTTTTTGAGCTTATTTCTCAGACTGATATCGTCGAACATGGAGGTAATGAGGTGCTTGAGCTCCGTATTTCGAGCAGCTTTGCCCACGACCAGGTTGAATAAGCGGGGGTAATTGGTCAAACGCTGCAGGGTTTTGCCGATTTGCAACTCCCCACCAAGGTCACGGTACACCAATTGGTCGTAGCCACGAAGCCATTCAGCGTCTCTGCGACCCTTTTTCAGGCTTAGAGCCAGGTAATTGGCCGCATGGTACCCTGCTTTCATGGCATTGCCTATGCCTTCCCCGGTGAAAGGATCGATTAAGGAGCCCGCATCGCCGACCAGCAGGAATCCGTCGCCCGATAAGGGAAAACGTTTGCTGCCCAAGGGCAGACCCCAGCCTTGCAAGGGGCTAAGGGCCTCTGCGTGGCGGAATCGCTCCTTCAGGGCGGGGATTTCCTCAATTGCCCGATCGAAGGCTGCCTTGAGATTGACCTTACGCCTCGCGATTTGATGCGAAGCCATGCCAATGCCCACATTGAACCGCCCATTGCTCAGCGGGAATATCCAGAGGTAGCCCGGAAGAATATCCTTGAGGAAATGCAGTTCGATGTAATTATCGGGATGGCATCCGGTGATTCCCGTGTAGTAAGCCCTGAGGGCGGCGCAGTAATGTTCCTTTTGTTTGACATAGCCGGCCAATTGCTTGGCGACCAGGGAACGCTCGCCTTCGCATCCCAGCAGATAACGGGCGCGGATCGTATGCCGCCGGCCTTGCTGCTCCACCTCAACTTCGTGGTAACCCTGAGGCCCTTGGGCGTTGGCGGATCGGATGGCTACCATACGGCAAGCGGTGTGGAGGCGTTCAGGCCGAATTTTGGAAACCAAGTAGGCATCAAAATCAAGACGAGGGCTGATGAACCCCGCAGCGGTTTGTCGATTGGCGATTTTGGTTCGAAAGGGTATGGACAATTCGGTGCCGTTCGGTGCCACAAAGGTGATTCCGTAACACGGAAGAAATTCTTGGGCCATGGCCTCCATTTCCTCCACCAAGGCGGGATCCAAGCGGGCAAGAACGTCCAGGACCTTGCCGCTCAAGGCGTCTCCGCAGATTTTGTCCCGTGGGAACGAGCTTTGGTCAATCACGCAATGCTCGACCCCTTGACGCTCCAAGAACAAGGAAGTGGTCGCGCCGGCAGGTCCGGCACCCACGATGAGCACATCGGTTTCCAAGGGTAAAGAGGACACGGTTACGGCCTGGTGAACGGGAATTGAGCGGCTTGCAATACGGTCAAATCGTTGTTACGATTTTGGTGAATGACGGCCAGCCACTTGCAGTCTGACCAAACCGGCATGGGGTGGATGTCGCCCAAAACAGATTTGAAAGCAATTTCGACGATCCTGCCGGAACGGTAATCCTGGGCTTGCAACGGAAAGCCGTTGACCGGGGTGATCAAACGCCGAACCACATGGCGATGAACGTATTGGGAGTCCACGCCCCCGGTATTCAATTGCCAGTCGATAAGGTTGTTCTGGAGCAAATACAGGCTCAAGAACACCGGATTGCTGTTCGGGTTTTGGCTCAGTTCATCGCACCACTGCACGGTGAGGCGGCCTTCCATCCGATCAGCCGAGGCATTGTACAAGGACTGTGGCAGTTCGATCCGCACGATAGCGCTATCATCCATCAAATCGTTGACATGGCCGGACCATTTTTGATCGGAAATCAACATAAGATTCTCTCCGGGGAAACGAGTTCGGTTCACCGCACCTGCCGGGTAGCCCAAGGTGCCCCCCAACAACTGTTCCAACGCAGGGCCTTCACTGATCCTGAAATCAAAGCGTCCTGCATAGGGACTGGCGTAGAATCCTGTGTGGATTCCGGCCGCCAAAACTCGCCCAGGGTGTGCGGCCTGCAGGTTGCTGATCAAATCATGGGCCCTCGGACAATTCACGCATTTCACACCGGTGAATTCCTCAATCAGAATGTTCAAAGGCGGCTTGACATCGGGTGCAGCAAGGTAGGTCGTGTCCACCTCCAGAAGATTGGTTCCCAAATCCACCGCTGGTCCAATTTCACGGCAGGCAGGACTCAAGCCCAGGAACAGGAATAATCCAGACAAGAGGAGGTGTTGCATCACAGGACGCGGCATAAACGATTCGAAGGCCTTCATGAAAAGATCGTTAGGAATTTCTTTTTGGCTCAAAAATTCGCACTGAGGCTGAAGCGCAGGCCGTTGAAGGCCGGCTCAACACGGCAAACCCCACCGGTGCAGATGATCCCTTGAACCTGCCGAACATAGCCACCTGTCAAGCGAAGCCCGGGCCAATTCAATGCCGCAAAGGCCGTGTAATAATGGTTGCGTTTGTCGGGATTTTTGTTCCCGTAATTCCACATGTCCATGATGCTAAAGGAATAGCGTGGAGCAATGTTATATTCCACCAAACCCCATAGCCAGTCCCCGAGGTCTTGGTCAGTGGACATTTGGGAGCATTCAATGCGCAAGGATTCACGCCGGTTGATTTTGTAGGTGAGTTCCGCAAAGGGAGTCCATGTTTTGACCAACGGAGCGCCCGGTTTGAACTCGTAGAGCTGCTGGTTGTAGATCACTCGCTGCAAGCCACCGCTTAAGGTAATTTGTTTGTTGAATTTGTGTTTGGCTTCTGCGTACCATTCTTGGTAATACAATTCCCGGTCAGGCCCTTGCACATGGCTGGCATTGACTTGAATTTGGGTTTTACGCGATGGGCTGAATACCGTCTCGATCTGCAGAGCATCCTCTCCAACCAATTGGGTGGCAGGGGCATAGCGGGAAGTCAACCGGTAGGTATTCATGCGGGCCCCGGGTGGGATGTAATTGATGAGGCCTTCGTTGAGGATCTCGAGCGGGGAGACTCTAAAGTCAAAATGATCGGTGTGCTTATGCTGTATGTTGATCCCAAATCCGTCGGTGGAATAGCCCAAATCCGTGTACAGTACAAGTCCAGAACTGTTTTCCAAAATGCCGTTCCGATCCAACACAGCCTCTCTGCTTTTGAAGGCCCATTCCGTGTTAAGATCCCATCCCCCCCATTGCACATTTTGAAAAAAAGACCCTACATAGGCATTGTATTTGGGCACAAAACGCTTGGAGGGCTCCAGGTTTTCGATGCTCCCTACCACATTCTGCATGGAATTGGCATCCAAGGTTCGGTTGACCATGGAGAACCCGGGGGCATAGTTCAAACCCAAGCGTTCGGATTTCATCGAACCCTGCAAACACAGCCCTTTGATCACCGGGGCATAGGTGTCAAATAGCACTTTTTGTTTGCCCGTGAATCCCTTGATTTGCCACTGATCGTTGATCTTGAATTGGCCTGACAAGCCGAACATGGCGTAATCCAGATTTTGTCCCCGACCCTCGTAGGCCCTGAAGGTGATACCGTTCCCAAATTGTTCGTAGAAATTCCCTACCCTCAGAGTCAGTCGCTGGACTTGATGACTGATGTACCAAAACCCGATACCCTGCTGATTGCGCACCACATAAGGATTGCGAAGACCGGAATTGAGAAAAAGGTCAAAACGAATCCCTGCGGCCAAACTGCCTTGACGATAATTCAAATTCATCCATCCGTCCGTCGAACTAAGTTGCTGATAGTATTGAGGGGGGATAGGATCGGATAAAATGGTGGAATCCAGAAAAAACACATTTTGGAACAATTCCAGATCTCCGCTAACGGTGCCGGTGCCGCCCTCGTTCTGGGCCTTTGCCGGGAGGGTCAAGAAAAGGAAACCAATCCAAGCCAAGGCCATGCCCCAGCGCAGCGCTTGGTTGCCCAAGCCTATGCCTTGAACGTGAGCCTTGGGATGGAGGCTCAAGCTTGATGGATTCGTTGATTTTTTCATCAGTCCTGCGTAGCAGGGCACAAAATAAGCCTAAATTCCAAGCATATCTTTGGTTGATTTGAATCCTATGCCTCTTGTCATGATGAAATACGTTCTTGAATTCCGCCTTGTTTGGCTATGGTTGCTCTTGGGGGCTACCCCACTGACGGCAGGCACCCCGACCCTGCCGGTGGATGAGCGACTTGCCGCAGTGGTCTTGAAAGACGTGGAGGGCAACCCCATGCGGCTTAGCGATGTCATTGGCCAAGGAAAACCGGTTTTGTTAAGCTTTTGGGCGACTTGGTGCACCCCATGCAAAAAGGAGCTCACCAATTACCTGGACCTCCACGAAGACTGGGCCAAGGACTACGGCTTGGAGATTCTCGCGGTCAGTATCGACGATGCCAGGAATTCAGCCAAAGTCAAATCCTATATCAAAGGGGTTCGTTGGCCTTATCGAATTCTGATGGACCCCAACGAGGACATGAAACGCATTTTGAATTTCCAAACGGTACCCTATACGTTGCTCTACGATGGGGAAGGTCGTTTGGTGTACCGGCACAACTCGTACGTGGAAGGGGATGAGTTTGTGATGGACGAGAAAATCCGGAAATTACCCCAACTTCCCAAGGCGGAACCCCAAGGAGCCAAGCCCTGATCGGGTTATGAACCCCGCTTGCTGGCGTAGTAGGCGTAAAGGGGATGGATGGGCTTCTTGTGAACTCCGCCTTTGCGTAGGCCTTTGGCCGCCAACACCTCGTCCAACAAGGGCTCAAAGTGATAGGCGATGGAGCCTACAAAGTGAACGGTCAAATCGTGAACGCGCGGGTAGCGCATCACATGGATATCCAGGAAGCGATGAAAGCCTTCGGTGACCACCTGTCGGACATAGGGTTCGTCCAGGTACTTGGAGAGTAGACGGGCGAAGGAGGCGAAATAGACATTTACATCGGGCTTGTGGTAGGCGCTCTCAAAAATTCCTTCTTTGGTTAGGCCCAAGTCGTATTGCAATTCGTGAGCAATAGGCTCAGGTAACAAATGATAAAGGTAATCCGAGAGCAGGCGACGACCCAGGTAGGAACCGCTGGCCTCATCGCCCAACAAATGCCCGAGTGCGGGGACCACTTGTGACCATTGTTGGTCCTTGCAATAACACGAATTGGATCCGGTCCCGATAATGCAGGCGATGCCCTCGTCATCCCCAACACAGGCGATGCCGGCCCCCAGAATATCATGGTCTACGGTCACCTTGGCCCTGCGAAAAAACTCCTCCAAAGGCTTCTGAATGATTAAGTTACGTTCAGAGCTGGAGCATCCGGCCCCAAAAAAACGGACTTCGTCCACCTGACCTACCAGGTCCTTGAGGGGGGAGGCCTCCAATTCGGCCAAAACAAAATCACGACCATGAAAGAAGGGGTTGAAACCCCGGGTAGAAACAATGGGCTCTTCGTTGTTACGAAATTTCCAGTCGGCTTTGGTGGAGCCGCTGTCGGCAACTAATAACATAGAATTTGGTGGGGCTTTTAGATGGCCAGGATTTTGGATATTCGGTAAAGGTCCAAATCCATTTGGGTGGAATTCTTGACCGCTTCGTGGATAGGGGTGTAGACGACTTTGTTGTTGATAATTCCTGCCATGACTTTGCTTTGGCCTTGGCGCAGGCCTTCGATGGCGGCAACGCCGAGGCGGCTGGCGAGGACCCGGTCAAAATAGGATGGACTGCCACCGCGTTGGATATGGCCCAGTATGGTGACCTTCATCTCGTAGCCATCAAATTGTTCGGCCACCTTGCGGGCAATTTCGTAGGCGCCGCCCTCTTCGTCGCCCTCGGCAACGATGACCAATCCGGAGCTTTTGCGGTTGGCACGGCCCTTTTTGAGAACCTCAACCAAGGCACTAAGGTCGGTTTTGGTTTCGGGGATGAGGATATCTTCGCAACCGGCCGCAATGCCTCCGTTGAGGGCAATGTACCCGGCATCTCGGCCCATGACTTCGATGAAGAACAATCGATTGTGGGCATCGGCGGTATCCCTGATCTTGTCGATACATTCCACCACGGTATTGGTGGCGGTATCAAAGCCGATGGTATAATCGGTGCCGTAGAGATCGTTATCGATGGTCCCGGGCAGGCCGATCACGGCAACGGGGTACTCTTCGGCGAAGATGTTGGCGCCTCGAAAGCTGCCATCGCCGCCAACCACCACAAGGGCGTTGATGTTGCGTTTAGCCAGGTTTTCGTAGGCTTTGCGGCGGCCTTGGGCGGTGCGGAAGTCTTCGGAGCGGGCTGATTTGAGGATGGTGCCCCCCCGGTGAATGATGTTTCCTACGGAACGGAGGTCCAGAGGTCTGAAATCGTCCTGAATTAGGCCATCGTAACCCCGGACCACCCCCCAAACCCGGTGTCCGTAGTAGATACCGCTGCGCACCAGGGCCCTGATGCAGGCATTCATCCCCGGGGAATCGCCCCCGCTGGTCAAGATCGCCAGGTCCCCTTGGGCTGAATTTGGGGGAACTTGGGAGGGCTGTGTGTTTTCTACGGAGAGGTTTGCTGGGTGCAATGGGTTGTTGTTTGGACTAGAGCTCAAAAATCTTACCAAAATAACCATATTTTATCCACAAAATCTTCCATAATAGTTTGGAAATGTTGGCGAGAAATTTATATTTTTGCTCAACAAACAAAGGACATTAAACCAAAACCCTCATTAAAAAACTTCTTACCCTCCTGGTAGCCGCCATATTGAGCACGGTTGCCTTGGCTCAGACCAACATCACCGTTACCATGATGGTGGATGTTTCAAATTAAACGGTACCCATTGTCCCTACCGGAATTAGAGTTGCAGGCAATTTTCAAGACCACGGGGCCACCACCAACGGCATAGCAATGCCAAATTGGAGCCCAACAGATTCGCTTTCTGCGATGACCAATATGGGCAACGGGATTTGGCGCAAGGTCGTTCAATTTCCTATCACCGCGTTGGGTGATACCCTAAATTGGAAATTTGTTAATGGAAATTGGGGAGCTAATGAAGGCGCTCAAACGTTGTCGAATTGCGGAATCGGTGACGGTTTCGGCGGGTTTAATCGCTCGGGTCCTATTGTGCCCGTTACAGTTAAATTCTGCTGGGACGAATGCACGCAGTGCGATGGCAGCAGCCCCATCATCACGTCTTCCATTCGTAGCCTGACCCAGAGCATCAAGCCTTTGTCGGTTTACCCTAACCCATTCAACGGTGAAATGAACATCAGCTACGAGAATGCTCGTTCTTCCAAAGTATCCGTTGAGATCGTCAATCTTCTTGGTCAGTCCGTGAAGTCTTTGTACAACGGACAGCAAGCTGCCGGCCAGCACGAATTGGTTTGGGATGCTACTGCAAACAGCGGTGTCAAAGTTCCTTTCGGTACCTACTTCGTTCGTCAGGTTGTGGACGGGAAGACCTCTATCAAGAAGGTGATTTACAACCGTTAATCAACCTCTTTAATTTTACAAGAAGCCGCGGCAACGCGGCTTTTTTTTTGTTAAATTCGTCGCGTCTAAATTTTACTATTCGGTATGAAAGCAGGTTTTTTCACTTCGTTTCTTTTCCTGAGTCTTCTTGGATGGTTTGGCTTCGCCTTGAATTCGACGGTTTCGGCCCAGGTCTTGCGGTCCATCCCGCGCTTTCCTACCGATACCTCGCTGGTGACGATTCTCTACGATGCATCGCAGGGGAATGGAGCCTTGGCGGGGGTTGCGCCTCCCATTTACGCTCATACCGGGGTCATCACCAACCTTAGCACCTCTCCAACCGATTGGAAATATGTCCGCGGTAGCTGGGGGACCGGCAACGCACCGCTGATGTCGCCGTTGGGGAACAACGTTTACAGCATCTCGTATGTGCCCCGAACCTATTACAATGCAACGGCGACCCCGCCCGGTGTTCCTGCTGCGGAAACGATTCGTTCGTTGGCATTTGTTTTTCGTAATACAGCCGGAACGGTGGTGGGCCGAGCGGCCGACGGTTCTGATTTGTATCTGCCGCTTTATGCGGCAGGCCAATTGCATGCGGCTATTTTTAATCCATCGGGGAACAACAGCATTGTTCAGCCCGGATCCAACCTGGATTTTTTTGGTGCAGCATCGCAGGTTTGTAGCCTTTCGCTGCGCGTCAACGGAGCCGTGGTGGCAACGACGGTCGGGGATAGCTTAGGGTATGCCCTGCAATTTGCGCAGGCCGGGAATTACGAGCTGATTTTTGAGGCCGATGCCGGCGGAGCCGGCGGGGCAGTGGTTCGGGACACCACCCGTTTGGTGGCTCTGGGTAACCAAGTCGCCCAGCCCTTACCGCCAGGAACGGTGGAAGGGGTGAATTATATCAACGACAGCACCGTGGTTTTGGCCTTGTATGCCCCGTTCAAGCAACACGCCTTTGTTTTGGGACCTTTCAACGATTGGTCGCCCGATGGCAACTACCGCATGAACCGCACCGCCGATTCGGCTTGGTATTGGTTGCGTTTGGAAGGGCTAACCCCCGGTCAAGAGGTACCTTACCAATTCTTGGTGAACGGAAACCAGCGCGTTGCCGATCCCTTTGCGCTCAAAGTGCTGGACCCTAACAATGATCGCTTTATTCCTGCGACGACCTACCCCAATCTCTTACCGTATCCAAGCGGAACGTCGGGCATCGTCTCAGTTATGCAGCCCGGGGCTCCGGCCTACGCTTGGCAAAACACTGGATTTCAGCGCCCGGATCCCCGCAAATTGGTGACCTACGAATTGCATGTTCGGGATTTTGTGGGCTCGCGTCGCTACAAGCATGTGATGGATTCGTTGGGATACCTCCAGGCGTTGGGGGTCAATTGCCTCAGCTTGATGCCGGTGAATGAATTTGAGGGCAACGATTCTTGGGGTTATAACCCCAGCTTTCACCTGGCGGCTGACAAGGCCTATGGCACCGAAAACGACCTCAAGGCCTTGATCGATTCCTGCCATGGACGGGGGATTGCGGTGGTGTTGGATGTTGTTATGAACCACGCCTTTGGCCAAAGTCCGTTGGCCCAGTTGTGGTGGGATGCGGCCAACAATCGCCCGGCGGCCAACAGCCCTTATTTCAATCCAGTGCCCAAGCACGACTTCAATGTGGGCAATGATTTCAACCACGAAAGTCCGGCGACGCGCCGTTTGCTGAGCCGGGTGGTACGGCATTGGTTGACCGAATACCGGGTGGATGGTTACCGCTTTGATTTGTCCAAAGGCTTTACCCAAACCAATACCCTGGGCAATACCGGGGCCTGGGGGAATTACGACGCGGCCCGTGTGGCCCTGTGGCGTAGGGTGGCCGATACCATGTGGACTTTGGCCCCTAATTCCTATGTGATCCTGGAACACTTGGCGAACAACGATGAAGAGAAGGCTTTGGGGGATTACGGGATGTTGTTATGGGGGAATTTGAATTATGCCAATCGGA
>Ga0214921_10012653_pt1 | contig 10042 bp, 10 predicted proteins | sample LL1505_MetaG_FD_177992 | JGI IMG/M metagenome (GOLD analysis project Ga0214921, IMG submission 177992) | Freshwater microbial communities from Lake Lanier, Atlanta, Georgia, United States - LL-1505 | ecosystem: Environmental > Aquatic > Freshwater > Lake | place: USA: Georgia | collected...
GCAGGGACGGGAAGCAAAGGAAGAACCTCTGCTCCGATCAAGCCAGTCTCGGTGTTGGGAGCCTCAATCAACGCCTGGTTGATATCGGCCCTAATGGTTGTGCCACCAGAAATAAAACTCATTGTATTATTATTCTTTCTTGGTTATGGGTTAGAACATTGGCACTGCAATTTCAATCACAGCAGAAGTCGCAGTAGCGGCTTCCAAGGCGATTCCAGCAGTAACAAGGTTTGCCGCCAGAGTGGTAACCTGGCCAGCGGAATCGAATTTCATCACATCACCCACAGCGGCCACGCCACTCACGGTTGCGAAGAAGGTAGGATGGAACAGCTTCACGGTCACATAACCGCCAGCCGCTACATCTTCAAGGGTTGAACCAATTGCTTTGCTCGCACCAGTAACAGCCACATCAACACCACCAGCAGTGGTTGTAGAAGGCTGAACCATGCGATAAGCAGAGATAGCGGACGATGTTGAGAAAGTCCGATACCCATTATCAATTTGCGTGCTCATTTCTATTTATCCTTTTGTTAGATGTTCTTAATGCCGCGGCTAAGAGCCTCAGCATATTCTTTTGGGTTGGAAAGCATGACGGCCTTCATGGCCTTCAGCTTCGAAGTCTTGTATTCCGAATGACCAGAAACAAGCTCTTCAAAGTTCTTGGGCTCCTCTTTCTTTTCAAGGGCAACCTCAACAGCAGGAGACGCAGGAATGGGCTTGATGCCAAATTGGGTAAGAACTTTCTTCACCACTTCACTCATTGCCTCTTCTTGCTTTTCCTCTTCAACAGATTCACCTTCAGCTTTTGCGCCCTCTGCAACTGCCTTATCTTCGACAACAGCTTGCTCATCCACAGGCACTTCAGCCATCTTTTCATTTTTTGGTTTCATCGAATCTTCAATGGCCGCCAGGCGAACCTTGATATCCTCGATATCTTTCGAATAATTGTTTTCCATTGTTTCTCCTTCTTTTGTCAAACCATCACCTTCAACAACTGCATTGGGCAGATCGACGGGGATTGGCTTACCTCCGGCCATATAGCCGAATTTTTGCATAAATTTTACAACCTCTTCAAAAAGTCCATTGGTTGCCGCTGGGCTAGAAACCAGGTCGGCAGAGGCAATGCTCTGGGGTCTGATATATTCTTTGCCATTGATGGATTCACTCTCATTCACAAATGCCAGTGAGATTCCAAACTGGTCTGGAGCCTCATCTGCCATCTCCTTAATCAATCCATAGTGCTGGCTGTTCTTCAAGAGCCTTAAGTCTGCAACCAGTTTATTGCCATCAATCCTGGCATTCTTTGCAAAGCCGACGACTGCATCTAATCCAGATCCGTGGTTCATCTTAACCTTAACCCCATTAGGAGCCTTGTTCATGATCTCCATGGCCTTCTCCAGGCTTACCTTATCCACAAACAAGTCATGCCCTTTGGCCTCACCAATCTCAAGAATGCTTACCCCGCCAAAGTCATTGGACTCCATTTCACATTCTTGGCACTCACAATCTTCCCCACATTCCATTTCCTCTTCATCCCTGTAAGTGCTGTAGGCCACGGCCGCCCTTTGGGTCTCATCTGGGAACTTGCTTATAGCTTCTTCGTCTCCCATGAATCTTGAAACAAAATCCTGTTCGGACTCATCACCAGTAGGTAAAGGCATGGGCATAAAAGTCCACCTTATGTCAAAGCAGGTCGCCGTCTGCTTTTCTGTATGCTTCTTTTACTTTACCACCACCAGCCATAACAAGGAACTTGTTTACTCTGGCCAATGCCCATGCATTCCTAGAGTTTGGCTTTCCACCACCAATGGTTGGCCTAAAGCTTGTTGAGTAGGCTCCAGCACCCCTTCTGAATACCTTTTTAAGAGTTCCAAGGCTTGGGGCTTTCTTGTTTGGATTTTTGTCTTTCCATTCCTTCAGCTTGTTCTTGATTGATTCTTCTGCCCCATCACCAATCTCAATCTTGCCACCAGTGCTTTTTGTGGACGCTGAACCAGGTTTGTTCTGCTCAGAACCCTTGATTCTTTCCTTTGGTGGAGCTGGGGTCTGAGAGGCAGACTTTGCCCCTGGTCTCTCAAGCTTTACGGCATCAGCACCCCTACCATACAGGGCTTCCGTGTATTGATCGAAAGCCTCCTCAAAGTTTTTCTCTGTAAAGAATTGCTTTGGAATAATCATTTTAATGTCGGCCCCCTATATTCCTTATACATTGCATACACTTCCTTGCTATACTTCTTTCCATTCAGATTACCAGCAAAAGTTTCAGCAACAAATTCTTGTGGATTTTTCATTGCATAGTCGCTTACCTGTTTTGCAATAGATTTCTTCATTGCACCAATTTTTCCAGTTCCGAATTTTCCCCTTTTCCATATGCGCCATTGTTCATAAGAAACATCTTTTGCATGGAGAGCATGGCCATATTCATGGCCAAAAGTATCAACAGCACTACTCCATTTATCATTTACGCCCTGCTCTTTCATTTGCAAGTATTTGTCACTCTCAAAATACTTGCTGTTGAATGTAATCGCTTGATAGCTTCTATCCTCGCTGTTGCTTGAAATAGCATAAGCCCTTGACCATCTTCCAGTAAGTCTTTCTGTTGTAATCATATATGGTGGGGGTATTTCATATCCCTTTGCCATAATGTTATCAAATGATTTTTCAATGTGCTGGGTGTTCTTCATGTTCTTGGGAAGTATTACAAATTTAACTCCAGGCTTCCGCATCTTTTCCTCAATCCTACTTCTTTCCTGTTCTTCTGGAGTTTTTTTATCTGGTGTTACTCCCTTTGGTGGCGGTGGTGGTTTTGGAAGATTTGGTCTGGGCTGGGTTGGGGGCTGGGGCTTTGGCTGTGGCTTTGGTGTTTGTTTTGGAATTTTCCCACCTGGTCGTTTGGGTGTGTATCCACCAACAAGCTTTGGCCTTCCATAGCCAGATGAACAGCTATTTTCATCGTCAAAGGTTCCATCATCTTTCATACCACATGGATTCAATTCTCCATCAGAACTGGCAAGGGCTGTTTCCTCTTTGCATTCTGACAGGTTCTTGTCTCTTGACTCCATCTGGCCAACAACTTTCTTTGCCCAGGAATAGCCAGCATCTCCACCCCATCCATTCCAGGCTTGCCAGCCCTTACCCTGCTCATCCCAGGTCTCACCCTTCTTATCGACCTCATGGCGATCAAAGAATGCCTTCATTCTGCGGACGGTGTCTGGAGAGAACTTAACCCCATTGATCAAATCCCTAGCCCTGGCAATGCCCACAGGCGTCATTCCCTTTTGGCTGGCTGGCTTCTCTTCCCTTACATCCAAAGCCCTTTTAGCGGCTTCCCTGGCTCCTTCTGGTGGGGTAAAATCAATCCCATCATACTTGCCCAACTCAATGCCACCCATCATCCCAGCAATGAGCATTTTAAGTTCTTGCTTGTTTAGGCTAGATAGTGCTTGCTGAGTTTCTTTTTTTTTATCTGTAAGCGGCCCGCCAACAATCCATGCATCACAAGTTCTTTTGGCCGCACATTTGAAGTCAAAAATTTCACAATATCCAAGGTCTCCACCAAGTGCTACTTCATTGGCATCTTCACCAATTCCATTTTTAATGCAACCAAGTAGCTTGCTGGTCTGATTAAATGCGGCGCAATTTCCACAGAGCATTTTCTTTGCTGTTGCAATATCACCCTGGAACTCATTTGCCTTGGCTTTCCAGTAGCTATCATTAGGTTCATTAGGATTGGCTGGCCCGTAGTTAGCTTTATCAACTGCTGTTTGCCTGTTTTCTAAATTAAGCTTTATGTCTTGAGTTGGTGCTGGGCATTTCAATTCTTCCAAGCCTGTGGGTGCAACTGGGGCTTTGGGTGTTGCTGGAACTGGAGCCCCGCCCTGGCCTTCATCCTGTTGTCCATCTTGGGCGGCTTGCTTTTCTTTTTCTGTAGTTGGAATGATTTTTCCAGACTGCACACCAGCAACAATGCCAATGGCCTGTTCCCTTGAAATGGTTGGGAAAGCGGCTGTAATAACTGAAACTGCACCCTCCTTGGACAATGCACCAGCCGCCACTGCATTGATAACATTGATAAGAGAAGCAACCTGGGCTCCATTGAGACTCTGGCCAATAACATCTTCCTGGCCTTCCACCTGCTGGCCGTCTTGGGTTGTTTGTCCTGGTTGCCCTGCCTGTGCTGGCTGGCCTGTGGGCAAAAGAATTTCAGAAACTGCCTGGGCTGGAACTCCATATTCCTTGGCCAGGTCTTGAATCATCTTGGTCTCAATGGCTCTTGCCCTAAAAGCCGCTTCAACATCCATACCCCTTTCGGAGTAAATATCTGAAGCAGTTCTTAGTCCGGCTTTGAACTCTGCAATAGCTGAAGCCGACTCCCGTCCCAAGTCGATGGACACATTAGCTCCAAAGTTGAAAAACCCCTTGGTGGTTGTTGCCCCATTGCCACTGATGATTCCCCTGGCAACTGCATCAGCAATAACAATGTTCTTGATTGGCTTTAGAACCTTATCATCAAGAAGCCCTTGGTATCTCTTGAATGTTCTTCCAGCCTGTTGCATTTCAAGCCTAGCTGTTGGGCCGGACATGGCTGAAGGATCGACTGCAAAGCTGTAAGGGATTCCAAGTCCCATGCAAATATTTCTCAACAAAATTTTATGAAACTCTGCAAATGCTCCACTTGGTCTGCTTGGCCCGTCTGGGAAAATAATATCCTCTCCTGGCTCCAAATAGCTGACCTTGCCAGACTCCATTGATTCAAGCTTAATCTGTTGATTATCAAAGTTTTCCTCAGTTGTTAAGGCACTAAGGTCTGAGGCATTATTGTTTGACCTCTTCACAACTGCACTCTGTGAACTGGCAACCTTGGCGGCCAGTTTCTCAAAGTTCACAATGTCATAAATATCTGTGGCATCATTGATTGCAGTGTGAAATGCAGAGACTCCCCTGTATTGGTCAATCCGAAGTGGGTCAAAATAGTGAAATGCTTGGCCAGCAGGGATTGTTACTTGGTAGCTGTAGAAATCACCAATGCTACGATTATAAATATCATAAGCAGTTGGAGCCCCAGTTCCCCTATCAATATGAATGCCACCAATAAGTTCAAGGCTTGTATAAGTTTTGTATGGGTCACCAAGCCTATCAGATTCAATACCCTGGAGCCTTAGGTCTCCATTCTTGTCTCGAACCAATACAAATAAGAAGTCACCATCACGGAGCATGGACATTGTGGCCACCTGCATAAGGGTTGAGCCAGTGTGTCTTGTGGACAGGTCGCAATTATCAAACCACTGATTCCAGTATGCCTCAATCTCAGTGTTGGCCTTTGGGTTTTCTGTCCTGGCTTGGTAGGTTATGTTTGAGGCAACATGGCTGGCAAACTTCATTAAGATGGAGCGAACCAAGCCATTGTTTTCAGCTAGGTCTCTTGCTCTCTTCATCAACTCTACACGATCATAATTTGATCTGTAGTCCTCTGCACCAGACAGATTGCTCGGGCCGCGTCTTTCTCTGGTGTATTTTACTGCATCATATTCAAACTTGGTGAGGACTTTTTTAGCCATCAGCCTTTGAACCCCAGCCTGGGGATTTACAAAAGAAACAAACTTATCAAGGAATGTCTGTTTAAGCTTCATGGGCCGAATTTTGCATAGGTGGTTCTGATTCTAGTTCCAGATGCAGACTGAATGGCAATGGTCAATTCAGCAATAATCTCCCTCACCTCAGACAGGTTTGCTCTGCTGAATGATCTTCCAGCAATTGAATAACTTGCACCTGCTACCGCAATTGCCTCCAAGCAAGTAATATACTTATCACGCAGGGAATTTAGGGTAGCAATGGGCAAACCAATAAAATCACCCTTCGCCATGTTCAATCTCCTCTGTCAAGCCTGCGGGCATGATCTTCAGCCTCTTATGTAAGGCCGCCCCAACAATTGCCATACACTCACAATCCATTAAGTGATTATGCTTGCCTATCTGCTTCCAGACTCTCCTGGTTCTTCCTGTCATTGGGTTTTTAACCTCAACCTTTGTTTCAGAGGAAATATGAACCTTCCAAACCTCTGGTGTGTCCTCTGCAATGAAGCCATCTGTTTTTAGAAGGTTTGCTAGGATGTCCTTGATTGCTGGGTTTGACCACCTCCAAACTGGGCAAAGCTTCCATTTCCAACCCTCCCTGGAGCCAACATTCTTACCGCTGAATGGGTCACCATTTGCAATTCTGGCATAAGGTCTTTGAACCCTTTGCTCACCCACAATCTCTGAGAAGCTTGATCTGTCTGAACCAACCAGGGCAATAAAGCCCCATTGGCAACAATGCAAATAAACATCACGGGTCTGGTCACCAGAATCAATGAACACTGCTTTAGGCTCAACATTGAACTCATCTGCCTTCGCCTTGATGTCTCCCCAGGTTTCAAGCCTTCCAGCCCACACCAATCTGCTTTTGCCATCTAAATCCCAAGCCCTCACAACACACCAGGCATGGAAACCACCAGCCTCTTGAATATCACAGGCCATGACAAGTTTCTCACCCATGTTCACTTCCCCAAGTTTGTATTTGCCTGGGACAATCTCCACCCTCTCTTGGTCATGCTCCATCCATGGTTCTGCCAGAACCCTGTTCACAAAGTCCTGTAGCCCTATGATTCCGCTGTGCTTGTCCTGTAAGAATTTAACTGCCAGGCTACCAAATGTTACCCAGGGAGGATACAAGCCATTCAAATGATACGATCTTCTGCCTGGCTCACCCTTGGGGTTGGTTGGCCTCCACTCACCCTGCCTCAACATCATTGTTTTGTGTCCCTCTCTAATTGGCTTCTGGCAGTTTTCACATTCATAATAGGCTGAATTTTTCACAATCCCAAAATCATAGACACCATCTTCCAGCTTTGCCTTTTCATCCCACTTCACCCTCTCCCAAATAAGTTTTTGTTTGTGGCCGCAATGGGGGCATGGAACAAAGAAAAACCTCATGTCTCCCTTTTGCCACTCTGCCCAGATGATTGAATCTGCTGTGGTTGGTGTGCTGGTAGAAACAACCAAGTGGTTTGGATAGGTAGCAACTCTGGCTTCTGCCAACTGCAATGCCCCAGCTTCTTTTGAATTTGTGCCATCACTAAACTTATCAACCTCATCGAGCATCAAAAGTGAAACCGACCTGGAGGAAAGATTGGCTGGGCTGTTTGAGCCCACAAACCAAAGGCTCATCTTTCTGAAGTGCTGTTCGAGTATCTTTATTTTATCTGTATTCTCTGGCTTTTCCTTGGCCAACATTGGGCAGTCATCTACCATTGGTAGCCACCTTGTTTCACTGAAAGACCTGGCCAATGCTTCTGATGGCATTACCCAAAGTGCTGGGCATGGTTCAACTGCCAGCCTGTAGGAAAGCCCTGCAAGAATTGTGGTTGTCTTGGATGTCTGGGCTCCCCACACCAGGGTAATTCTTCTCACAGAATCATTCCCAAAAGCCTCCAGTGGCTCCCTCACATAGGGTGTAAGATTGGTGCTATAGGGGCCGGGTATGTTTGTGATTCTTGGTGAAAGAACCAGGCTCTGCTCACACCATTCTGAAATTGATAATTGCTTCTTGGGAATCAAGAAGCTCTTCATGAAAGGAACAAGCTTCATTCATCTAAACAGCAGGTAGCCTTTTGAGTATGCCTCAATTGAGTTGCTGTGAATCCAGTTGTGGCAAGTCATGCAAACTGCCATGAAAAAGTCTTTATCATTCAGCCTCTCTCCAAACCTTCCCTTCTTATGGTGGATTTGATCTGCCTTTTTCCCACACCTTTCACATAGTGGATTGTGCTGAAGATACTCAAGCCTCACAGCAGAATAAACCTTGTTCTGCTTTGCTCTTTTCTTTGAAACAGGCTTTAGCCTTCCACCCCTCTTGAGTGGGGTCTTTCTTTTTAGTGATGATCGTTTCATTTTAGAATGTCATCAAGAATAGAACCAAGGATGCACACTACAACAAGGCCAACCAATAGTAATAAAAAACTTTCATTCATTTGAATGCCTCATCTTCTGTTTTCTGAATGGTAAGCATCAATTGATCTACTGCATCTTGAATTGCTTTTTTGGAGCATTCTGGGTCACTTGGGTTTGCCCTGGTTGCGACTGATGATGGCATAGCATCCAGTAGTGAACGGATTTGAGAGAGGAACTTAGAAAGAGTTTCTTGAACTTCGTCTGCCGAAAGTGTTTGTCGAAGCCTAGCCTTTTCCTCTTCATGACATCTCTTGGCATCTTCATAGCCCTTCCTGGCTTCATTGTGGGCATGGATTGCGGCTTTGATTTGGAATATGTTGTCTGTTTTAAGTGCTTTTCCAACCTTGCTGGCCGCTGATAGCTCAATTCTTTCTGCCCTAAGAACCCTTCCCAGGCTTGTGCTTGCTGAAATATCCTCATTGGATATTGCATCTGGTTCTGGTTGTTCATTGCTTTCTTGGCTTGGCTCTACTGGAATGGCGTGTTTCTTTGGCATCTTCATGTTCTCCAGCCTCCATCTCATGGCTGAAGCTTCTGAATCCAGAGGCATTCCCCTTTTTACCATTCTTGAAATCTGTCCTGGAGTATATCCCCATTTCTGGCAAAGCTCTTTTTGTCTTATCATAAACTAGCTTAACTGCTGAAGGGTAATCTTCATTCATCACAAAGGTCTGCCACAGGCTTTGCATTTTTCACCATCTGCTTTTTTGTCCTCATCCTCTGGTGGTGCTTGCTCCATTAGGTCAGCAAGTTCGTCGGCACCAAACCCAGTAATGTCCAAATCTACCTCTCCAGTGTCCAGTTCTTCAATTAGGTCTTTGAGTTGTGGCAGGTCAAACTCTCCACTCAATTTATTCAGAGCTATATTTGCTGTTTTTTCTTTTTGTTCATCCAGCCATACTGCCCAGACATCTACAACATCCACACCCATGGCCATATAACATTTGAGTCTTTGGTGGCCTCCAACAATTCTACCTGTCTTGGCGTTCCAGGTGATGGGCTGGAGATTCCCCAACTCATGCAAACTTTTTGTGAGCCTTCCAAGGGAATCACTAGAAATTGTTCTGGGATTGTATGATGCTGGAATCAGTTCAGAGATTTTTTTCTGAATCAGCGTTGGGAATTTTTGGTCTTTATTCATAAAGCTTTTTATATCAGTTTTTTACAATATGGTTTTTTAAGCAACTCGCACAAAGACTCGTCGGCTCGGAACCTGCCGTGCAGAAAAATGACCTGTAAAAAGTTATCTATCTTTTTTATTGACAACAACTTACAGAAGCTATTACTTTTTAAGTCATAAGTATGGGTAGTATCAACACCCAAGCTTTTGTAAGTGCTACTTCCTTGTGTAAGTCCTTGGTAATCAACAGGTCGTTCATGGCTTTTCTTGGCTTTTGTAACCTCTTGATATAGAGCATATAGTAAGAAGCCAAACTCCCAGGCTAGGCAAAAGAATATCAAATGGAGTGCTTTCATGTGATGTGCCTACTCAAGAGAATGTGCATTTTCCTTCTTTAAGCCCTTAATATGCATAGATTTAGCTGTTTGTTTTTGATATGGACAAGTGATTTCCCATGTATTTCCAGGGGGGCTACCGTTTATTTATTGCCCAGGTTGGCCTACCAGGCTCCACCCCAGAAAGTGGGGTCTGGTGTCCATGGGCTGGCCATGCATGGCTAGGCTTGTGGCGGGGCTCCCAGGTGCCTTGGCGTGGCTTCCTCATAGGCTCCCACCTGCCTCCACCCATGCCTCTACCAGGGGCTTGGCCTCCTCAATGAACTCAATCCTTTGTGCTGTAGTCCAGGTAGCTGGGCTCTTCTTGGCCACCCACTGCTTGGCCTTGAATACATAGGCTAACCAATGGGCTTGGGGTCTTGGGCTTGAGCCTTCAATTGGGTCTGGCAAGATACCTGCCCATAGGCATAGCTGTTTGAGTTCCCCTGGCTTGGGGCTGGCCAGCATGGTCTTAGCCTTGGCAACCCTCTCCAGGCGTCTGCCTTCCTCACCATTGATGCCACCAATATCAAGCACTTGCTCAATATCCAGCCCCTCAC
>Ga0214921_10012655_pt1 | contig 10041 bp, 7 predicted proteins | sample LL1505_MetaG_FD_177992 | JGI IMG/M metagenome (GOLD analysis project Ga0214921, IMG submission 177992) | Freshwater microbial communities from Lake Lanier, Atlanta, Georgia, United States - LL-1505 | ecosystem: Environmental > Aquatic > Freshwater > Lake | place: USA: Georgia | collected 2015-05-28
TTGGATTCTATCAAAACTATAAATAAAACAAATAAATTTATTAAAAAAAATGATGATATATTCTTGGATAGTCCTGATATACCTAATAAATCTAATATACCTAATATATCAAAACAAGTTAATTCACAAAAAATTAACTCTAATAAAAATCATATTATTTCAGAAACAATTCCATTGTATAAAAATACTACAAATACTACAAATACTATAAATACTATAAATACTACAAAATCAATAAATGAAGATGAAAATTTAGATTTAGTTATGATTACTGAAAATAGAAAGAAAACTAAAAATAAACTAAATTTTTAGATTTTAAATTTAATGAAAAATATTTTTTATTAATTCATTTTTAATTATACCAATTTTAAAACCAATATCAATTTGATTATTTTTATTTAATGGATGTCTTATATAATTACAATAACATGATGCATTTAATTTTTCTTTAACATCTGTTTCGATACAATTACAATATATAAATTTATGTTGTGAAATATCATCAGTTAATTTTTTATTAATATATGAATTAGTTAGTTTTTTATAAGAAGCACTATAAATATTAATATCCAAGTAATTGATATTAATTAATTCATTTAATGTTCTTAATAAAAATTGTCCTAAAGCTCTATAATATACATAATTTGATGTAATTATAATAGGGATAACTTTAAAACTAAATTTTTTTAAATTAAGACTAGTATTTAATTGTACATTATTGTTAAGATTATCACCTGAATCAATATTAATATATAGACAACTTTCATCAGTTATTTGTCGTTTTGATCTAGTATATAGATAAACATTTTGTGTATTAAATTCAATTGAATATGTTTTTTCATAATCATAATTTGTGGAAAAATCAATAAAATCAATATCAATATATGATATATGTATAGTTGTATTTATGTTATTAATTACAAAATTCAAAACTTGATTTAAACTAAGTGTATTTTTATTTAAAATTAAATAATTAGATATTTGATTATCTATATCTGATGTTTTATTTTTTTCCATAAATGGAAATAAGGGTATAGTTAGTATATGAATAAATTGGAACATTAAATTTTTTATTTTATTATCTAATACATTTTTCCATCTAAACATATCATAACCAGAACCAATCGATCTATTTGTATTTTTTGCCATAAATGATAATTCATTTAAAAATTCATAAGATTTATCAGGATATAATATTGAGTAAGGAATATAAAAAGCTCTATTTGCTGAAATTACTGAATTTGCTGAATTTGCTGATTTTGCTGAATTTGCTGAATTTGCTGATTTTGCTGAATTTGCTGATTTTGCTGAATTTTTTGTCTTGGATAATTGATCAATTAAATGTGATTTTACATGTAAAAAATTATAATTAATATTTTTAGATGATAATGTAAGATCATTGATTTTTTTTTGTTGCATATTTTGAAAATTTTTATAGTTTTTTTGCATTAAATTTAAACTTATATAATTAATATTGATTTATTTAAGTTTAAATTTTTCTAAAATTTCCTTGTGTAAAAATAATTATATATATTCATATGTCATCTGATACAATAAAACAAATGGCGGCGAAAGTGCTATCTAGTGTCAAAAGTCAGTATCCAAATTATTATACCGACAATAGTAAAAAAGAAAATTTAGTGAGAACAATATTAGCAAAAATTGATGGTTATTCTATGCATATTAAACCTGAAAATGCTAATAGTATAACACAACGTATAGTTAAAGAAATTACTAACGAATATCATCCTAATAAAACACATACAAAACCTATATCTGGACCTGCAAAACCAAAACAATCTGATATGGGATCATCTAATTTTATGCTAAATCCTGATTTTGAGAATGATATACAAATTAGTCGTATGTCACAAGTACAATTTGATCGTAATAATTTAACTGGAGGGCGACCAAATATGATGTCTCAGCGAGCACTTCCATCTAGTTCGGGATCTGGTGTAAGAAATAATAATGTAAGACAGATGGACACAAGACAACAAATGGACCCAAGACAACAAATGGACCCAAGACAACAAATGGACACAAGACAACAAATGGATCCAAGACAACAAATGGACACAAGACAACAAATGGATCCAAGACAACAAATGGACCAAAGACAACAAATTGATAATCATTTTATTCCGATAAATCGACAATATGAAGATTTTGATAATAATTATAATATTGGTCAGAATGTTCGTTTTGAAGATGAAATACCTGTTGATAATAGATATGAAAAAATGTTACAAGAACGACAATCGATAACAGTACAACAAAGACAAAGACCAACTACACCTGATTTTTCATTAGATGGTTCTGGTAGAAAGAAAAAAGAAGAAGAACAGAGAAATCAAAAAAATAAATCTAATCAACAAAATAAATCTAATCATCAATATCAATCTAATCAACAATATCAATCTAATCAACAATATCAATCTAATCAACAAAATCAATCTAATCAACAAAATCAATCTAATAATTTTACACATAATCCACAATCACAATTTGGTATTATTGGATCAAATGAACTTTCAAATAATAATAATGGATTTAGTTCTTTTGATGGTGTAGATGATGGGTTCTCAAATATTGATATTATGAATACAGGTATAAATCCAAATGATGCTGCTAGATTTAATGATGATATTTCAGTAGATGATAGATTAAGAACATTACAAAATAATCGTGACAATATTATAATAGATCAAAGTAAAAAACTACCAACACCTCAAAATACTAGTATAAGACAAGATCAACAAAATTCAAATTCAAATTCAAATTCAAATTCAAATTCAAATTCTCAACAAAATAATGGAATACCACCACCATTACCACCACCTATTAAAACTAGTGTGAGAGAACAACAAAATAGAGAACAAAATAGAGAACAAAATAGAGAACAAAATAGAGAACAAAATAGAGAACAAAATAGAGAACAAAATAGAGAACAAAATAGAGAACAAAATAGAGAACAATTTGAAATACCAAAATATAATCCTGATATTAACCAAGATTATTCTAATAATGGATCAGATTTATATTCAATGATCAATAATCATATATCTGGACAAAATTCAATACCTCAACAACAACCAATACCTCAACAACAACCAATACCTCAACAACAACCAATACCTCAACAAAATCCTGATTTACAAAATCAATTACTTAATCAATTAATGCAACAACAGAAAATATTTCAAGATGAAATTTATAAATTAAGAGAATCAATAAGTCAAAATAATCAGCTTAATCAGCCTAATCAGCTTAATCAGCCTAATCAAATTCCATCTAATGAAATGACTTTATCTACTTCTGAATTAACACAACAATACCAAGCAAAGATATCAGAATTAGAGCAATATAAACAAATAAATACAAAATTACAAGATAGAATAATTGAATTACAAAATCAAATACAAAACAATAATGGTTCTAATCAGATTACGGATGATCCGAAAGTAGCACAACTTCAAAAGGTAAAAGAAGAAACATTAGATCAAATCCAAAAATTAAAAAAAATCCAGGAAGACATAGGTATTAAAGTAAGTGCAAATAAAGATTTAGAAAATACAATAAAAAAAATAATTTTAGAAAATACATCTAGATTTGAGAATGCAGAGGAAATAATATTTATTAGTTCACAGTCAACAATATTACCAACAACATTAAAAAATATTACAAGTATAGAATTAAAAGAGTTTGATCTTCCATTTGATAAATACAATATCAATTCAAATAATAATAAACTTCAATTTATATTAAAAACATCAACTTCAGATATGAATGATACAGAAAATGATTTAAAAAATGATTTAAAAAATGATGTAAAAAATGATTCAGATACAGCAAATGTGATTGATTCAGATATGGAAGGATTAATAGATGTAATAAATCATAATAATTCAATAGAACTGTATATTGTAATGGGTACATATACGATAGATACTTTATTAGACTTAATAAATCAACATCTAAATAAATTTCTAATAAAAATGTCATATAATAAAACATCAAACTTTATAACATTTAAATCAAAAAATAATTTTGATCTTGTATTTGGTTCAAATAGTTTATTATATTCTTTGGGTTTTAATAATCAGAATCAATCAAAATATATTAATTCTAACAAATATACTGGAACCAAAGCATATGATTTTAAAGTAGATCGCTGTATGAATATTTTTTTATCTAATATTAATGAATCAAAACCAGTTATGCAATATATTACTAATAATCAATCACAAATACATTCTAAAAAAATAATTTTCACACCGGTTATTGGTGAACTATCAGAATTAAATTTAAAATTTACTGATTCAAAAAATAGAGAATTCAAATTTGATCCAAATAATGGTTTGGAATTTGGATTACAAGCTGTTATCAGATTCATTAATTCAAATCAAAATGTTGTAATAAATGAATTAAATGATATATCATCTGATGATGTTTTTTCTATTGTAAAACAATCATTTAATTCTAGATAAATTAAGTTAAGTTAAGTTAAGTTAAACTAAGATTTATTTACCAGTTGATCCAAAACCACCAGATCCTCGTTCAGTACTTGATAATTGATCTTCGGTAATGATTTCAATATTAGTAGGTTTCATTAATTGTACAAATACTAGTTGAAACAAACGATCTCCCTTTTTAATTTTTTGAACTTTATCTGAAATATTATCAACTGCTGCAATCAAATAGCCACGATAATTCGGATCAATAATTCCAACTGAATTAGCTAATCTCAATTTTGTTTTTGAAATAGAACTACGAGGATATAGTTGATAACCATAATATTTTTCATCCGATCCTTGGAATTCAGCACGAATTCCAAGATTAATAAATTTAGTTTCAAATGCTTCTACTGTAATATCTTCTGGTACATACAAATCAATTCCAATATCATCCTTGTATTGTTTAGGAACTGCGCATGTACCATACACTGATTCCAAATAATTATTATGCTTAGGATCAAATGTCATTCTAAATGTGGTTGTAAAATCGGTTTCAAGTTTAGTTTTGAATTCAGAAACTGATTGTGGTTTATTTAGTTCATACATATTTAAAATATTACCTTTGATATCCATTTGAATCATATTACGAACCATTTCCTCTGTTAAGTTTTGTTCAGATAGACTTTGATTAGATAGACTTTGATTAGATAGACTTTGATTAGATAGACTTTGATTAATAAAGTTAGACATAATATATAATGATGATTGATATTAGTAATTATTATTATGATGAGACATTAAAAAATGCAATTTTTTATTAATTATTATGATATGAAACAAAAAATTGATAAAATATAAGTATATTCTATTTAATTATAATAATCTAATTATACAATGGTACAAAACATCTGTGATAAAACTGATCAAATGGAGCAAATTGATCGAATAGAGCAAATTGATCGAATGATTCAACCTGAACAAAGCAACTTTTTTAACTTAACTTTAATTAATCCAAGTGATTTAGTATATTTGTCAACACCATCAAGAGATTATTATTATGATGAAAATAGATTTAATGTTTGTTCATTATATGATAAATATGAAAAAAAGTATTTTTCAAAATCTGGTAGTATCAAAGACATATATTTTATCAAAGAATTATTGTTGACAAAATTATTATCAAGTAAAGGATCTATATCATTTGATACATTTAAGAAATTTATAGATAAGTTAGCTGAATCATCAACTATTAAATCAACTAACAAATCAACTATTAAATCAATAGTTAAACCAATTGATAATATTAAATTAGATGAATTTGATAATTTTGATTCTGATCAAATAGTAACATTTGCTGAATTTGTAATAGATCCTAGAATAAAAAAACTATATTTGATAACTGAATCAAATGGAATTGATTTTTATGATTTTTTAAAATCATTACCTGAAAATAAACTAAATGAATCTGAATGTAAAATATTTTTTAAAGAAATGATTAAAATACTAGTACAATTACATAAAATAGGAATCGCACATGGTGATATTAGTATTGAAAACTTTTGTATTGATATTGATGATAAAATTAGATTAATAGATTTTGAAATGGCGCTAATAAGTTCCACTTCTAAATACTATCGTTTGATCAATAATAATCTTCAAACAAAATATATTGAAATTGTTACAGATACAGATACAGATATCATATGTAAAATCTCATCTTTTAAAACTATTGGAAAAAGAGCATTTGTTAGTGTTGAAAGACAACATGCAAATACTGATTATAGCAAATCATATTCTGCTTATAAAGATGATATATTTTCAATGGGAGTAATCTTATTTAGTATGTTAACTGGTCATACATTATTTGATAACAATATTAGCTTAGAAAAGAAGTTAGATATGATTAATAATGATTTATGGTTAGAAAAATATGATAAAACAATATTAGGAGATATATCAGATGAATGTAAAGATTTGATTAAAAATATATTAAAACCAGAAACTAATAGATATAATTTAGATCAAATAATGTATCATCGTTGGTTAGATTTATAAATAGATTAATATTTAAGATTTAAGATAAAATGTTTATTTTAATTTTAGATTAATTGGATAAGATTTTTTTTAATTCAAAGACTAATATATATTTAATTGATGAAAACAGAATATTTTTATATTTTAATAATTTTAATAATTAAAATATGTAGACAACATTTTAAAAAAAAACTAAGTGGTTGTTTTGATGATAAAAATTTAATTTTTTATAATAGTGTATTTGTAATAATATTATTTTTATTATATAATATAACTTTGGATTGTTTAAGGATAAAAAGTTTTAGTCCATTTAAATTGTTAGATGATTATGTTAATTTGGATTATAAAAATAAATTTATTATATTTATTTTAGGATTATTTTCTCTAATAAGTACATTATCTTTTTTTAAATTAGATGAATCAGATGATCAGTCTAAAATGCCAATAATAATAAAATCATTATCAACAATTCTAACAATAGTAATAGGATGTTATTTAAATGGAGAAGAAATTACTCAAAAACATATATTTGGCATTATCTTAATTCTAATTGGATTATATCTTATGACAAATAAAAAAAATGTTGATTAAGATATTTTTTAATATCTTATTTTTATATCTTATTTAATAATATGAAAAACATTTAATGGTTTTAAATAATATTATAATTAATAAAACTGCGATTATAAATAATAAAATTAATCTCGATTTAAATGATCAAATTTTAAAAAAAATGAATACACTTTCTGAACTAACTTCTAAATTAAATACATATGATTCTACAACAAATTATTCAAAAATAATTAATTTAGATCTATATAATCAAATTTCAAATAATAAATTTACACTATATCAGCCAATTGAATATAATGGTTGGCTTAGTTTAATCGATTTTGTTAGTCAAGGATTAAGTGATAAAGGTGATAAGGATATTAAGGTATATATTGATTCTGATATTGTTGGATCTATTGAATTAATTAAATATATTAGAGAAAGTTCAGATAGTTTTTATTTAAGTAGATCTTGTGCTGATAATATTCCACAAAAAGGATTCGAATATTTGAAAAATATATATGGTGTTCAAGTTATAAAAGATATAGATAATATTAATGATGATAATGATGATATAAATACTCCAATCAAATATGATTTAATAATTTTAACAGATTATTTAAAAATAAAATCAGCACATTCATATTTAGCAGAAGGAGGACAAATTTTATTACTAACTCAAATAAAAGATTTAAAATCGGATCTAATATCAAATTTAAATCAGAATTTAAAAATATTTGATCAGATAGAAATAATATCACCAACAATATTAAAATCAACAGGTGAATTCATAATCATATATAAAAATCCAACAAATATATATGAAATTAAATCAAAATCATATGTTGGTAATTTAATGATGAAAATAGATGATTTTTTTAATTATCATTTGCACAAATTAATAAAAATAGCCAAATCAAAATTACATATATTAGAAATTTCCAATAATGATTTACAACTTAAATTAATTAATGTATATCAAACAAAATTAAGATCAAAAATAGTAAATTATATGATTATATTTAATATACCAATTAAAACATCAGTATTAGATTTTTATGATACAAAATTATTGACAATTAATAATAAATTATATTCTGCTATAAATTTATTAAGTTATCAATTTATTAAATATGAAGACATAAAATTAGAATATGACAATGTTATAACAAATACCAAATATACTAATTTGCATAATTTGTCTAAAAATTTAAATAGAATAAAAAGAGCAATTGATACAAGATATTTTAAAAAATGGCAATATATTACTTTACAACTTGATAATTATAAATCATTAGGCGAACATCTTTTAAAAAATTATAAAGTATTAACAGATACAAAGATTAAACCATCTAATGCATTTATGAAAATGTATGAAATGTTAATATCTTTTAATATTATTAATAAATCTAACCCTATATTAAAAAGTTTTCATTTTTGTGAAGCACCTGGTATGTTTATTATTGGCTTAAATCATTTTCTGCAAACCAAAACTAATATTAAGTCTTGGGACTGGTATGGAAATAGTTTAACTATTGATGCAGATAAAACTGCTTTAACCGATGTTTATGGTTTAATTAAACCAAATAAGAATAGATGGTTAATTGGTCCAGAATCTAGTGGTGATATTAGAGATTTGGCAAACATTAAATTCTTCAAAGAAAAGTTAGGAGAGGTTGATTTGATAACATCAGATTGCGGTATATGTGTAAAAACATCAGAATTAAATAATTATGAGGAATTAATAGCTGAAACTGATTATGCTCAATTTATCAATATGTTAAATTTATTAAAAAAAGGTGGATCTGGTGTATTAAAAACATTTATTCCTATGGAATTAGCATCAAATGTTTGTTTAATTTTTATTTTAACACAGGTATTTGAGGAGGTGTATTTTTCAAAACCAATAACATCAAGACCGGCAAATTCTGAAGTATATTTAGTGTGTATAGGTTATTTAGGAATAGATAAGGAATTGCTAAACAAATTAAAACAATTATTGGATAAAAAAATAAATCCTCAATTTAATCCCAGACTAAATTGGATTAAAAATATTCCAGAATCATTCATAAAACAATTAGAAGATTATGTTATTGAGATTACCCGTCAACAAATGTCTTATTTACTTAATATTTTCCATTTTATTGATAATGAAGGCGAATTGTCAAAAATAAAACTTCTCAAGGATGATAACAAATTAAAAGAAGTCACTAATCAATATTGGTGTAGAAAATTTAGTTTTGAATCAAATAATGGATTAAAACTGATCTAGAAAAAATATAATTATATCTTTATCAATTATCCTTACCTATACAAAAAAATAAATCAATGTGATTATTTCAGATACAATCATAATACTAAGAACATAAATAATACAAATTAATTCTTTTTGAGATAGATTTCCAAATCTAGTGATAATCACAAATAACAAAAACAGAAAATTCAATAATATAGACAATATCATATTTTGATACATTATATGTAGAAGCAAAATAGATTTTTTAGTTTCAATTGCAATAGATTCAAGTTTATTTATTACTTATTCAATTTAACATATTGCTTATTCAATTTTTTAAATAAAAAAATGCAAGTGTTAATATATATGAATTATAAAAATAAATATTTAAAATATAAAAATAAATATATACAATTAAAAAAGAAATTAGGTTGAAGTCAATATGCTATTCAAACCAAACTACCTATCATGAATGAATCTGAAATTCCTGATATATTATATAATGATATGTCTATAAAAAAGGTTATTAATATTAATTACGATCTAATGTGTAGGTTTACGGATCAAAATCAACAACCTATAATAACTTGGACACATAGTTTACACCCTTGAAGATTTAAAATGCCGATTTTACTCAACAAAAAAATATTCAAGGTTTGCCCGTTGCAGAGCATGTAAATTATGATTTTGTTAAGGCGACAACCCCAACTGATTTATTGACTTTCTTTTGAACGACTTTTTTAACCTTCACTTTTATTGGTT
>Ga0214921_10012656_pt1 | contig 10040 bp, 9 predicted proteins | sample LL1505_MetaG_FD_177992 | JGI IMG/M metagenome (GOLD analysis project Ga0214921, IMG submission 177992) | Freshwater microbial communities from Lake Lanier, Atlanta, Georgia, United States - LL-1505 | ecosystem: Environmental > Aquatic > Freshwater > Lake | place: USA: Georgia | collected 2015-05-28
TCACCGATGTCACGTTTTTGACATCGATTTCCATCGCCCTACAAAAAATCGTCAACTTATCGAATGTATTCGGGAAATTCAAGGAAACGGTCTTCGCGACCAGCACAGTTCAATTACCCAAATCCGCGCATGATGCGGCCATTGTCGTGCAGGATGTCATGGACGAAGTCAATTGTGCGATGGAATATATTCAGTATTTCGTAGATCCGACATCCAAGCCTGCGCTCACGAGTGCACAATTGAGTAGCACGGAAAAAAATATTATTACAAAGGCAGTGGCTACGATTGATAGTTGGAATGTTTTATGTGATCAAGGAATTAGCATTGCGATGGCCAATGACCCCGATGTCAAATTTATTCAACAGTCAAGCACGGAGTTGAAAACGACCACGCGAACATTGGTATCTTTAACCAACAACCTGAAATCCAAGTTGGCATCGTTGCATATTTTGTGTTAGACCCTTGAAGAATTACAATGTCCCATTTTAATTCCGCAAGGGTCAGATTCCAGTAACGATTTGAAATGACGCTCCACGGAGCGTCCCATTTTAAATCTTTGCTGGTATAAATCCAGACTCGGGTCCATGCTTTGTAAGTTCACCTGTTCCAGATTTAGTAGAATTCTATAGTATAGTATAATATAGAATACTAGAATGACAATCCAAGTGATGAATATAGTATGTATTATCGCATCCATTGTATCGGGGTTTCATCGATCGGTCTATGTCCGGCCACATATGCTGACCAAAGCCACAATGTATACGAATAATAATGAAAAAAAATACCCATTCTCCAAACATTACCATGAGCACTATGTAAAGAGACTCAACTCCCGTAATATCACGGAGCAGTCGAATCATATATTGAACCCCAATCTATTTCGCAGTGAAGAAGAGGAGGACGATGAAAAGGGCGACGATATCGCCGCGAAATTATTAGAAAAGTTATTCCAACAAATCAGTAATCCGGAAAACAGCGAAACCGACCACCAACAACAACAAGAACATCCGTCACCTCCTCACCATAAAAAGAGAGGTGGATTACGCGTGATTATGGATAAAGAGACCTTCGAACGGCTTTCGCGACCCACGCCCGTAAACGACGATGAAGACGCGGGTTACCCCCGTAAAATCGGCGGAAAGAAATCCGAAAATTTCGAGGTCATTACCCAATCCCCCGTCTCCTTCAAAGATGTGGGTGGGTATGAGAACATCAAACAAGAACTCGAACAATGCATTGATATTTTATCCAATTACAAAAAATACCAGCCCTATAATATCCGTGTCCCCAAGGGCCTTATTTTCGAGGGCCCACCGGGCAACGGGAAAACACTTTTGGCCAAGGCATTGGCAGGTGAAGCGAAAACAGCATTCATTTCGGTATCCGGAGCCGAATTCCAAGAGAAATACGTGGGCGTGGGTGCCAGCCGTGTTCGCGAACTTTTCAAATTGGCCAAAGACAACACCCCTTGTATTGTATTTATTGATGAAATCGACGCACTTGGTCGCAAACGCTCCAAGGATGGGGATACCTCGGGGAACGAACGCGATAATACATTGAACGAACTCTTGGTGGCACTCGATGGCTTCAAAAATACGTCGGGGGTTTTTCTTATCGGTGCCACCAACAGAGCGGATTTGTTGGATGAGGCATTGATTCGCCCCGGCCGTGTGGACAAACGCATCTATATCGGTAACCCGGACACTTCTACCCGCCGTGCGATTTTGAACATACATAGTAGGGGAAAGCCCCACGATGAAACCGTGAACATGGAAGATATTATCGAAATCACCAATGGTTTATCGGGCGCGCAAATTGAGAACTTGGTCAATGAGGCCATGTTACATGCACTTCGTTATGATCGCACCCAATTCACGAATGATGATTTGGAAGTGGTCATGAATAAGATGATGGTGGGGTGGCAGCCCAATGAGCACCAGTTTACGAAGAGTATGGTGGACCAAATTGCCATACATGAACTGGGACATGCAGTCGTCGGTCTTTTATCCAAACATCACTCGAAAATGACAAAGGTGGTGATCAATCTATCGGCTCCCAAAAGCCCTGCCTATACCGTATTTGAGTCCTCAAATGCGAATATTTTGACACGCGAGGCCCTATTTGAACATTTGATGATTTTGTTGGCGGGACGTATTGCGGAGGAGGTGTTTTATGGTATTTCGGTAAGCACGGGTGCGATTAATGATTTCGAAGAGGCGCTGAAATTGGCCGAACGCATGATTTGCTATTATGGTATGGGAAAGAATTTGATTTATCCAAGTAATAGTGAGAAATACAAGGAAATCATCGATACGGAAGTGACGACGTTGATCAATGAAGCGTATGGATATGCCGAGTTTTTGATCCGAAATTCGAAAGATATGATCCAAGAGGGTGCCGAGTTGTTGAAACAACATAAAATTGTAAAATCAGAAACTTTAGTAGAACTCATGAATCGGAAATACAAAAGTATGTTGAATTTGAAAATTTGACCATCCGCTCACCAAATAAAATACTTGGGTGGAAAATGAAATAGAATTTTATACGAATAGTGTATATTACTATAAAATCATGTCTTCTGACGGTCTTTCTGAACTTTTCACATTTACTCCCAAAAAAATACCACCTTTTTCGGAGGTGAAATCGGGGTTTAAATATTACCCGATTGAACCCACCGCGAATGGTAAATTGCGCATTCGTTTGTTTTTATATGACGAAACACAGCAAGATGAATCGGAATTGCATTTGGTGATTACACAGGAAGTGTATGATACGTATCACCATAGTATTCATGAGTATCTTGTGGCCAAACTTGGGTTGAGTGCCATTTATGTGGAGCCCGAACCTGTGTCCGCCCAAGAGCCTGTGCAAGAACCTGTGGAAGAACCCGTGGTGGAAGAACCTGTGGAAGAACCCGTTGTGGAAGAACCCGTTGCGGAAGAACCCGTAGCGGAAGAACCCGTTACAGAAGAACCTGTAGTGGAAGAACCCGTTGCACCTGTGGAAGAACCCGTTACAGAAGAACCTGTTACAGAAGAACCCGTTGCACCTGTGGAAGAACCCGTAGCGGAAGAACCCGTTACAGAAGAACCTGTAGTGGAAGAACCCGTTGCACCTGTGGAAGAACCCGTTACAGAAGAACCTGTTACAGAAGAACCCGTTGCACCTGTGGAAGAACCCGTAGCGGAAGAACCCGTTGCACCTGTACAAGAGCCTGTCCAAGAGCCCGTCACCGTGGTTGAAATCAAACCCGTCTATTATTATTTGATCTTGGATAGCGCAAACCGTATGGTCTTCCCTCAAGGATTTGCGCGCAATGCATCGTTGGAAATTGTCGACACCGATAGTGTCCCGATTGTGTTTGCCCAAATGAAACTCGGAGAGAACAATACACCTTTGATTTATAATTTGCTGCCTACCAATGCGGAACATATTCCAAGTTTGCCACAGGGTGCGTCCAAGACGAGCGAAGGTCATATTCTCACCCCGGATGGGTCGGAGATTGTGATCACCTATCCCCAATTTGTTGCAACGAAATAAGTGCAATGGACCAGCAATAAAATTGAACACATTTTTTGATTCTATGAAATCAATAACAATCAAAAATGCTTACGCGAAGTCGAACACAAAGTATGGAACCCAACATTGATTTCGACGAGGCCAGTCGAGAATGGCGGGCGAATAAAAAGAAACTCGCCAATGGATGTTACGCATATATTTGCGGAGAGGTGCATCGGTGGGGAATCTGTCAAAATACACGGGGGAAATGTAGAAAGCACAAAACCATAAAAAACAATATAGAAACATAATCACATAAAAAATATATATATCATAATAGAATGGATCCCGAGGAAAACACTGCACCCACACAAGAAGAAATTCGGCCACAAGAAGATGTTCGGCCACAAGAAGATGTTCGGCCACAAGAAGAAATTCGCCTGGTGGATGTTCCCGTTACCAATGGTTCGGTGGCATTGAACCTTATGGCATCTTTTTTGAATGTCGCCCAGCGTCGCGGAACCTTTTCGATCGATGAATCGGCCAAGATTTGGGAGTGCCTCAGGATGTTCACGGCGCCCCCTGCTGAATCCAACGCATAAGTATCCAACGCATAAGTATCCAACGCATAAGTATCCAACGAAAAAATAAATATCAATAAAAAATAAATATCAATAAAAAATACCACCTATATAAGCGGTATTTTTTATCGGTTTCAGGCGGCTCCAATACAATCCTGTATAAACTCGGCATCCGTTTTTTTATCGAGTTCCAAAAACTTACTCTTCAACAGTGCCACCATAATCGTGTCGATTTCTTCACGCGTAGCCACAAGTCGCTGTATTTCCCCCGTGCGAATATTCAAGATTTTAAACACCCGCAAAGGTGCATCGATGTTCTCCGGTAACATTTGCCATAACCATGCATAAATCACGACTTGTAATAAATGGTCAATGGATATTTTATGGGTGCATTTCAGTTCCCATAAGAATTCGTCCCCGATCACATCCATGCGTGCCGTAAAACGAAACGTGTTATGCGGTTCAAAATACTGTTTCAAAAACGCGTCGATATACTCATGCTGTTCATGATTCGATTGGTGTATCAAGGTTTTCTCGATGAGTGGTTTCGCTCTCTGACAATCGGCACCCACCGTCGTCCGTAGCCGTGTCCTACATAAATCATACATATCTTGCGTAATCCACGTATATTCTTGACGATCGATTTGCTTTAATCGCGAATAGAGGCGCTCTTGCACCGCAAGGCTGATATTGGCAACATATAAATAATCCTGAATGGTTTCTAGGGTAGGCGGAAGTGTATTGACCATGTCTTTCAAATACGTGTGTTTATCGGGCTTCATCGATGCAATATTCTCATGAATAATGGAATACAAGACGTTTTTCGACGTTGATTCGCCCTCCTCCAAAAACGCCTGTTCCAAATAGTCATAATACATACAGGGGATGGCTATCCCATTCAAATCACTGACTTCTTCAAAAAATCCATCCCGGGTTTCGATCATATTTGGTATGGGAAACTCTAATAAAGATTCCGGGTCGGTTTCGGTCACAAAAATCCGGTCCATGAGTTCCGAGATTTCTTCAATGACGGATTCCGAAATGAATTTAATCAATTCGGTCGGCGTGATCATATGGTTATGGACGAGTTCAAGCTCACGTTGTTGTGCATCTTCATCGATGAAAAAATTGGATCGGGGGATACCCCGAAATTGAACAAAATCCGACGCCATCATATCATGATGTGACATTCGTAGAAATTCGAGGGGGCGGTCACTGCGAAATTCGTTTTGTTCTAATACATACAATGCTTTTTTCGCCCGACTACTGGCCACATAGAGCGTATTCGGGCAAATATCACGTGGCGCATTTCGCGCATTATACATAAAATAAGAATTATCAAACCCCACTACAAAGACATAGTTTCGTTCGCGTCCTTTCACGGTATGGAAGGTCGAAAACACCACCTTTTTATGAATGACACGTTCATCGATGGTATCACTTTCCATGACCGGGACATGGCAGGGAATCCCGCGCTCGACCAGGGCATTTTCCAAACTCCGGATTTTACTATTCAACCCTTTTACAGAGGCGCCCAATATGAAAATTTCATGAGGTTGGCCACCGTTCTCCAATATTTTATAAATTTCACCCAATACCATCCGTTCCAGGTTTTTCGAATTATGGCTCGCATAGACCACTGGCGGACCATCACGGCAGGCTTCCATGCGCTCTTCATTCAATAGTGCGCGGTTTATGAATTGACACATGGTATTCGTAATACGGTATGACATTTTCATGGTGCAAGCCGAGAACCCTTTGGATTTTAACGCCGGATTCCCCTTCCAAATTTTATCTGCGAGGGTGAGAAAGCGCGTATCGGCACCTTTGAATTCATATAAGCCTTGCATATAATCCCCCAAAATTAAAAGTTGGATGGGAGAACCCATGTCACGAATCACTTTGGATACGAATAAAAAATAAAGAAAGGTCATATCTTGGGCTTCATCGATGACGAGCACGTGAAACGGATCAATCGGTAACTTCGGTGGCAAATCATGGTGCATAATATATCGTATTCCACGGTCGGTATAGGCGGTCGAATAGTAATATTTCACGGCCAAACTATGAAAGGTATGAACGGTCATATTTTTCACACCCGTCTTTTTGACCCGATCACTCACCTCATGCCGTAACATGGAGTTATAGGTCATTTGTAAGAATTTCCGTCGATTCAACTCTTTTGCGGTATATAAAATAAGAGTTGTCTTCCCGGATCCGGCACAGGCATCCACAACCACATTTTTACCCGATTTCACTTCGGATAAAATATGTTTTTGTTCGGTGCTTAAAAAATCCATGTTTGAAAATACGTTTCAATGTAGTAGAATCAAGTGTATATATCATTTTGCTTATATACATGTTACATTCCATAAAAAAATATACATATAATGTAAAATAAAAAGGATGAAAGTTATTCCGCTAGGATTGCAATGTTCTGTGCCACATGGTATTAAATTGGCAAATTTACGCGAATACTCGTATCCGCTCGATTGGTTATGGACCCCAAGTAAAGCAACATATTACATACTAGATATTCTTATACATGATAGTATTGAAAAAGCAGTGGAATATATGACGACTGACTATACATATTATAGATATCTTGGTAATCAACAATATGCATCCGCGGATACGACCACCGAATGTCAAATGAATAATACGAGCGGGCTAGGTAACACTCATTTTACAATCAACAATGAGTATAAAAATAAATTACGAACTCGATTCGAAAGATTATGGAGAGATATAAAATCAAATGAAAAAATAATATTCATATATGCCGATGCAGCGAGCCCCGAACAAAATTATCATCTAGATGGCATAGAATATGGCGTAGATGCCACAGAATACCTTGAAAAAATATATGAATTACTTTATCCACTGAATAATAATATCAAAATTGTTTATTTTTGTTGGAATGAACGCGAAAAAGAGGAAAAAAATGCTCGTGGAATTGAATATGTGGCTTTTGATTTCAAAAAAGATTGGTTTGGTGTTAGTGAAATAATAAAAAATTATTTAACTACGCTTGTATCACATGATGTTCGGTAGCCTAAAATTTACGGGGAGGAACAGGCACGCCATAGACGGAATACCAGTGGGTGTGCGTAGTATCTACGCAAGCAAATTTGCTACCATCCGTGAAGGAAAACGAAACGGAAGGTTGGGTCATGGAATTGGTCTCCGGATCCAAATAAGGAGACGTCAACGTAATGCTATCCACTTGTTTACCGGCGATTTGGTTTCCGTTGCTATCCATGGAATAAGATGTGCCATTGGCATCATCATAGATGTTAATATAGGGGTATTGATTCGTGCTGAAAATTTGCGCGAGTTCCTCGTTCAAATTCGAATATTGATCGCTCGTAAGTTGGGTCGCCATGTTTTCTGTATACATACTATGAATATTTTAATATCACAAAATTTACTCATTCGGATCCATTATCCAATGGGCTAAAGTATCCGTGGCAGGATTTATCGAGAACGTTTGCGGGTTCCCGATCCCCGTGGAACAAACTTCTTATTGAATTCCAATGCCCGAAGAAGACGTAATTGGCGAGCCGCATTTTCTTTGGTGGCACATTTCGCAAAGACGCGTTTATTGGTTTTGTTATATACACGATAACAAGGCTTCCCTTTTACTTTCCGGGTTCGATAAGGCATAGAATATATGTTATATATTTTATGTATAATAAAATATGCATGATCCAGTGAACTACAAACAAACACAAGAGTCTGCCTGGTCTACAGTAGAGTTCATAAACACTTGTGACATGTAAATGTTTCCACCATAATCCACGGCCGATTGATAAATGCCATCCGAGGACACCGAAACCCACACCCATTGTTTATCTGCCACTAAGGGGTCCGGCACCACATCCCATGTTCTCCCATAATCAATCGATGTATGAATATTACCCCCCTTCTCAATCGCCGTTTGATATTGCCCCGTGGCAGATACAGAAACGGATTCCCATTGTTTATCAATTAAATCTGGGTTATCCACAAAGGCCCATGTGTTACCATAATCCGTGGAAACATAAATTTCACCACCCTCTTCAATCGCGGTTTGGTAAATACCATCGGATGCCATGGCCACGGAGCGCCAATTTCGATCATCTAAATTATTTCGATCGCTCACATTCGTCCAGGTGACACCATAGTCATCCGAGATGTAAATGTTCTCCGTAACAATGGTTTGGTAAATACCATTATAAGAAAGTGCGATACCCGCGGTGGGAAAACCTTCAATGGAATAATATAATTCTTCATTGAGCACGGGATCAATGGGTTTCCAGGTTTGTCCGTAATCCTTGGAAATATATACCGTATCACCACAGGAAACTACGGTTTGATATTGTCCGGTCAAAGAAATGGTGACGAAAATCTGGGATGCTCCTTGTGTAAACGTTTGTCTCCAGGTGGCGCCGAAATCATTTGAAACAAAAATGCCTAAGCCATTACTTACGGTCTGATGTTGACCGGTATAGGATATCGAAATACTGTTATTATCGGAAGGACCAATGTTATTCGGCAAGGACCAGGTCGCGCCATAGTCTTGTGTGATATGAATATCTCCGCTTTGGGTAATTGCGGATTGGTATTTCCCGGTGCTGGATAAGGATATTCCCAACCAATTTTGAGGTTCACCATTCGCCACGGATCCGACTTGAACCCATGTGCGACCATAACTGGTATAGGTTTCCAGTGTCACATCCGTCATGATCAATAATAGGGGGAGCGTCGTTGTTTGTGTGATGTTTGTGGTGGTATACGTAGTTCTACGTGTGACATAGCCACGTGTCCAATTTAAGCGGTTTCGAATACGCTCTAAATAAGACGGCCCCACGTTATTAATAGGCGATAAGGCTTCTGCTTGTATATTGATGGAAAGACTAATGGTAAGACCTTCGGGGATAAAGATCAAATCACCGGCGACAAACCCATCTTCGATACCCCAGTTTTTATCCGCGGGATTACGATTATTAAACTTATTCGAGTCCACCGTATATGCAAGTGTCCTGTTAATATCATTGATCATGACATGACCCGATAAATCCGAGACGAAACTACCATTGATGTTAAACGTGGATTTGTTCAACACCTGAACCAACGCACTCGCATCAAATACGCCATTATTCGGGTCAAATTCTTGTTCTAATGCGAACAGCGATGCGAATCCTCCGGGATCACCAAAATAGGAACTCACACAAGTTTTGAAATCAGCATATAGACTTTGTAATTTTCCAACCGAGACCACGTTTTGGGTGGCCACGCCATATTGTAAATCACAATTACACAATTTAATACTATCCGTGTATAAAAGTTCATGGGAAGGGTCAAACCAAGCTTGAACGACGTTGAAATTACTGGCATCTTTTAAAATACCGAGTTTCTTATTCAATGTTCTCGCACTAAATTTTATTTGAACAGCATCCGTAACATCATATCTTGTTAATGCATCTTCTGGCGTTAAGTTAATCTGGCTAAATCCTTGTTGAACATAAAAACCACCGCTTGCACCAAATGCATACACACTACCTGCGTATGCGCCACTTATATTTTGGTTTGGTTGCAAATACACGGCCATGGTTTACTATTAAAATTACTATTCCTACTATATTACTCTACAATATTTCAGCGGGAAAGCGAACACCCTATACACCGGCGTATACAGAGTCTATATTTTATCAATTTCTTCTTACCATATTTGCTAAGAAGAACTAATTTATGAAACGGATCTCACTGGTGCCACCGCCTTATTCTGGCCCTCCCTCCGTAAAATTCACCAATTTTATCATGAGCGGTGCGGTGAGAACACGCGTGATATTGGTATAGGAAGCCGACGAGGATTCCGTATAATTATTCGCACCATATTTTGTTATGAAATTACTTTGTTGTGTTAAATTCGACACATTCGACGGCCCAATATTATTGACTGGACCATAAAGTTCGGGG
>Ga0214921_10012657_pt1 | contig 10040 bp, 7 predicted proteins | sample LL1505_MetaG_FD_177992 | JGI IMG/M metagenome (GOLD analysis project Ga0214921, IMG submission 177992) | Freshwater microbial communities from Lake Lanier, Atlanta, Georgia, United States - LL-1505 | ecosystem: Environmental > Aquatic > Freshwater > Lake | place: USA: Georgia | collected 2015-05-28
GACATTCAATATAACCCTCAGTATTAAACTGTTCCCATAAAGTATCTATTAATGTTTGGGTTTTAGAGAAAAATTCTAAATCCTTATATTGATCAAAAATACCTCCATATAATTGTTTAAAGGTAAGTTCTTTACTTGTTTTATAATCAACTCCATACATTTGAGCCATATGATCATGTATTGACTCATCTCCAAAATCATATCCTATCTGTTTAGCAATTAGAGTTGGATGATAAGAATCAATATCAATATCAACAAATTTACCATTTTTAGAAACAAAGGCTTGTCTACTTTTATCTTTAGGTAAAGCAGCAAAATTAATACCATTGAAACTATTTGATGGTCTTTTAGTTGTAGTATCTACGTTGTACTGCGAGTATACTACATTGTTCTTTATTGAATAGAGGGTATTGTTTGGTGTGAAGTAATCGTCTATAATTGTTGTATTCACACTAATACCACTTGATTCTATTGTCTGGAATAGCTCTATTGCTTTATTATAAAATTCAGATTGCGGTGTGAAGTTTATATGTTTAAAATATTCTTCACAACGCTCATAATGTTTAGCTATAGGAATAAATTTGTTTATATCATTTCGATTTGGATATTGTCTATGGTAATAATCATAGATAGGAAATGATAAATTTTCTATATTGATAGGGGTGTGTATTAAATTTTTTTTATTTAGAAAATACATGCTTGTTTTCTTATCTCTAACAAATACTTCTTTATAACTTGCTATAAACTTTTTTACTTGTTGAAATGGGATTAAAAATGCTTCATTATGTGAAATAGGAATAACATATCCTTTTTTATCACCTTCAGGTCTAATATAGACTAATGAAACATCATTTAAGACAGGATGTATTAGATCATGATTTAGAATAAGTTCAACAAAACATCTGTTAGTTTGCTGTTGAGCAAACTCCTCAAATTGATGTTGACTTTCTATTAGATAATACATAACCTTTATTTATCATAATATAACAAAAAATTATCTTAAGCCAAGTTAAGGATTAGATTTGTAGTATTGAGTCCAGTCTTTTTTTAGATAAAGACTTAATCCATCAACCTCTTCTTTTACTTCTGTTAATTCAGTTACATTTTTATTTGTTTGAGCTACTTGATTTATATCACCTGTTAAAACCCAAAATAAAGAAAATGGTTTATATAATTTCCAAGACACTGCTGGGTCTTTTTGAGTATATTGATTAAAAGTAGTTTTATTTACTTCAACAAAAAGCGGTTGATTACGACGACAAACAAAATATCTTACAAATTCTCCATTTTTGTAGTCTTGAGAAGTTGGTAGAAGTGGAGCGTAAATATTATTACTAAGCGGATCTGAATTTGTAGGTTGATTAATTTGGGTTTGTTGTAATTCTTTAATATTTAGACTATTAGGAGTAGCTCCTGTAAAGAATTTACCATTATATAGTTCATGGTAGTCTCCCACATATGATTCTTGGGTTAAAGCATATACAAACTCTCCACCTTGAGTGTATAAATTACTTTTAACTTTATTTTTAGGTATATAGGCCATATTAAACTATAAGATTTTGAATAGAAGGATTACTATTAATACAACTTAAAGCATCTCTATAATTGTCTGATGCTCTGTTTTTTCCTCCATTTTGTGTTTGAGCAATACTATCAGCACTATTAATATAGTTTGTAGATTCAGATAATTTTTTACCATATAACCCTTCTATTTTACCTATTACTAACACTGGAATTTCATATTGGAATATATTATCAGGGTTAGCAACTAAGTTTGTTTGGATACCATATTTATTTAAAGAGTTTTGGGTAGATTCATATCCACTTTTAAATGTAGTTTGAGTCACTCCTCTACCTCTGTATTTATATCCATCTCCTGTAGAAGGTCCACCATTTCCTCCTCTATTAGCATAAACATAATTTGCTAAACTATCATTTGGATTACTTAATACTGTTTTTAATCTTTCTTTGTCTATACCAGCTTTAGATAATTTGTCTTTAAAAATAACACTAGCGTCACCATTCCATTTAGATGAAGTACCTGTACCTATTTTATTAGCATTATAGTTGAATTTTTCTGAGGTTCCTAGTTTAAATCTAGATTCAGCATAAGCTACAGTTAATAAACAAGTTAATCTATTTTTATCATTAATACCTCTCTTTTTAGCTTCAGCTACAATACTTTGAGCTACAGATAATTGAGAACTATTTAATTTTTCACATTTATCACCCCCAGTCACATCAACAGTAGTATTTTTAGGTTCTTTTTTAACTTCAGGAACTGGGGTTGTTGTTATATTTGTTTTTGTTTTGTATAGTTTAGGTACAGCTAAAGAACCAATTGTTGTTTCCCATCCTTTAGTATCAACTTTATGAGCAACAGTTGTGGTTATAAAACCTAATCTATTTTGATATTCAGTAGGTAGTAATGTTTCATCAATATTAAATGTTTGGTATTGTATAATACCACTTAAACCATCCATTGTTAATTGGAGATTTAAAGGTATAAAGCCAGTGCCTGGTATATGGCCATTATTGGTGTAGGTGCCTAGATCATAATTGAATAAATCAACTAAAAAATTTCTGTATAAATCTATATCAGAAGCATTTAAACCTTCTTCAGGAACAGTACTAGTTACTTTTCTTTTATAAACTTCATAAGCTTTATAAGCAGCACTAAATTGATCAAATCCTTGATTTGTTTTAGAATTATTAAGATTTGAGTTTTGTTTTATAGTTATACTCCTATCTGTTAATCCTTCATTAAAATTACTAAGAGGAGTAGAGTTAGCTATCATAGCGTTACCATTATTTTGGGCTCCTATAGCTATAGCATTAGCTATTCTAGAAAATACTTCACTTTTTAAGCTAAAATTAGTAATAAAACTACCACCTCCATTCTCTTTATCTTTTAATAAGTTAATATTAAATTTAGATATATTATCTTTATTTAAACTTTGATATTTAAAAGGAATAACAGCTGAATCTATAATAGAAAAACGATTTGTTGTAGCGTCATAATTTAAATCAAAATTATTTATAGATCCTAAAGCATATTTTAAACTACTTAGCAACTGAGTTAAAAAAGTATGCACACTAACATTACCATCATCATCTATATTTCTATCTAAAATTTCAATAATTTTATTGATGTTAATATACATATGCATTGTTTTACCAATAAACTGATTCTCAGTTCTAAAACCTTTTTCAACATATGATAAAGTCCCAGCTTGTGACTCATTATTAACAGTATAAAAAGTTGATTTAGTAATTGTTTGAGTTGTAATAGTTATATTTACTCCTGTAAGAGAAGATGCGTTTTGTTCTATTTTAAGTAAAGCATCTTGAATTGAATCTTGATTTAGTATTACTTTTGTAAGAGTATCTGTAAACCCATTTGAAAAAGTAACACTAGTACCCACTACAGTTTCAGCAGATTGTTTATCTTCTGAGATTGCTTTATTAGGGTTTTCAAATAAGTTAGTTTGAGTGGGTAAAACATTTGATGTTGTAGATATTATAGCCCCAGCAGCATCAGTAACTATTGTATAAGTTGTAGTAGTTAAATTATAAGTACTAGAAACAGTTTGGTTTAATTCTGAAGAATTAGTAAAATCAACAGGTATAACACATGTAAATGGGTCAACAGAAATTTGTCTAGGAATAGTCACACACTCATTTTTATCAAAATCATGGTCTATATAAAATATTGAAGGAGGTGTTCCGTTTTCTGTTTTTTTACTTAAATCATAATATAAAGTAAAAGATTCTATTATACGAAGTAAAGTACCTAATTTTATATAAAATTGAGGAGCAGGCTCTCCATCCTTATTAGCTTTTAAGCCTGGGAATGTTATAGCTAAACCTTCATTATGGGTTATAATACTATTAGCTCCTGAAGTTGTTGAATCTGTATCTAAAGGATGTCTATAATTAGAGGTCACACCTGTAAAATTAGATATGTTAGTGGTATTTAAGGCTATTTCATTATCTTTTGTTTTATAACCATGAAGAAAACCTTGATATGTTCCTCCTGGTCCATCAGGTCCATCTGCTATTTTAGTAATAATATCTCCTAGTATTTTATGTAAGGTAGATTTTTGAAATTGAGGTTCATTACCCCCAACGTTTATATTTGGAGTTAAATTAGAATTAACTTTTAATGACTCAATAACACTACCTTGAGATATAGCATTAATAGTAACATTATATGAACCATTTTCTTGTAGTTCCCAATTAAAATTTTTAACCACACCAAAGAAAGCATCATAATTACCATTAGATCCACTTCTGTTATTTTCTATTTTATCTAAGATTTTATCAGAAGACATTCCGCTTAAAAAATCATTTGATAAATTTAAAGCTCCTGCCTCTATAGGTGTTACAAGTGTATTTTCATTGTTAAAATATAAAGTATGACCCCATTCTAGTAATAAAGAATATTTTAATTTTAAAAATAAGGTGTTTATTATTTTAAACTGATAGAGGTTATGGCATACTAAATTTATAGTAGCTTCTCGTATAGTACCTCGGTTTAAAGTATTAATAGTGGCTGAGGTTAGACCAGGTGGGGGCACTAAACCATAATTGGGGTCTGAATTAAATCCATAAGAAGCATTAAATGTTCCTAAAGAGTAACCTACATTTGAAGTAAAATTAGGGTTAGACTCAGGTGTAGGTTTAAAACGAGCTGCTTCTAAAACATATTGTTTAGCTAAAGCACTACCTTCAAATCCTATAACACCTAAATTTTGAGCTACCTTTTCATCAATATCAACTCCAGATGTTAATCTTAAAAATGATGTTTTTGAAGTAATATATTTTAAAACATCATTATCTCTAGTTTGATCTAAAGATAATTTATCTTGGCGTATATTGATTTGATTTCTAACATACGGTTTAAAACTTTCACCTAAAATAGCCATAACTATGGATTTAAATTTCTATAACTAGCAACTACATTTGCTGGGTTATAAGGGATTCTTATTTGTGTTTCTAAAGGTATATAGAGTGAATTTTGTGGTAAATCTGGGTTAGCAATTGATATTATCCACCATAATGAAGGGTCACCATAATACTGATTTGCTATCATGTCAAATCTATCACCATCAGAAGCTACGATATAAATATCATTAACAGACAAAGGAATCTCAGGATATTTGTTATCTCTATAATAACTTGTACCTTGAGAGTTTTTTATAATGGGTATATTTTGATAACGATTCATGTTATAAAGATTCTTCTTTAGATATAGGTTTATTATTAATAAATTCTATTTTAGAATCAAATGAACCAGATCTAAAGTTAGGGTACTGAGGGGTAAAATCATGGATTGGAGTAAATGTTAAATCTACTTCTATCATACGAGGAATTTGACCTATATAATAATCTGTATCAGTTACAGGAATAGGTAATCCATCTTCACTATATCTATTAATATCCCATCCTGCTTCAAAAGATGGTTTTAAACTTATATTATTAATAATACCAGGAACATTATTAAAATAAGTTCCAACTGTTAATTTAATCAAATTACCAAGCATGTAACCATTACCACTATATGTTGGAGCAGTAGTGCCTACTAAATAATTTAGTTTTTCATACAGTGGTTTCATTTCAGCTCTTGAGTGCGCATATATAGTGAATGATAATGAAACATCTCTAGAGAATCCAGTGTATTTATAAAAATTTTCTGCTCTACCAACATATTTGTATGGTTGCCATTCACCTTTAAAATTATCTCCTATACCATTAAGGTATGCTCTAAAAAACAAATAATCTGAAGGAGTATTAGTTGCTGTTGGGTCAATAACTTCAAAGAAAAATTTGATTAGGTCTAAATCAGCTAAACCTTCAGGTACACTAGTACTAGTTTGAGCAGAAGAAAGATTAAGTTCGTCTGAGGATAATGAGCTATTAGGGTTATAGAAAGATTGAGGGGGAATGGAGTATACTGTTTTAGATGTTCCATAAGTATCTTCTCTATTAAAAACACTATAGTTAGTTTCAGGAAGAATTATAGTTCCTAAAGAATCATTAATTTGTTTTCTATAATCTGTTATTCCTATTAAAGAAGTAGATTTTTTCTCAATAAAGGGAGTTTGTTGAGCTAATAAATCATTATCGAAAGTATAAACCTGATTAGGGTTTTGGGTTCGGTCTGATAAGGGTTTATAAAGATTAGTTCTATCCCTAGGGTAACCTTCACCATTACCAGCTAGTTTAATTCGAGTAGTACCAATACCTCCTATAGATCCGGGACCTCCACTATATGATAATAAATTATTAGTGTCATTAGGACCAGTGATACCAAATGGATTAATGACTAAACTACCTAATGATTGATTAGCTATTTTAGAAGTATAGGCTATAGTTAACCTATTTTCAATATTATTACCTGATAGGGTTTGGTTAATAGTAGAAAAATAATATCCTCTTCTCCCTCCAGAAGCATATCCTAGTTCAAAAGGATCTAAGCCTTGTTTATTTAGATGAAAACCTGTTGCTAATAAACCTGCTTGAGAAATAGTATTAGTAGGTAGATAAATCCTATTAATGTTAACCATTTTAGGATTTTGTCTTTCTAATAACTCTTGTTTAGCTGTGAATAGTAATCCTCTTGGGGATAAAGGATCAAAGAAAAATTTAGTCAATCTTTCAGAATCAATCAAAGAAGCTTCCAATGCTCCTTGTCTTAATAAAAAATCAGGACCATTAACAGTTAAACCATCAGGTATGGGAGTGGTGATGTAAGGTTGGCCACTTGAGCCACCCCCGGGTCTATCATTTCCATACCTTAATGATTTTAAATTTGTTTTTAGATTTACTAAACCCATTCAATTATCTTGGAGGATTATCTAAATATCCTTTTGGAGTTATACCTTTATATCCAGATAAGATTGAGTCTGATGAGTCTAATGGGTTAGGGAAAACAGCTGGTGGAGGTGTAGCACCGTCAAAAGCTGTTAATAATGATCCTTCTGTTTCAAGTCTGTTTACAATTCCTTTGTACTCGGCCATGTTATTATTGTTTTTAATGGTTTACTATAAATATTAAAAAAATTAGGTTGCTACAGCTGTGTTATTGATTTCTCTAACAGTCATTGGGGTCATAAGTGGTGTTAATACTTTACCTACAGTTTGACCATTCATAGCTAATGTTATTTCTTTACTACTGTTAGATATTATAGCTTCAGTTAATTTGTTTATAGCAGCTATAACTTGAGAATTATCTTGAGATGCTCGACCATAATATCCATCTTGAACTTGTTGAACAGGTTTATTTGTAGTCATATAGACATTATCTTCTTTAATACCTTGCATTATAGGTACTAATTTACCCTTTTCAAATGCAGATACTACAGGACCACCATTTGGGTTTAAAGCACCGTCTTTAACTCCAAATATATTTTCAATACCTTCTGTTTCTGCTTTTTGTAGCATTCCAGAAGCTGCTAATGCTTTAGCTGATTTTATTTCAGCTACATTCACTAGTCCAGGACTCATAAAAGAAGTAATAGAACCAAGAATCTTTTCTCCTAATCCTACTTGATCAGTAGCTACTGCTTTAGCTTCTTCATATCTTTTTTTAGCTTCATCTGAAATTTTGCTAAAGTCTTCTTTGGTTTCAATCTTTTCAGCTGTTCTAGCAGCGGCTTCTTCTCTAGATCCAGCAAAAAAACTTGAATTAACAAAATCAGTTAAAGCATTAGCTAATTTATCTAAATATCCTCCATCAACAAATCGAGTAAATACTTCTTTAGCTGAGTCTAATGACTTATTAAATTTTTCTTGAGCATCAGATGATTCTAAAGAATGAGATGAAAGTTTTCCTAAAATATCTGTTAAATTTTCTCCTTCTACTCCAATTTGCTTTAAAGCCTGTTCAAATGCTGATCCAGTGATTGTCCCGGCTTTTAGTTGAGAAATTGTAGCTTCAGAAAGTTTACCTTTTATACCATATGCTTTTAAATTTTCTTCTATTATTTCTAATTCTTTTTCACTTAACTTAATCATATTGCTTTGGAACTTCTCAAACTTTTCTTGTTCCGTTACCATGTCTGCTAATCCTTCTCTACTTAGTCCGAAAGCAGCAGCTAATGATTGTTGAGCTATAACATTATTTTTAAAATCAGGTCCTGATTCTTTTACAAGTCTATTAATTTCTTCTTGGAATGTTTTTGTATCTCCAGTAAAATATGCACTTCGAGCTTTTTCAAGATTTAAATCTCTATTAAGTAATATTTCAGCTTCTAATTCTGCTGCTATGGATTGTTCAAAATTTAATAGACTTTCTCCTATTTTGTCTAATTCATTTAAATTTTTTCCTAATTTTTGAGATTCAATAACAGATTTTATTAAAGCATCTGTTCTTCCTTTTATACTTAATCGTGTGGCATTACTAATAGTTAAAACATCTTTTAATACTTTTCTCTCATCAAATTGTAACCCAGTAAGAAGTTTTTGTTGTCTAACAGTTCCTAATATTTGGAATTTTATATCTTCTACTTCTTTTCCTGTTTCAACATATAAATTAGTTATACCTTTTAATTCTTCATCACTTAATTGCAAATATGAAACCATATTAGCTAATTGAGCTATAACATTTTGACCTTCTTTTCCAAATCCACTAATTAAATTAACAGACATTCCTAATACGCTGTTGAATTTAAGTTGAGTATCAACTAATTCTTTTTGAAGAATTATACTTCCTTCTTGTAAAGTAACATAATCTTTTATATTTTCTTTTATATTAAATGCTTCTTTTCTAACTCCACGAGCAGCTTCCTTACTAATATTAAAGCTTTTAGCTATATTTGTTACCTGCTTATCAGCTTCAAACATAGCACCTATAAAGAATTGAATAGCTTTAACAGCGGCTGTTATAAGAGCTAAAGGACCTAAAGCTGAAGATAAAGATGGGCCTATGCCTTTAATACCTTTAGTTAATACTGAGAATTTAGTAGATGTAGATTTGGCTGCTTCTTCTTGAGCAGCAGCTAGCCCTTTTTCAGCATTTATTAGATTTCCTAATACTGGTATTTTGGTTAATCCTTTTAATATACCACCTGTAGCACCTAATTTTTTCTTTTGTTCTTCAACTAATGAATTTTGTTCTTCAAGTTGCTCAATATAATCATCATTAATGGATTTAGCTTTTAAATATTCTTCAACTAATTCTTTTTGAGCGTTAGTTAAACTTAAAGTACCATTAATATGACCTTCTATTAATTCATTAATATTATTAGCTTGTATACCCTGCTGTTTTAAAAGAGTTGTTAATTGTATACCTAATCCTACTTCTTGAGCTTTTCTTTTATTAATTTGATTTTGTATAGCATCAGTTTTTAATGTTCCTGACTGTAGTTGAGTAATATTTGAAGCAATATCATCAGTAATTTTAGCCATTTTATTAAATCTAGATTGTAGATCTTTAGCTGTAGATTGAATTACTGTATCTGCTCCTGATAATGCTTGTTCAAAAATATCTCCAACTTGGCTAGCTATACTACGTAAAGCATCTTCAACAATAGAAGCTGTTTCTTGAGCTTTTCTTCTTATATCATCATTTGGATCAGGTGCGGCCATATTAAATTAAAGTATATATTATAAATATTAATACTTGGGAGCTCTATTAGCTAATTTACCTTTAAAATGGTCTGGTAGTTGAATTTTACCATCACGAATAGCTTTAGTTTGAGATGCTAAATCGCCATCCTCATCCCCATTCTTCTCAATGTAATATTCTTTCATTTTATGGAAAGTAAACTTGCGAAGCCAAATAGGCATGTTATAGACTGTCTCCCAGTCATAACCGCCTTGGCCATGAAAAACTATCTCATGCATTTGAGTAAAAAGATTAACTCTAGATTCTTTAGCTAGCTCAGAGGTCAGGCCAAAAAAAGTTAAGTCCAATTGGAAGATTAGCTTTTGAGTCGCTCCCGTCAGGAAAAAAGGTCAGATCAACGTCTGGCTGCACCTCCCTTACATACTCCCTAAATGCTCTGGAGTCACGAGCTAAAAAATGATTATCAACA
>Ga0214921_10012658_pt1 | contig 10039 bp, 7 predicted proteins | sample LL1505_MetaG_FD_177992 | JGI IMG/M metagenome (GOLD analysis project Ga0214921, IMG submission 177992) | Freshwater microbial communities from Lake Lanier, Atlanta, Georgia, United States - LL-1505 | ecosystem: Environmental > Aquatic > Freshwater > Lake | place: USA: Georgia | collected 2015-05-28
AATACAGCGCGTTGTCGATGCCGCGCAGCGACAAGGTTGGGCCCCATTCGTCGAGCTCGGCCGTGTGGTTGTAGACCACATCGAGCACCACTTCCAGCCCGGCACCGTGCAGGGCGTCGACCATGGCACGGAACTCGGCGCGGGCATCGCTGGCCGGGCCCTCACTGGCGTAGCGCGCCTCGGGCGCACTCCAGCCCACCGGGCTGTAACCCCAGTAGTTGCTCAAGCCCAGCGCCTGCAGCCGCGCCTCATCGGCGCGGTGCGCCACCGGCATCAGGCAGACCGTGGTCACGCCCAGAGACTGGAGGTGAGCCAGCACCGCCGGGTGCGCCAGGCCGGCATAGCGGCCGCGCTGGCTTGCGGGCACCTCCGGGTGCAGCGCCGTAAAGCCCTTGACGTGCAGCTCGTAAATCACGCGCTGGGCTGGATCGAGCAGAGGTTGGGGGGCAGCGGGCGGGGCCAAATCCGCCACGACCCGCGCCTTGAGCGCCGTGGCGGCGTTGTCGCGCGGGTCCGGCAGATCGCCCGCGGGACTCCGGGAGTCGTGCCCCAGATGCAGGTCGTCGCCGCAGTAGTGGCCCAGCACCGCACGGGCGGCTGGGTCGAGCAGCAGTTTGGCAGGATTGAACCGGTGTCCCTCATGCGGCGCCCAGGGGCCATGCACACGCCAGCCGTAGACCAGGCCAGCCCCTATGCCCGGCCCCAGCGGCAGAGCGCCGCGCCACACGCCTTGCTGCGGTTCCGGCATGGAAAGGCGCGCGGTCTCGCGCTCGCCAGCTGCATCAAACAGACACAGGTCCACGGCCGTGGCATGAGGGGCGGCCAGCGCAAAATCGATGCGGTCGCGCCCCAGTTCAGCGCCCAAGGTTGCGCCCTGGCCTGGCAGCAGGGCCAGTGCACCAGACAGGTTCGCGGTGGCAGTCATGCCACCGGCTGCAGCACGATGCATGCCAGCGGTGGCAGGTCCAGGCACAGGGACTGCGGCCGCTGCTGCCACGGCAAGGGCTCGGTGACGCCAGCAGAGCTGGACACACCGCTGCCGCCGTACACGGCCTGATCGGTGTTGAGCAACTCTCCCCAGGGTCCGGGGTGAGGCACTCCGACCCGGTAGCGCCAGCGCGGCACCGGCGTGAGGTTGCACACCACCACCAGCGCACGGCCGTCGCGGGCGCGCCGCTCAAAGGCCAGCACCGACTGCGCCGCATCATCGTGGCTGAGCCAGGCAAAACCGGCAGCCTCGGTGTCGAGCTGGTGCAGCGCGGTATGGCCTCGGTAAACCAGGTTCAGGTCGCGCACCAGTCGCTGGATGCCCAAGTGACCGGGCTGGCCCAGCAGATCCCAGTCCAGCGCAAGGTCATGGTTCCACTCGCTGGTCTGTGCGAACTCGCAGCCCATGAACATCAGCTTTTTGCCAGGGTGGGTGAACATGAGCCCATAGCAGGCGCGCAGGTTGGCCAGCTGCTGCCAGCGGTCACCGGGCATCTTGGCCAGCATGGCGCCTTTGCCATGCACGACTTCATCGTGCGACAGCGGTAGCACGAAATTTTCGTCAAACGCATAGACCAGGCTGAAGGTGATGTCGCCCTGGTGGTGTTGCCGGTGCACCGGGTCCAGCGCCATGTAGGCCAGGGTGTCGTGCATCCAGCCCATGTTCCACTTGTAATGGAAGCCAAGCCCGCCGCCCTGCAGGTCGGCGCTGGGGGGGCGGCTCACGCCGGGAAAGGCGGTGGATTCTTCGGCCAGGGTGATGGCGCCGGGCCGCTCCACACCCACGGTATGGTTCATCAGCCGCAAGAAGGCGATGGCCTCCAGGTTCTCGCGGCCGCCATGCCGGTTGGGCAGCCACTGGCCCTCGGCCCGGCTGTAGTCGCGGTACAGCATGGAGGCCACGGCGTCCACGCGCAGGCCGTCGATGCCGAAATGCTCCAGCCAGTACAGCGCGTTACCCACCAAAAAATTGCGCACCTCGGTGCGGCCAAAGTTGTAAATCAGCGTGTTCCAGTCCTGGTGGAAACCCTCGCGCGGGTCGGCGTACTCGTACAGTGCCGTGCCGTCAAAGCGCGTCAGGCCATGCGCGTCCGAAGGAAAGTGCGCAGGCACCCAGTCCAGGATGACGCCCAGACCGGCCGCGTGGGCCGCCTCGACAAAGTGTCGGAAGTCCTCGGGCGTGCCGAACCGCGCGGTGGGCGCATACAGGCCCACCGGCTGGTAGCCCCAGGAGCCGTCAAAAGGGTGCTCGCTGACGGGCATGAGCTCCAGGTGGGTAAAGCCCATATCGCGGGCGTAAGGCACCAGGGTGGCTGCCAGCTCACGGTAGCTCAGCCAACGCCAGCCATCGGCCTTGCGCCAGGACCCCAGGTGCACCTCGTAAATGCTGATGGGCTGGTCAAAACCGTTGGCGCGCGCCCGCTCCGGCGGCATGGCGCTGACTGGCGGCAAACCCTGCACGATGCTGGCCGTGCCGGGCCGCAGCTCAGACCGGAAGGCAAAGGGATCGGCCTTGAGCAGCAGCTCACCGGATAAGGTGCGGATTTCAAACTTGTAGAGTTCTCCCACGCCGAGGCCGGGCACAAACAGCTCCCAGATGCCGCATTCGCGCCGCAAGCGCATGGGGTGGCGGCGGCCGTCCCATCCGTTGAAGGGCCCCACCACCGACACACGCTGGGCGTTCGGGGCCCAGACAGCGAAGCTGACCCCGGCCACCGATTGCAGGTCGCGTGGATGGGCGCCGAGGCACTGGTGCGGTCGGCGATGCGTGCCCTCGGCCAGCAGCCAGGCGTCAAGCTCGCCCAGCACCAGGCCGAAGCGGTAGGGGTCTTCCATCAGCACCGGCGCCGGGAGCGCTCGGCCCGGTGGGCCAGGCCACTGCACGCGCAACAGGTAGTCGAAAGGCTGACGCCGCCGGGCCAGTTGGGCGCCGAACACCTCGCTGCCCGCCAGCCGCTGCAGGCCGGCCACACAACGGCCGGTGGCGCGGTCGAGCAGGTCAACGCCGAGCGCGCCGGGCAAGAGCACATGCACCCAAAGCCGCCCATCGCGCGCTTGCATGCCCAGCACGGCGCAGGGGTCGGGATGCCTGGCGCCCATCAGCGCGGCAACATCGTCAGCGTTCAGCATGCGCCGACCCGGTTGGCTGGCCCATTCGGCCGTAACGTTGCGCGAGTTGACGCAGGCGTTGTGCCGTCTCGGAGCCGACCTGGGCCCACTGAAAACGCCAGGCCCAATTGCCCTCCCCTACGCCCGGCCGGTTCATACGGTGTTCGCCGGCGAGGCCGAGCACATCCTGCATCGGGTAGATCGCCATGCCGGCCACGCTGGCGCAGGCGGCATGGATCAGGGACCAGGCGATGTCGTGGTCGTCGCACGCCAGGTAGTCCCGCAGATGCTGGCGGGTCGCCTCAGGCAGGGTCTGCCACCAGCCCAGGCTGGTGTCGTTGTCATGGGTGCCGGTGTAGACCACACTGTCAGCCGTGTACTGGTGGGGCAGATAGCGCGAGCCGGCGTCCTGATCAGGGCTGAATGCGAACTGCAGCACCCGCATACCGGGCAGGCCATGGCGTTGGCGCAGCCCGTCCACCTCGGGCGTGATGACCCCCAGGTCTTCGGCAATGATGGGCAGGGCACCCAGGGCCTGGGTTGCCGCGTGCAACAGCGCGTCCCCTTGGGCGACCACCCAGCGCCCATGGATGGCCGTGGGCTCGTTGGCCGGAATCTCCCAGTAACTCTCAAAACCGCGAAAGTGATCCAGCCGCACCAGGTCGACCAAGGCGCAGGTGCCTTGGATGCGCGCGATCCACCAGCGGTAGTGCTCGGCCGCGTGAGCGGACCAGCGGTACAGTGGGTTGCCCCAGCGCTGGCCGGTGGCGCTGAAGCCGTCGGGCGGCACACCAGCGACCACGGTGGGATGGCCCGCGACATCCAGCTCAAACAGTTCGGGGCGGGCCCAGACGTCAGCGCTTTGGTGGGCAATGAAGATCGGGATGTCCCCCACGAGGCGCACGCCACGGTCGTTGGCATAGACCTTGAGCCCGTGCCACTGCCGAAAAAACACCCACTGGCAGAACTGCCAGAACAGGCAGGCGTCTGCCAGCGCCAACCTGGCCTGCTTCAGGGCCAACGAGTCACGCTGCGCCAGGGGCTGAGGCCATTGGGGCCAAGTCAGGCCCGAGTGCTGCGCCTGCAGGGCCATGAACAGCGCATAGTCGTCCAACCAAGCCGACTGCTGGAGGCAAAAAGCAGTCAGATCCTGGCGATCGGCTGCGCTGGCACGGGCTTCAAACCCTGCGGCTGCCAAGGCCAGGACGCGCATACGGAACGCGATCACGGGCTCAAAATTCACCGTCTGCTCGCTCAGGTCGACAGCTGGCGCCAGCGCGTCGGCGTCCAGCCAGCCCTGCCGGTGCAGGTCGGCCAGGTCAATCAACAAGGGGTTGCCGGCAAAGGCCGAACTGCTCATGTAGGGCGAATTGCCCAAGCCAATGCCGCCGAGCGGCAGCATCTGCCACAGGCTTTGCCCGGCCGCCACCAGCCAGTCGACAAAATGGTAGGCCGACGGCCCCAGGTCGCCGCTGCCGTGCGGGCCGGGCAATGAGGTGGGGTGCAGCAGCACGCCGCTGGCGCGTGGGAATTGCATGGAGGGTCAATAGGCTGCTTGGGTAAGTGTAAGCTCAGGAATCGTGCCAGACGCTGGAGCGGACTGAACTGCAACACTGGGCAGTCCCTCGTTCAGATTGTCATGTGCATCCATTCAGCCTATCCGTGATGGCGCCGGAAATCGCGGAAAATCCGGTCATCCCAACCGCCCCACACGAGAGCGCCTATGAAAAAGATGACTGTACGAGCGCGGCTCACGGCGACCTTCGGCGGATTAACGCTGATCGTTCTGCTTGTCGCCGGGATGTCGATCAACTTGCTCTCAGAGGCGAACGCCCGGTTTGAACGCTATGTCGGGGGTATCAATGCACGGGCGATGATGGCGGCGCGCGTGCGGGCCGCAGTTGATTTGCGGGCGATTTCGGCGCGCAATCTCGTGCTGGTGAGCAAGGATGCCGACAGGGAACTGGAACGGCAAACGGTCCTCAAAGCGCATGCCGACGCCACAGACAGCCTTGCAAAACTCCAGGAAATGGCCAACGCCGCCCAAGTGCCGGAGCAGGTTCGTCAGATGATTGCCGACATGGCAAGCATTGAGAAGGCCTATGCGCCAGTCGCGCTCAGCATCGTTGATTTGGCGCTCAATGGCCAGCGCGATGCAGCGATTCAAAAAATGAACACAGAGTGCCGACCCTTGCTTGCCGCGCTCGTCAAAGCCACCAACGCTTACGCTGACCTCACGGCCTCGCGGGCGCAGAATCAGATTCAAGCCGGTGCCGAGGCCTACGCCTGGCAACGGAACGCACTGCTGGCGACAGGCGCGATTGCGCTGCTGCTGGCTGTGATGGCAGGCGTCACGATCACCCGCAGCTTATGGCGCGAACTCGGCGCTGAGCCGGCTGAATTGCGCGGCATCATGGGCCGTGTGGCGGGTGGTGACCTAACGGCCCAAATCCACTTGCTGCCGGGCGATGAAAGCAGTGTGCTGGCCATGGTTCAGAAGATGCAGGCATCTCTGGTGCAAATCGTTGAGTCTGTCCGGCAGGATGCCGACAGCGTGTCGAGTGCGGCGGCAGAAATTGCCAGCAGCAACCAGGACCTGTCTGCGCGCACCGAGAGCCAGGCCAGCGCTTTGGAGCAAAGCGCCGCGTCCATGGAAGAGTTCAGCGCCACGGTACAACAGAACGCCGGCAACGCCCGCCAAGCCAATCAGCTGGCCCAGAGCGCCAGCAGTGTGGCCGAGCACGGCGGCGAGGTGGTCGGGAAAGTGGTGGAGACTATGCAGGGCATCAACGACAGCTCGCGTCGGATCGCCGACATCATTGGCGTGATCGATGGCATTGCCTTTCAGACCAACATCCTGGCGCTGAATGCGGCGGTGGAGGCGGCACGCGCCGGCGAACAGGGGCGTGGCTTTGCCGTGGTGGCGAGCGAGGTGCGAAGCTTGGCCGGCCGCAGTGCCGAGGCTGCCCGGGAGATCAAGTCATTGATCTCGGCCAGTGTGGAGCGTGTCGGGCAAGGCGCGGCGCTGGTCGATGATGCTGGCAAAACCATGGCCGACATTGTGGCGGGCATCCGGCAGGTGGCGACCATCATTGGCGACATTTCGACGGCCAGCCAGGAGCAAAGCCTAGGCGTGTCGCAGGTTGGCGAAGCGGTCAGTCACATGGATCGGGCCACGCAGCAAAACTCGGCCATGGTCGAAGAGATGGCTGCGGCGGCAACTGACATGTCAGCCAAGGCTCAGCAGCTGGTGCAGACCGTTGCGGTGTTCAAGCTTGCACGCCAGGGTTGACATCCGCAGAGGGCAACCCTGAGTTCGCAACCACAGTGAGCAGATACGGGATCTGCGCGGCATGCGCTATCTGCCGGTTGTGCACAAAGCCTCTTGGTGCAAAGACACAAAGGTCAACTACATCGCCACCTTGACTCGCAGCGCACATCACAAACGCCAACCTTGAAAGCCGACGTGAATCATCTAAGAAATTTGATTTTGGTGCTGGGCGATCAGCTCGATTTAGAGGCTGCGGCTTTTGATGGGTTTGATCCCGCACAAGACGCTGTGTGGATGGCCGAAGCTCACGAGGAGTCCACCCACGTTTGGTCAAGCAAACAGCGTATCACCCTGTTTTTGAGCGCTATGCGTCACTTTGCACAGGCGCTGCGTGACGCAGGCCGACCGCTTCACTACCACCGGCTTGACGACACCGGCGCTGTCGCCGATCTGGACAGCCTTGGAGCCAAGCTGGGGGCCGATTTGGTCGGACTAAAACCAGAGCGCGTGGTGATGACCGCCCCCGGGGACTGGCGCGTGTTCCAGCAACTCAAGGCTCAAGTCGAAGCAGCAGGTCTGAAGCTGGAAGTCCGCGAGGACAGGCACTTTTTTACGACAGTGAGCGAGTTTGCAGCCCACGCCAGCGGGCGCAAGTCTTTGCGGTTGGAGTACTTTTACCGGGAGTTGCGACAACGCCACAACATCCTGATGGATGACGGCAAGCCCGCGGGTGGTCAATGGAATTTTGACGCCGACAACCGCGAAGCCTTTGGCCCCCAAGGCCCTGGCCCAGTACCAGCACGCACGACCTTTCAACCTGACGCCCTCACACAAGAAGTGATTGCACTGGTTAACACCCGCTTCGCCAGCCACCCCGGGATACTGGGGAGCTTTGCCTGGCCAGTTACCCGCAGCCAAGCCTTGCAAGCATTGCAGCGCTTTGTTAACGAACGTCTGCCGCTTTTTGGCCGCTATGAAGATGCCTTGTGGCCCGGCGAGCCCTGGCTGTACCACTCGCACCTGTCCTCAGCCATGAACCTCAAACTGCTCAGTTCACAGGAGGTGGTTCAAGCGGTGGAAGCGGCTTACCGCGCCGGCCATGCGTCACTGCAAAGTGCCGAGGGCTTTATTCGCCAAATCCTGGGATGGCGCGAGTACGTGCGCGGAATTTACTGGATGCAAATGCCCAGCTACATCGAGCGCAATGCCCTCAATGCCAAAGAAGAATTGCCTGCCTGGTTTTGGACCGGCCAGACCGACATGGCCTGCCTGCGCGATGCCATCACGCAGACCCTGGAACACGGCTACGCGCATCACATACAGCGCCTGATGGTCACGGGCCTTTATGCCCTGCTGCTGGGTGTGCGGCCGCAACAGGTTCACAGCTGGTACCTGTCGGTCTATGTGGACGCGGTCGAGTGGGTGGAATTGCCAAATACGCTAGGGATGAGCCAGTATGGCGACGGCGGCCTCATGGCAAGCAAGCCCTACGTGGCGACGGGCAAGTACATCCAGCGCATGGGTGGGCCTTGCAAAGACTGCCGTTACGACCCCGCATTGCGTGAGGGTGAACGCGCCTGTCCTTACACCACGCTGTACTGGGATTTTTTGATGCGGCACGAAACACTGCTGGCCAAGAACCCCCGTATGGCTCTGCAGGTCAAGAACGTGGCGCGAATGACGGACATCCAAAAACAAGCCGTGACGCTTCGTGCCGACGCCATCCGCTGCGGTGAAGTCGGCGTAGCCCAATGACGACACTCGATACGTTCGCGCCCACGCGCCAAGCGGCTCTGGAGCGCCTCAGCGCCGTTCGTCCTGGCGACTATGCGCGCAGCCGAAACGCCATTGAGGGCGCCGTCACTGGCTTGTCACCCTACATCACCCATGGATTGATCAGTCTGACCGAGGTTCTGGCCGGTGTGATCGCCAAGCATCCGCTGGATGTGCAACACAAGTTCGTGTTCGAACTGGGTTGGCGCGAATACTTTCGCCATGTCTGGGCGTTTCAGGGCGACAACATTTTTGAATCTCTGCGCGAGGGCCTGCTGCCGCAGGCAAGCTACTCAGCGCAACTGCCTGCCGATATTCGCCAAGCTGCTTCCGGTGTGCCGGTTATCGATATGGCTGTGCGTACTTTGTACGCCACAGGCTATTTGCACAACCATGCCCGCATGTGGCTGGCCAGCTATGTTGTGCACGTCCGCAAGGTGGACTGGCGGGTTGCCGCAGACTGGCTGTACGGCCACCTGCTCGACGGTGATCTTGCCAGCAACCACCTCAGCTGGCAATGGGTGGCTGGCACCGGCAGCAGCAAGCCTTATCTTTTCAATGCAGACAATGTCGCCCGCTACGCACCTGCCCTTTGGCACAGCCCAGGCACTGTGATCGACCAGTCCTATGAAGGATTGGACAGGCTCGCCCGACAACCCATGCGCAGATCCCACAACGAGCACGCCGCGCCCACCCAAGGCGCGCTGATCGAGCCTCCACTTCTTGCGGAACCGCCCCTCGATCTGGGCTGGACACAGCCTGACGCGGCGGCTGTCGCAGGCCGTGAGGTGTGGCTGGTGCACCCCTGGCGTCTGGGCGATCTGCCCACTTCCTTGCCAGCGAACACGGTCGTGGTGGGCGTGTTTATCACCGACTTTCACCGCGCCTGGCCCTGGAGCGAGCGGCGCTGGCGCTTTGTTGCCAGCCGAATGGCTGAACTTGCTACGCTGCGTTGGCAGGGTGATGCGGCAGCACTCAGTGCAGCGCTGCAAGGCGCCGCCCGAGTGCGCAGTGTGGACGAGCCGCATCTTGCGCCTTGGTTGGCAAGCTTGGCAGTTTGCGAAGCGCAGAGCAGGCTTTTCCCGGCGGTAACCAGGCGCTGCGACTCATTCAGCCAGTGGTGGACACGGGCCTCGCGCGGCTTTGCGACTGCTTCTGATTTGCTAGCGGCCCAACAAGCGCCAGCGTGGTGAACCTAGGAGAACCAGACGATGAACCAGACGACCCAGACCAACTCAAGCCAGTGCACTGCACCACTGACCGTGCTCTACGTAAGCACCCAGCGAACCCCACTATTCAAGAGCGGCATCTTTAAGGAGCATGGTGTCCACTAACAAATAGGTGGACACGTGCACACTAAGCAAATTCAAATACCCGTGGCTGGTCGCCGACGCGGCCGCTACAGCGAAGCCTTCAAAGCGCAAGTTATTACTGCTGCCCGCCAGCCCGGCGTATCGACCGCGGCGGTTGCACTGGCCAACGGATTGAACGCTAACCTGCTGCGCCGCTGGGTTTCAGAGTCCGAGTCACCGCGTGCTGTGGTTCGCGCCAATTTGGCAGGCGCCACACCTGCCCAGCCGCCCTTTGTCGCCCTGCAAATGACCCCCCGCAGCCAGGCACCCGAAGGCCTCATCCACATCGAACTCCAGCGCGCAGGCACCACGGTACGCATCCAATGGCCAGTGAGTGCGGCCCGCGAATGCGCTGGCTGGGTCCGTGAAGTCCTTGCATGATCCGCATCGACGCCATCTGGCTGGCCACAACCCCCATGGACATGCGCGGCGGATTTGACAGCGCCTTGGCACGGGTGGTCCACGTCTTTGGTGCCGCCCACCCCCCCACCGCTTACCTGTTTGCCAACCAGCGCGCCAACCGCGTCAAAGTCCTGGTGCCTGACGG
>Ga0214921_10012660_pt1 | contig 10037 bp, 10 predicted proteins | sample LL1505_MetaG_FD_177992 | JGI IMG/M metagenome (GOLD analysis project Ga0214921, IMG submission 177992) | Freshwater microbial communities from Lake Lanier, Atlanta, Georgia, United States - LL-1505 | ecosystem: Environmental > Aquatic > Freshwater > Lake | place: USA: Georgia | collected...
GCACCTATTAAATAATGGTTTACAGGCGGCTTTAGTCTCCTTTGGCTCCGGATTGCTGATCATCTTTGTCATTACCCTTTTCAACTCCACCATCAAAGAGGGAATCAAAAACCTACGTACAGCGGTAGCAAATAAAGAGATTGCACGCTGGAAGCTGTTTGCTGGCGCACTGGGTGGAAGCTTTGTTGCGATTCAAACTCAGATCGTTCCTTTGATTGGTGTGGCCATCTACTCTGTCGCATCCATTGCAGGTCAAACAGCGATGTCACTAGTTGTAGATCGCATCGGTTTAACAGGTGGCGGTAAGAAGTTAATCTCACCAAGACGAGTATTAGCAGCGATTTTAACGGTTCTAGCGGTGCTGGTTTCTGTCTGGGATCGTATCGATGCTAATGACCTTTCAATGTTTGCTGTGACCGCGGGCGGAATCGCGGGTGCGATTGTTGGTATTCAGCGTGCTTTAAATGGCCAAATCAATGAGTACTCGCACCAAAGTTTTACAACATCATTACTTAACTTTATAACCGGAACCTCTTTCCTACTTATTTTGATTGTTGCAGGAATAATTCTTGGCAGAAATGAACTATCACCATTACCAAGTGGTCCATGGTGGATCTATACCGGTGGTGTTATCGGAGTTATTTACATCGCCTTTACGTCAACGATTGTTCAGCATTTAGGTGTTTTGACATTCACTTTGTTTAGCGTTGGCGGACAGCTTGTGGGGTCTTTGATTATTGATCTTGTTTCACCAACAGATGGAGTGAGCGTTAGTGCTTACTTGGTAACTGGAATTGTTATGACCTACACAGGTGTTATCGCCGGTGGCGTAGGTAGCTCACGAGTGAAGAAACCACAGAAGCTGTAATAAAGAAAGCAGCAATTGCGTAAGAAGAAGTCTTTACCCATGGCAAAGTTGCCGCATAGTAACCAGCCAAAGTAATTCCAACACCCCAGAGCAAAGCACCTAAGGCGTTGGCTGATAAGAATTTGTAGTAATTCATCATTGATGCACCGGCAATTGGTGGAACAAAGGTTCTAATCCATGGGAAGAAGCGTGCAGCAACTACCGCCCACCAACCGGTTTGCTCATAAAAACGTTCTGAACGCTCAATCATCTTTTGGATTCGTGGCCCTTTGTGTTTCTCAAGGTACGGCCGGCCAATAACTCGCCCCAAAACAAAGCCAACCTGATCACCAAAGAAGGCTGCCAAGAAAATAACCGTTACTAGAACAAGAATATTTACTTCTCCGTGTGCGGCTGCAACTAAACCTGCGCTAAAGAGAATTGAGTCTCCAGGAAGGAAAAAGCCAAGAAGTACGCCGGTTTCAACAAAGACAATTGCCCCGATTAGTAGGTACAAAATAAAGGGGGAGATTGATGCAAACCGCTCATCAAAGGATGCAGCTAATTCGATCACACTGACTTCTTAACCGCCGCCGCTACCGCTTTAACTACATTGGCGTCAAAGACGCTCGGCACAATAAAGGAGGCATTGAGCTGCTCAGGAGATACGCAATCTGCAATTGCTTCAGCAGCTGCAACAAGCATCTCATCTGAAATCTTGTGGGCGTTTGCATCTAGTAATCCGCGGAAGATTCCGGGGAAGGCCAACACATTGTTAATCTGATTTGGTTGATCGCTGCGACCAGTTGCAACCACTGCTGCGTACTTGCGTGAAATAACAGGATCGATCTCGGGATCTGGGTTAGCTAAGGTAAAGATAATTGATTTAGCAGCCATCGATGCAACATCTGCTTCAGTCAAAACATTAGGTGCGCTGACACCAATAAAGATGTCGGCATCCTTCATCGCCTCTGAAATACTGCCGCGGAAATCAGTTGGATTGCAGTTATCGATAAACCAGGTGCGCATCTCATCACTTAGGGTCGGTGTTGATTTACAGATAACACCATCTTTGTCATAACCGATGATGTTTACCGCACCGCTGCGAACCAATAAACGAGCAATTGCCGTTCCTGCAGCACCTGCACCACTAAGAACAATCTTTGTATCCTTCAAATCCTTTTTAACCAAACGAAGTGCATTACGAAGAGCGGCAAGAACCACAATTGCGGTTCCATGTTGATCATCATGGAAAACTGGAATATCAAGAAGCTCGCGCAGGCGACGTTCTACTTCAAAGCAACGCGGAGCAGAGATATCTTCAAGGTTGATTCCACCGTAAACAGGTGCGATCAACTGAACTGTACGAACTATTTCATCTACATCTTGGGTATCTAGACAGACCGGCCAAGCATCAACATCGGCAAAACGCTTGAACAATGCAGCCTTTCCCTCCATCACTGGAAGAGCAGCGGCGGGGCCTATATTTCCAAGGCCCAGAACAGCTGATCCATCGGTAACAACAGCGACTGTATTGCGCTTAATTGTGAGGCGACGTGCATCGGAAGGGTCGGCTGCGATCGCCTGACAGATGCGAGCTACACCAGGTGTGTATGCGCGAGATAAGTCATCACGAGTTTTTAATGGCACTTTTGATGCAATTTCAATCTTGCCGCCAAGGTGAAGCAAGAAGGTTCTATCACTTACCTTGCGAACTGTTAATTCTGGGTTGGCAGAGATAGCAGCCGTAATTTCATCGGCATGATCTGAATCGATAGTGTCGCAGGTGATATCAATGACAACGCGCTCAAGCAAAGATTCAACAACATCTAGCGCAGTAATGGTTGCACCAGCACCGGTGATGACAGTTGTTGCTAGTGCTACAGGTTGTGAAGCAGGAGAACCTTCGATACGGATAGTGATTCCGTATCCAGGTGAGGTTGATGCCATTTAGACAACTCCGTATAAGCGATCACCGGCATCGCCTAGGCCTGGGACGATGTAACCGTGTTCATTTAACTTCTCATCAAGAGCACCAGTCACGATTGTGATTGGCACCTTGCTGTTTGCAAACTCTTTTTCAACTGCGGCAATTCCCTCGGGTGCTGACAAGATACACACCGCGGTAATTTCTGTAGCGCCAAGATCGATCAGGTAATGAAAAGCCATTATCAAAGTTCCGCCAGTTGCAAGCATTGGATCTAAAACAAAAACCTGTCGACCAGAAAGACCATCTGGAAGACGGTTTGCATAAGTGCTTGCTTCCAAAGTTTTTTCATCACGAACCATGCCAAGGAAGCCGACTTCAGCTGTTGGAATCAACTTACTCATTCCTTCAAGCATTCCAAGACCAGCGCGCAAAATTGGCACAACCACTGGACGTGGTTCCGCCAGCTTGACTCCGACCGTCTTTGTCACAGGAGTTGTAATTTCAACTTGGTGTGTTCGCACATCACGAGTGGCTTCATACGCCAGCAGCGTCACAAGCTCTTCAACTAGACGGCGGAAGGTAGGTGAATCGGTGCGTTCGTCGCGCAAAACCGTCAATTTGTGGTTGATAAGAGGGTGATTGGCAACGTGTACTTTCATAGGCCTTACCTTACAGGGGTTTTAATCTTTTCCAATGAGTGAAAGTATGCACCCATGTCCGATTTCGAAGAAGAGCTCGTTGAAGAGATTGAATCCTTCGACGATATCCGCGACGAAGTGCGCGACCTCACAAGTGAAATGGATTTTGCCGTTGCCGCGTGGCACGAAGATGGCCGATGGACCTTGGCTACTTTGCCCGATCCTTATGACATTGCTCAAATAATTACCAGACTAAAGTCACAACAAACAAATGGTGGATCGATCGCCTTGATTTCAATTGACGAAGAGTTTTTTATATTAATCCGGGTACTAGGTTCACACATTTCACTTTTCCTTAGTGATGCAACCGCCGCCTTAGATTATCCAGTCGCAGAAGAGTTGTTAGAGATTGCAGACATTCCAATGCCAGAAGATGATGAAGAACCTGGTCCAGTGGGACATATCGGAATTCTTAATGATCTTGGCTTAAGTGAAATGGAAATAACCGCACTATGTGAAGATGAAGAGTTATTTCCAGATGAGCAGCTAGAAGCGATTGCTGCACGTCTTGGATTTGGAGAAGAGTTTTCGGAGCTTTTGGATCTGTGAACGATCTTGAAATGATGCGTGTTGCTCTCAATGAAGCACGCAAGGCAGTTGCAAGTGGTGATATTCCAGTCGGTGCCGCGATTTTTAATGCAGATGGTGAGTTAATAGCAGTTGGTCATAATGAACGCGAACTTCATAATGATCCAACGTCGCATGCTGAAATTGTTGTAATCCGTAAAGCTGCAGAAAAACTAGGAGATTGGCATTTAACTGATCACACTCTTGCTGTGACTCTTGAACCATGTGTAATGTGTGCAGGTGCGATCGCGCAATCTCGTTTGCAAACAGTTGTATTTGGCGCGTGGGATGAAAAAGCAGGTGCCGTTGGCTCGGTGTGGGAATTATTACGAGATCCTAGAAGCACCTTTAGAACGGAAGTCCGTACTGGAGTTCTTAGCGAAGAATGCAGCGAATTGATTACGAGCTTTATACAAGAAGTTCGTAAGAAGGATTAAGAATCACCATAGCTCCTTCTTCTTCTCCAACCATGCCTTCAGCGCGTAGTTGAGAGCCAACTTCAAGTCCTGCAATCTCACGACGACCCAAGAAATGCAATGAAACCCCTCCAGTCTCATCCCAAATCTCTACTTCTAGAGTTGGCGCAGAGCCACGAGGCGCGGTTTTAATCGATGTAACTCGACCTTGAACCTGTGCGCGCTTGCGCCACTCAATCTTTCCAATCGGTGTCACATTTTCTGCGTAGTGACTAATTGGTTCAATATCTACAGGTGCAACTTTTTGAACTGGTTTAGATGTCACTACAGGCTCAGGTTTAGTTGGAGTGTTAAATAGTGATTTACCAGATGTTATGCGATCAACATCGAAAGGAACAATTGTTGCAACTACACGAGGAAGCTGTGAAATAGGCGCAGCAATATCTTCAGCAGTTTGATCATGAAGTAAACGGCCCAAGAAACCAGAGTATGCGCGACGTGGCAATAGCAGCGTTAATTCAACATCTAATTTCTCTGTCATTCGAATTGAATAATCTAGTGCTGCGTTTGCAAGTCGACGGTCAGGACAGTCGATTAATTCAAGAGTTACATCATCAAGTGCATCTGATTCAGCCCAAGCCTTTTGAATCTGCTCTGCGCGACGATCATCAATCACAAAGTGAACCGCCGATAAGTTGCGCGGCTTCAAACTTCGCGCGTAACGGACCGCACCAACTGTTGCAAGATCTACATTGTCTACAAGAACTGTCACATCATGACGTGCGATTGAAGTTGCACGCTCCTGATGTTGCTTAACAGCTAATGCTTCTTGTTCACGTGTGTACTGACGACGTAAACGTAGGAAAGTTACTACCAAGATTGGAGCTGTTATGAGTACTAACCAGGCTCCTTCTGTAAATTTCACAACGGAGAATATGATTACAACAATCAATGAAACTGTTCCAGCGAGACCGTTGATAAATACCTTTGCACGCCACTGTCCCGTTTTGTTACGAAGTGCATGACGAGTCATTCCAAATCCGGCCAAAGTGAAGCCGGTAAATACTCCAAGTGCGTAGAAGGCAACTAGGTGTTCTACAGATCCTGCGGTGATAAGAACCAGAAGAATTCCACCACCCGCCAAAAGCAAAATTCCATTTGAAAAAGCTAGTCGGTGACCACGCTTGGTTAATTGGCGTGGAAGGTAACCATCGGTAGCAACAAAGTTCACCAAGATAGGGAAGGCGCTATATGTGGTGTTGGCGCCAGCGAACAAGATCAGCATTGTCGCCAACTGCACCATTACGAACATGATCTGACCAACTGCGCCATCGCCCATGATGGTCTTGGCGATTTGGGAGATCACCGTTGGAGTTCCGGATTCGTACGGAACAGCGTGAATCTTGTGGGCAAACCATGAAACACCTAGAACTAAGGTTCCAAGCAAAGTACTCATGATGTACAAAGTTCTGCGGGCATTTACATGCTCTGGAGTCTTAAAGAGGGCCACACCATCTGAAATAGCTTCCAGACCAGTTAGTGAGGAGCCACCATTTGCAAATGCACGTAGCAAGATGAAGATTGCTGCAAAAGTCAGCAAACCCTGCTCTTGTCCAATCTCAACGGCACCAGGCTGATCAACACTTAGTTGAATGAGTGTTCCATTGAACTGTCGGTATAAACCAACTGAGAAAACTATAAACATGCAGCTAACGAAAAAATAAGTTGGTAATGCAAATGCTTTACCGGCTTCTTTCACTCCACGTAGATTTCCATAGGTAAGAATTCCAATAACAACCAAGATCATCGGAATCTTGTAATCATGAAGAGATGGGAAGGTAGAGATAATCGCTGCAACTCCAGCTGCAGATTGAATTGCAACTGTAACGATGTAATCGAGCATCAATGCAACCGCTGCGATCTGAGCAACTACAGGTCCAAAGTTGTCACGCGAAACAATGTAAGCGCCACCTACTTTTGTGTATACATTGATTACATCGCGGTAAGACAAGGTAATTATTACCAAAATAGTTAGTACAACTGCGGTCATTGGCATAAGCAATGCGAATGCTGCTAAACCAAATGCTGGTAGCAGTGCAATCAAAATCTGTTCAGAGCCGTATGCAGAGGATGAAATACAGTCAGAGGATAAAATTCCCAAGGCATAACGCTTGCTGAGACGCTGATGTCCTAACGAGTGGCGGTTAAGCGGATTACCCAGCAAACGTCTCTTGATTGTGTAAAAGAAAGAGTCTTTGAGATGTGCATGATCCTTTAAAACTTCAGGGGCTGGCGCATCATCGGTCCACGACTTAGGCACTTAAAACTCCTCTTTTAATTGCAATTACTGCAACTTAATAAGCATCACTCTACCGCAGAGCACGGTTCTTCACTGTTTTTTACCTAAAGCGTATGCTTCACCCATGCATACACAGTTATATATTGATGGCCGATGGGTTGATGGAGTTGGAAAGCTACCTGTTTACGATCCCAGCGATGGCTCAGTAATCGCCGAGGTTGCTCTTGCCGGAGATGCACAATGTGATGCCGCAATAGCTGCAGCAGATACAGCTGCAAAGGCCTGGGCAAAGACCGCGCCTAGATACCGTTCTGAAATTTTGCGTAAAGCTTTTGAGTTAATGACAGCTGAAAATGAAGCGATCGCAACATTGATTTCTCGTGAAAATGGCAAAGCGATGCCAGATGCACGTGGTGAAGCAACATATGCAGCAGAGTTTTTCCGTTGGTTTGCCGAAGAAACTGTTCGCACACCAGGTGATTTCCGTAAATCACCATCAGGTGACAAGCGCATCCTTGTAACCCATGAACCAATCGGTCTTTCAATTCTTATTACACCGTGGAACTTCCCTGCAGGTATGGCTACTCGAAAGATTGGTCCAGCGGTTGCTGCTGGTTGCACAATGATTTTGAAGCCTGCGGGAGAAACCCCACTAACAGCGATGTACATCGTTGATTTGATGGAGCGCGCAGGATTGCCAAAGGGTGTTCTTAACTTAGTTCTTCCAGAAAAGACTGGACCTGCAATCTCAAGAATGCTTCATGATCCGCGTGTAAAGAACCTTTCATTTACCGGTTCAACTGAAGTTGGACGCATCTTGCTAAAAGAAGCAGCAGATCGCGTAATTCGCTGCTCAATGGAGCTAGGTGGAAATGCACAAGTTGTTATTCACGATGATGCAGATCTTGCAGTAACTATTCCGCAGCTTTCACTTGCAAAGATGCGCAATGGTGGCGCTGCATGTACCTCTGCAAACCGTATCTTCGTACAACGAGGAATCGCAGATAAGTTCATAGCTGAAATGACTAAGTCCATGAGCAGCTATGTAATGGGCCGCGGAACTGAACCAACAACAACTCTTGGTGCATCTGTCTCAATGAAGGAGCGCAATAAGATTGCAGAGCTCGTCGATCAATCAGTCGCAGCAGGCGCAAAGGTTCAGGTCGGTGGAGTTAAGCCAGAAGGCGATGGCGCCTTCTATCCAGCAACGGTTTTGATCGTTGAAAGGGACAACCCAATCCTGCTTCATGAAATCTTTGGTCCAGTTGCACCGATTGTTATTTTTGATACTGATGAAGAAGGTATCGAGATGGCTAATGACACAGATTTTGGTCTTATTAGTTATGTCTTCTCTTCCAACCTGACTCGCGCATTGCGCACAGCAGAGGCGATGGAGTCTGGAATGGTCGCGATCAATAAGGGAGTTATCTCTGATCCAGCTGCGCCATTTGGTGGCGTAAAGCAATCAGGCTTGGGCCGCGAAGGTGGCTTTGATGGAATTCATGAGTTCCTACAAACCAAGTTCATTGGCGTCGAGATCTAATTTCAATTCAAATTGAAGCCGTTAACTAACTAATAAATCCCGCCTCGGTGTGAGCAAACAATTCGATTAGTTGTTCTATTTTTTCATCGTCAGAATCTGGAACTGGAGTTTCACCCGAGTAGCTATTTTCCACGGCTGTAGACGGGTTGGCTTGCCAGGCAAACCTGTTGTCTTTTACTTTATATCGAATTAGATAATTTCCGTTTTGGCGAGAGAATGATCCAGTTTCCAGGAGGATAGCTGCTTGAGATTCATATCTAGAACGCTCGTCTCGCATCAACCTATTGCATTCGGCTATAACAACTGATTCACGAACCTCTTGTTCAGTAGTTAAGAAATTTCGATCGACTGCCATAGAACTAGAGTATCTCAGGTTCCACATTTAATGGGTACTGATTTTTCTGAAAGAACATGTCTTGCAAATTGCCATTTACCGCCAATAAAAGCTTTTGAATACGCAACTCCATACCAAGAAGTATGTTTATTATTTTTACAGAAAACATAAGTATCGAAATTCTCTACACGAGCCCTAGGTGAAGTGACCCCAGGGCTTCTCGTGATTGTCTTAAATACAAAATGATCCAAGGGCAGTCCAGCTTTCCACAATTCAACTGTCAAAGTCACTTTACTTTGCGGCAAATGACAAGTTGAGAAGGCATCAACTTTAACGGCGCGCTTTCCGGTTTTTATCCAGACATCTTTTGAAATATGAGCGTTGCTTACTTCAATGCGGCAAGGCAATTTCGGGGACGCTGGATTTGCGGTTTGAATACTGAAAAAGGTGGTTGCAAATAGAAAAGTTCCACTCGCTATTGTTGAAATTATTAGGGTTTGCATATGCCAAGGATTGCGATACTTGTTGGATGAGCCTCGAGGTTATCCCCAACAGATTTATTAAGTTACTCAATGTAACTTCCTATACTCATCTTGATTAAAAATATTACGCAGCGTAAATAACCCACGCATGCTTTTTTGCGATTAGTTATCCTGAGCTTTCCTAGAAGGGGAAAGTATGAAACTTCCAAAATTAAAATTGGTCACAGACTTTACGGAAGCGGAATGGGTCCAAGAGACTCTCTACCCATGGGATGATCAGTACATAGCCTGTTTGGGAGTTTTTATCCCAGTTGGTTTTGAATCGTATTTGACAATACGTCATGACAACACTGATCCAGAGTTAGGTTCGGTTTCAAGTTTAAATTTTGAGCGACTCACTTTGATGTTGCGTGATTTTACTGAAACGCCTGAAGAGTGTTTTGTGGGAATTTGGAATGGCTTGGGATGGGGATTTGAAGAGTTATATTCGAATTTATTCAGAAATTTTCCTAAACGAAGGGATTTTGATCAATTCTTTAAACTTCCTAATCGCGATTACTACTTATTGCAGTGCGAAATTATCGAGAGCTTAAAGATTGGTCAAATAATTTTCGGTCACCTAGACTTTGAAAAGCCAAATCTGATGTGGCCCCGGGATAAATCATGGTTCGTTTCGAATGAGATTGATTATGACATTACCCTTGTTGGAGGCTCCGAAGAATTGATTCGGGAACTTGAGAACTATCCCTATTTTGTAACCGAGCGGTTTGATCCGACCATTCCCAATTACGGCATCTATCGAGCGGATTGGATGCTTTGACAGCGGAGGATGAGGGATTTGAACCCTCGATAGGTTGCCCTATACACGCTTTCCAAGCGTGCGCACTCGGCCGCTATGCGAATCCTCCCGAGGGGGAGAAC
>Ga0214921_10012661_pt1 | contig 10037 bp, 9 predicted proteins | sample LL1505_MetaG_FD_177992 | JGI IMG/M metagenome (GOLD analysis project Ga0214921, IMG submission 177992) | Freshwater microbial communities from Lake Lanier, Atlanta, Georgia, United States - LL-1505 | ecosystem: Environmental > Aquatic > Freshwater > Lake | place: USA: Georgia | collected 2015-05-28
CCAAACCACCGTTTCCAGACTGACTTGCGCCTCCGCAACCACCGCCACCGCCACCCCAATAGTAGGTAGATACCAAAGAACCTCCTAAGGTAAATTGGCTGACTCCAGTAAGGGCGGTAACCTGTATTCCATTACCACCATTTCCATTACTGGCAGTTTGAGAGTTATTTCCAGCGGCACCAGCACCACCACCACCGCCACCATTATTGGGTGCTCCGGTTCCTCCCGAGAATGATGTAGGAGCTCCTGATGCACCACCATAAGAAGCATTGGTACCGGTGTTATAGTTACCACCACTCCCCCCGTTTGCAGTTACTGTGGTTGAAAGAGGTGTTCCTGCAAACGTAACTTTTGTATTCACACCTGGATTTCCAGGAACTTGTGTGGTGGCGGTTGCAGCGCCTCCATTACCTACCGAAACTGTAATGGTTCCTGAGCCAGTTGCTGTTGTTGTCACGGTACTTGAGGATACTCCACCTGCACCTCCGCCGCCTCCGCCATAGTTAGCACCCGAACCACCTCCACCAACCGCTAATATGTAAATATTACCAGTAGTATTAGCCGTATAATTAATTGTATAAGAATTAGTGGAACTTCCGGAAGCATCAGAAAGTCCAAATGCATAAACATTGTATGTTTTACCTGAAACAGCCACGCTTCCATAAACAATACCATTTCCACTCGCTAAATTATTAGAAAAAGTCGTATAATTCGTACTATTATAAGTAATATAATTAATTGTATTAGAAATTACTGCAGGTAACTTGTAAGATTTGATATGCATTTGTTTATTGACATTCACAATTAAGATTGTCGAGGTAACATTTCCGAGTGTAGACGCCATTATATATTTACTATGATATTATAATAAATAATTCTAAAAGCATCTATAAGATATATATAATGCCGCTAACATTTAGACCAACTCAAACAGGTTATCAATTAGCGTCATATAATCAATTAATACCTACACCTATTACGAATTTTGTTGCAGTTTCTAATGCTGCCGGACAAATTACTCTTACTTGGTCGGGTGGTGTTGGACAAAACGCTCAATACTCTTATGCACTTTCTACAGGAACTATGGTTTTTACTGTGGGATCGAACCCCACTACTCTACAACTCTCCTCAACGAATTCTATAACCACCACGGTTACCTTAACTGTTACGCTTTTAGGAGGCACAACTACTGCCACTGCAACCGTAACTACCAAATCCCCGGGTGTTCAGGCGTTTAATACCATCAATTCGACCGGATCTACTACGGCCGCAGTTACATTATCAATGCCGTCTGGTTATACTAGTGGGACTAGTTGTGGTATTGCCGTAGATTTTGCACAGGCTAAAATGTTATTTGCTTTCTCAGGAAACGCATACTATTCGACATCGTCCGATTCAGGAACCACTTGGACAGCTTTTACAACAATAAACTTAGACACATCCTCTACTAATCGTCACGCGTGTGGTCTACGGAACGACGGACAGTACGGTTATGTCGTTACTGCTCAAAAAACATATACGGTCAATTGGACCGGCGCCGTTCCCACATTTACATCGTTCGATACAACAGTAGCTCCTCTATGTAGAACCGCTGGATATTTTGCAGCGACTATGACCCCTGATGGGCTAACACTAATACTAACGCCTTATCAAGGAACAATCTATTATACGCGATTTTCTGGCAGTGCATTCGCTGCATTTACATCTACCAGTTTAACTACTTCGCGTATGGGAGTCGCTATATCTCCGGATAGTAGCACATTGTTCGTTTCTAATTCTACCGATCAATACACCACTATTACTTGGAATAATAATGTGGGGACGTTTGCTGCATTGGCAAACTCAAACTCTACATCAGGACACGTAGACGACCGCGCGTATATTTTTATCGGTGGTGATTATACCGGCGCAAGTCCTCCCAAATATATACTTGGTGGCAGTGGAATATTACAGTATTTAACTTGGAACCAAGCTACTAAAACCGCTAGCACAACTGCTACCTCGCTCGTTTCTAGTATTACTCCAGATAGTACTAACTCTTACAGTGCGTCAGGCACTCAAGGCAACATTATTTATTACGTCAATGCCTCCAGTATTTATAAACTAACAATAAGTGTAACATAAAATGGAGGATAAAAAAATAGCAAGGCATATTTTTTTATCGTTATGATTTGTCTATCGTAAATATTTATTACACATACAAGCTCTGTGAAGTCAACACATATTTCAATACCAAGTTCTCGATTTGTCGTAATTTATACAACAAATCGAGTTTTCCACCTTCAAAGACATTTTCACAAACATTCTCTAATTCCTTTGCGATCGTAACAACCTTCATCATCGCTTTCGTAAAATCCCCTACCGAAATCCCTTTTTCTGAGATGACAGATTGAATGAAATACTTGCACTCTTGTTCGGTCGCACAGTCGGTCCAGTCCATCGAATACTGGATCATATCAAACATCAATAGTTCGTCATAACGAATTCCAGTGTAGACACCAAGGTCCTGTTCGGCCTTTTCAAAAGTATCTGCCAGCCCCCGCATTTTCCTTACTAGATTGTTCAGGGTCTCGTCAGTGCAACTAGGAATGCTAGCACGAAGCTCCGAAGCAATCTTGACATCTGTGAAACACGAAAAGAGACCAATAAGCTGTTTCGAATCCAACCTGTCAAAATAATCGGCATCCACCAATACTATACTCATAATCAGAGGATGAACCTCAGCCAATGAGGATGCTATTTTCCCCAACATTGTCATCCTTACACCTTCATTATCATCGGTTGCAGTAAACCCCCGGTTCTCTAAAAGATGGCAAATCGAATCAACATTGGTATTGATCCAGGTTTCATTGTGTCCAAGTGACGAATATTCGGTCTTCATTCGATTCAAAAGGATATCTAGTTCTTTGACAGCAACAACATCTTTCAGTAAATTCTTATGATCGTCTTTCAAGGTCGCAATGGCCCGTTCACATTCTTTCCGTTTTTTATTTACACTTGTTTTCAACGTTTCTTCCCAACGTAAATACTGTTGGCATACTTCAAGTGGTGTGGGTTTAAGAAGAATCGATGCCTGTTTTTTCTCGATCTCAGCTTCTAATTCGGCGATTCCTAACTTAAGTCCATTCTGTGCTTTCTCGAGTTCTCCCCTCACCATACTTTTTTCACAAAACGCATAAATATCATCTTTTTTTGATACCCCATTCTTCAGAAGATTAAGAACAAGCCCATACGAAATATGGAATTTGGAGACGAGGGTCTGGGGAACCCCGCCCAAAATTGTTTTATATTCGCCCAAAGTGGGAACTTTAAACAAGTTGTTGCAGTGAACCACGTGACCGACAGTGTCAATGCCGCGGCGACCTGCGCGACCCGCCATTTGTGTATATTCGTGGGCCAATAAATAACGTTCATTCTGCCCGTCGAATTTGGTCAGACTCGTAAAAATCGCGGTACGAATCGGACAATCGAGTCCGATAGCAAACGATTCGGTAGCAAACAATAACTTGATTTTTTTCTGGGCAATGAAGAGTTCGACGATTTCCCGCAAGACCGGAATCATCCCTGAATGGTGAATACCGATACCTTTTTCCAAGAGTCCAACCAAACTCACGTATTCGGGTAGTTGCAAATATTCAGTATAGTTCGGCAACTTGCGTATAATTTGCTCACAGTCTCGCGCAGCGGTGTAGGGGATTTTAGAATCGTCTTCCAAAAGGGGCACCGTGATCTCCTTGGCCATAGCTTCAACATTTTTACGCGAAAATACGAACGCGATCGCGGGGAGCATATCACGGTCCCTCAAAAAGAGGGCGAGTTGATTTAGAGTGTGTTTCCGGTTGATGCGAACCTGATTTTCTTCTAGCATCTTGACATATTTTTTTAGGGTGAGATAGCCAGCGTCGTTGAATTTATTGGTGGCACTTTGCAGAGGAATCAGAGTATTGGTATTGTCCCGGATCTGTTTTTGGACGTCCTTGTCTTTGACGTGTTTGAAGATCGATTCGGTCGTGGTAATGAACCCGTAGTGGGAAAGGGGGACAATACGATGGTTCGTCGAGGCCAAATAGACTTGTTTCGCATCTGGTCCCCTATATCGGTCCTCGATCCACTGAGCGAATCCTTGAGGATTATCGATGGTGGCCGAGAGAGAAACCGTCTGAACCTGGGGCGGAAGAAGTAGGAAGGTTTTTTCCCAGACTTCTCCGCGTTCGCTGTCGTTGATGTAATGGACCTCGTCGAAGATCACAGCACCCAGATCCTGGATATCCAATTGAAAACTCAAGGTTTTTGATGAAGTATTATCAGCTGGTTCATTGGTTTGCATAAACAAATAATTTTGTAGAATTTCGGTCGTCATAATAAGAACATTTGCTTCAGGATTAGTTTTAATGTCGCCCGTAAAAATACCAAAACTAATATGCTGATATTTCTTTGAAAATTCGTAAAACTTCTGATTTGATAACGCCTTAACTGGGCTCGAAAAAATCACCTTTTTCCCTTTTTCTACAAAGTACTGGATGGCGAATTCTGCAGGAAGCGTCTTGCCCGAACCGGTGGGACATGTTAATACAACGTGATTTCCAGTAACGATTCCTTCAATCGCATATTTTTGAAAATGACTGAGGGGATAAGGAAACATATCAAAATATTCCTGATAAGTATCATTATCAGCATAAGTATCAGGGCAAACCTTTACCATTTTAGATTATGTTACGTATAATATGTAATAATCTTTATTCCAGTTTTTAAAATCAATTTTAGAGTTCACCGTCGTATTTACTACCTTTTTTTATATTATCAATTGCCCATAATGGTTGTAAGTTAGTATAATGAAAGCATTTATGTAGATTTTCTTCCTTACTTAAATCGAAACTTGCACAAGGTCTTATATGATCAATATGCCATTCGCCTTGGTTTTCCCAAGTCATTCCTTCGGTGAATTTACTTTCCAAATATATTCTTAGATCTCCCAACGTACAACCTAAATATTCGAGTGTATGTTTTTCTTTTTTAATATTATAATTTTTTAATGACATGTGAACACGTGACCTAAGCACGTTTTTTAAATGAGTATAAGGGTTACATATTTTGCAATTGTTCTTAATTACTTTGTGTTCACACGTTCTTGAACCATTACAATCTGTGCAATTACATCTAATTTTATTATGCTCACAAATATTCTTGCCTCCGCACTTTTTACAAGTATTCTTACTGCAATTATGTTCGCATATTTGACTTCCACTACAATCTTTACACCAATATTTACGCCTTCCGTGTTCACACATTTGATTCCCTCCGCAAGGAACGCATTGGTTCTTATTTCGGCCGTGCTCACATATACTTGATCCACCACAAGGTTTACAAGTGCTTCTTATACGACCGTGTTCGCAAATAGTAGATCCGCCACACAACTTACACAAATTTCTTTGTTTTTTATGTTCACATATTTGACTTCCTCCACAGTCACGACAATTACCTTTGTCTCTTTTATGTTCACATATTTGACTTCCTCCACAATCATTACATCTTTCTTTTCGACGACCGTGTATGCAAATACCAGGACCTTTACAGTCTTGACAATTGTATTTTTTTCGACCGTGCTCGCAGATTTGACTTCCTCCACAAGGCACGCACCCTTCTTTGGCCCGACCGTGTTCGCAGATTTGATTACCTTTACAATCAATACATCTTTCTTTGCGTCGATCGTGTGGACAGATTCGACACCCACCACAATCACGACACGCACTTACTTGTCTACTGTGTTCACATATTTGACTCCCACCACAAGGTCCACACATTACTTCGCGTCGACCGTGTTGGCAAAATAATCCTTTTCCACCCCATATAACAATTTTATCCTTGAAAATATATTTTTCACCTTTAACTCTATCAACCTTTTTAGCAGGTAATGGAAGTCCTATAATTCCACAATACTCTTTAAAAACATCGTCATCCGAAACTTTCAAAAGATTTTCCATCCTTTTTATAACTGAAGAAAATAATTTATATAATTTTTTCAAAATATATAATTATGCCTTAATCTTTTCTTCCGCGGATTTTTTTTCAGATTCCAACCTTTTCTTTTCTTTTTGTTTCAAATAAGCTCTTCTAGCATATTCCTTCAATTTATCTGGGTTTTCCTCGGCCAATTTTTTCAATCCTTCCCTTGCCTTCTCCTTGACAGTCTCCTTATTTTTCTCATAATAATTTTTTCTTGAGTTTGTATAGTTATGCATTAAAGTTTTTAAATGCTCTATTTCTTCTTTGAGTTGGACGTTCTCTCGAATAAGATCATCCATTTTATACTATGTAAACAATAGTTTTTGTTTCTAAATATTTTTTCAAATTCAATAAACGGTCAATTTTCATTAGCGTGACAGAATTTCTTTTAATTTGGCACTTTGGTCCTGTGAATTAAATGCCGAAGACGGATGAATACGATGTTTTACGAGAACCTCATCTACGTTATAAAAAAGTTTGCCATTCTTTCGAAGTTGCAGCCAAAGATCGTAATCCTCGACTCCGTCATAGGCCGAATTCCACCCGTAATTAATAGTGAGCGTTTTCTTGATAAGCGCGCTACTATTAATCATTGGATTCACTGTCATAAAATCAAAGTCGCTTATGTCCCCCACCGGAATCTTCGGAACCGTACCTTCAAGCCTCTCAAAATAAACACACTTGGTCCCTACGATATCGAAACGGTCCATAAAGGGTACCTGTTTCTCAAGTTTCGTAGGCAACCAAATATCGTCGACGTCCAAGATTGCGATCCAATCGTATTTGCAATACTGAATCATAGCATTCAAGGCGTTCGATTTCCCCTTGATCTCAAACATATCATACACCCGGATACGAGGGTCCAAGTCCTCATAGTTCTTCGCCATTTTATATACCATCGATCCCTCTAAGTGGCCGTTGATACCAATAATAAGCTCCCAATCTTTATAGGATTGATCGAGAACAGATGTTACAGACTCGTCAATATACTCGATTCCATTATAAATAGGTATCAAAATACTAATCATTTGCTTATTTACACCGATTCTATTTATATTTTTATTGTAAAAGATATATAAAGATATTCAGGGCAGAAATATCATTTAATGGGGAATAGATTTTTAGAAAAGCACGGAGAACCAGAGACAGAGGATAGCATCTTTGAAAATAATAAAAATCCGTTGACCTTTTCTGCCGAGGATGAGATACATCAGAACGAAATAAAAAGTTCTCCAGTTACGGTTGTAACAATGTTTTTTAATTTAAAGAATTTACCAGATAACACTAAAGAGACGCGGCCAATGCAATTTTACATTGACAACTGTGTTCACGTCTTAAGACTACCTTATCCTATGGTTCTTTTTTGTGACGAAACAACCCACGAACTGTTGAAAGAGATTCGCGACCGGGAGACAAACAATAGATATCCGACAAAATATATTATTAAGAACATACAAGATTACGAATTTTTCCAGAACAGCTGGCATATCATTGAAGACAACCGTAGAAAAAACGGTCACCCAGCAGACCGCCGCAACACATCCTCCTACTTCTTGACGTGTATGTTTAAGATGTTATCATTATCCATTGCCCATAAAATGAACTATTTTGGCTCGACACATTACGCTTGGGTAGATATTGGTTGTAACCATATTGTCCGGGATTTCCCTAAGAATTATAGAACGATGTTGGACAATCCACAACCTCGAGTGCGTGTTTGTTATATTCATTACCGCGGTAAAGAAGAAGTCTCTGATATGAAACGGTTTATGGATCAATGTGGACCTTGTAGCCTTGCGGCAACTACCTTTACTGTAGAGGCTGATTACGTCCAGCGTTTCTATACATCAATGTTCTCCATTTTTTATGAAAAATTGTTTCGGGGAGTGGGACATTCAGATGAGACAGTTATGGCCTTTTGTTATGACCGTTATCCGGAATTATTTAATATTTATCACGGGGATTATTATTCGGTGTTTACAAATTATTTGAAACCGGTTGAAGATATTGACAGTATTATTAATTTTTTTATTTGGAGCGCCTTAAATTGCGGACGTCGTGACTTGGCCAAGGATGCTGCCGAGAAAATTTTGAATGCCAACGAGAACTTGGACGACGGCAGGAAGAATTTTTTACGATCAATATAGGGAAATAGGGAAACCAAGGTTTCCCCTATGACCCCTTCCTTTACATCTAAGGTTTCCCTCAATCGCCCACCGCGTAGCTTGGGCGATCCAGGTTGAGGGCCCGAAGGGCCCTCTGACCCCTATGACCCCTTCATCACAGTAAAAAACGTTGAAATTGAAACCAATTATCGTATCGAGGATCCTCCTCTCGTATCAGTGCAAACCGTGATAAATTAGACAACACCCCGTCAGCAACGATGATCTGGTCATCCTTCACCAACCGTCCATTATCAAAATACCTTTTTAATAGAGAATAATAGGTGTCGTGCCACCATTCTAGGTTCTCTTCAGTTCCTAAAAAAAATCCTCCGGCAATCGAAATTTGACCGTCCGGAATAGGAATTATAGGAAGACCTACCAAATTTCGCTCTTGAACCAGTTGTGACAATTGATTCATATATCGCATATTATTATTCACACAGGCATAATAGATCTTATTTTTCTGTAATTTGCTCATCGATTCTTGAGAGGGCCATCCTTTTAATTCGGTCAACACCGTGTCGTTTTCGCGTCCTCGAAAGTAACCGATATCACACCACCCGTACCACTCACTGTCAAAATAGCGCTCTCGAATAGTTTCCTGGACAAAATGAAGCTTTTCGGACCACAGCATACTCAGTTTCCAATCGGTTCTCTCATTTAACAAATAGTTCTCCCGATGATTTCGAATCCAATCGTCTCTAAGACCAAAGGTCGAGAACTTTTCAGCTGGTTTAATAATCGCCATTATTCGGTCATTATTAAGGTAAGGTTCAATATATCTATAGCTCGAAACATCGCAATAGACTACCAAATTATAATTGTTGACATTGGATAACATATTGCCGATCCATTTCTCGTAAACAGACGGATCAAATTTTGCTTTGAAAATATACCAGCACGTAGAGAACGTTACCGTCATTCATATATTATTATCAACATTTTTATGTCATTTTTTTATCTGTATAGTAAAATGGAATTATCAAACCAAAATAATATTATGGGATTACCACAATACTTATATTATGGACAGAATGAACGTGTGGACGAATTAAACGATCGTATGCAAACCCGTCATTTTGCCGACAGTCCTCTCCAACCTAACTTTGATCCCCGTCCGGTTCCTACGAAATATGCCCTCTTTCCTATCATCAATCGCCGAACCCCACTCAAAGAACCGGTGGTTCCTTATTTAGACTATAATTTATCGGCCAATTTTAATCCTGGAACACAAAAAGCGCCACCCTCGGGTTACTTTAATAATATAGACATTGAGAACCAGTTACGTAACCAATTCTTTTCTATACAACACGGGGCTTATCAAGGAGTTTATGTCCCTTCGTCTAACAGCGATATGTATAAGGTTCCGGTTCCTATGGGTAGCCAGCAGGATGCCCAGCCTTACCCCGATTTATTCGCGCAACCCCAATTCAATACGACTATAAGTCCTGACCTCCACAATATAGGTCAAGATCAGCTTTTTAACCATACTCGCACGCAACTTAGAGGACTTTCATAAAATCATCATTATATACTTATTATGTATATAATGAAAATCGGTGGATTTTCCTGGTTATTTAGTACGTCCAAAAAAAATGCCAAACCCAGTAAAGGTGTCAAAGGAAAAAAAGGAAAAACCCAAAGGAATAGACCCAAAAGCATTATTGTAAAGCAAACTGGGAGTTACAACAATGAACCTGACTGCCAACAAGCTCTAAGAAAATCAAAGAAAAACGGAAAATGTGTTTTGGTAGGAGTGGGGTCCTATGTCGTTGAAACCGAAACTCGTGTCTAACCTTCCTTTTCTACCACCACCTCTTTCGAAACATTTTTTATAATCTTATCACGAGTTTTCTCGTCACCTTGCAG
>Ga0214921_10012662_pt1 | contig 10036 bp, 9 predicted proteins | sample LL1505_MetaG_FD_177992 | JGI IMG/M metagenome (GOLD analysis project Ga0214921, IMG submission 177992) | Freshwater microbial communities from Lake Lanier, Atlanta, Georgia, United States - LL-1505 | ecosystem: Environmental > Aquatic > Freshwater > Lake | place: USA: Georgia | collected 2015-05-28
GTTTATATGATTGGGTTTAGCGCTGGCACTGAAGGTATGGAAGCTACCGACCCTACGGTATCAGGTAACGAGTCTCCGGCTCCGCAGCCTTCCACACAACCGCCGACTCAGCAAGATCCTCAATCAGAACCACAGCCTCTGGTTCCACCACCAGCACCGCAGCCTGGCCCCAAACCAACTCCTCAACCGCAGCCACAACCGCAGCCACAACCGCAGCCGCAGCCTGCTCGATTGCTTGACTGTAACCAGGACTACGGCACGATCCGCCAAGGCGGCCAAGGTGTGTGCCTCAATAAATCATCAAGCTTCTGCTATCGCTATAGTAATGGTGATGTTCAGTATGGACTTGGCTACGTCAGCTGCTCCTCAAGCAACTCGGGAGGTTCTAATCAAAACCCTACCACGCCACCAAACTCTGCGACACTGGACTGTAACCGCGACTTTACGAAAATCCGGTCAGGCGGCCGAGGCGTCTGCGTAAACCGATCATCAGGATTCTGTTACCAGTACTATTCTGGCAATGTTCAATACAATGCGGGCCGCGTCCGGTGCCCATAAGCAGTTAAATTTAAAAAGGACGGCTTTACTGCCGTCCTTTTTTTCTTTTTTAATTGCTCTTAATTGTCTCAAAATTGTTTATTTTTCAGCCTCTTCCCACGGCTTACCATTGACCAGCAGATTTTTGACCTGAGCATGCCCCGCACCTGTTATGGAAATAACAATGGAAGCTTGTTTTCCCCGAACTATTTGATCAAGCATTGCCGCCTTTTCCTCAGGAATATAAAATCTCTCAATCCCGGCTTCAAAACGTAGATGATTACAAGAGCCTTTTATGAATAACGAACATCCGTCAGGCTTGTCTTGCGTGAAGGTTCTATTATCTAAACAAACAAAACCGGGCGCCTCCTCTGGCGTCGCACACAAATTTGCGACGCCATAGTCCACACGATAGACCAAATAATGTCCAGACAATAGATCCCTTGGATCAAAACCTACGATCGGCAATTCTACTTCCCGGCCCATAAAGAGGTTTGAAATTTTGGATGTTGTTAAACCTAACAAAGCGAGAATTGGAATCATAAGTGTGACTAGCAGTATTTTGCGGGATTTAATCATTTTACCATGCCCTCGGCCCAATTCGTGACAGGCAACCGATACTTATTCCACAAGAACCCAAATCCAACGACGACTAGACCTGATACAATCAAACCAAGGCCTGTCAGAGCCAGCCCACCAAGAGCCTGGAAATAAAGCGCCAAAAATCTTAATCCGACGAGAAAAAATATCGCCTGAAACATCGGTCGTCTCCCGATACTTGCACAAAAAACACCTGCCAAACCTAAGGAGACTATCGAAAGCGATGCGGTAATAACATTTGCGTAAAGATAGGCCACCTTCCCACGGTGCATAGAATTAAGCGTTTCGGGCATACCGATCCCCAGAAGTATGACTAACGTTAAAGCAGTCAAAAGAAACTTCTGTGAACGCCTATAGATCGAGCCAGAATAAACCTGAAGGAGGAAGGTCTGGGCTAAAATAAATGGAACCAGACCGGATTCAAGCGATAACTTTAAGCGCCCAAAGTTGCTGGTCCCACCGTCTATTATGGCCACGAAAACCACACCACAAATCACAGAGCTAAGACTAAAAGCCCGGGTGGAGGCTGCCTCAGGAGAAAATCTCCGAAAATTTAGCGCCATTATTGCAAAAACAAATACCAACGCACAAAGCAAGGAAAGCGCACTACCATGAAACATTTTTTCAAAAAGCGGCGAACGCTCAATGAGCGGAAAAGTGGCGGAAGCAAAAATCACAGACCAAATCATAGGAACTAAAATAGCGTTAGCCGCCAGGACTGCAGGAAACGTAATCAAAGACCAGAAAAGAAGCGCCTGTTCAATGGTTCCATTGGAGTGAAAAATTTGTGCTAGCAGTCCAATTGTCGCCATGCAGCCGATAATAAACAACAAAAGAGCTCCTTCGAAGACGGCTTTTTTCTTGGCGTCAAACGCCCATAACACTCCGTAGGCAATCATCGACAGTACCAGGAAATCCGCTCCGAGCTTTATCGCGTCAGGAATTTCGCGCCAATTAGCGGCAATTAACGAAATCACACCCAGACCAATCGTAAAGGCTCCAAGACTTAAAAGCCCCACCATGAACCACGAGGAGCTAGACCTACTCCCTTCATGAGCCAGAATTTTATCTGCCTGTTGCTCCGAGATTAGACCTTGAGAGACCCACGTTTGAATTTTAGTTTCTAGCTTTACCAAGTGACGCCTCACCAAGTTAACGTTAGCCCAGCACCGGCGAACAAACTTTTAAAATTGACTGTAGTCACGGTATCAGGGTTCTCCTCGAGCTGCGATGCGGTAGCTGCCTTACTAAAACTCGTTGAATCACCTGCTGCAAATCCTAGAAGGGCCACTTTTATGGAACCAAGGGCGAATAAATCCCTATATAGGTCAAGACCCACGCGAACACTCGTACTCTTATAGTTCTTGTCGAGTTGAATAACACCCAAGCTATAGCTCGCATATGTCCACATCCTCGCAAGAAAATATGGCGTTCGTTTCTCTACACCAACCTCGGCTCCAAATGTTGGAGCTCGATGCAGTTTAAATTCGAAACCAGGATCACCTAAGGCATCGTTAGGATCCTGTTTTAGAACTAGATTTGTCACACCTAATTTCGGAGTTAAATCAATCCAGTTAAATAGTAGGCCGTTAAATTTTCTGCCAAAACCATACCCAAATTGAATCCTAGACCAACTGAACTCTTGCGAGACTTCGTCCGTAGTATATTTTTGAATTGGAATTAAATCGTAGTTAAATTTAAGACCTTGTAACAATCCACCGCGAAACTCTCCGAACATGCCTACAAGTGGTGCTTTGGCCAAAATTCCGGTTGCCTTGCCAATCGGCTGACCGTAGCGCCCTCCGACGTAAGCAGAGCGCACAACTCCAAAAAGGTTCCGTAAAAAACCACCCACGTCTTGCGTCAACGCAATCTCTAACCGTTTGCGGTCTTCGTCGCGATTTTCTGCTTGTTGGATATAAAAAACACCACTCTTACCTTTGCTGGTTTTCGCTATGAGCGCATCAGAATCTGGCACCGAGATTTTATAGTCTAGAACTGTCGGTTTATCTTCATTCCTTTCGCCCACAGCGAGCACTTTGGGCTGCCAAATACTTTTTGTGCGACCGAGCGAAAAAACTTGAATAGGCGACTCAGGCGCTGGCAACTCCTTCATGATCAGCCCAGGGAGCGTAAGCATAGACTCATTTTTCACCAACTTCTGGTTAACTGTAGATCTAAAAGGCAAGCCCATCGAAAGGTGCGCGGCAATAATAGCAGCTGATTTTTTCCGTGACATCAGGACAATGGGGCTTACTTCCGTTTTCATCTGAAAAACAGATTCACTGGACATTTTCCCCGATGGCTCGACAAAACTAATTTCAAATTTTTTTTGGGAGTCGTCGCCAGTGATTAAAAGTCGCCAAGATCGCGCCCTAGGGGCTGGAGTTTTTACATCTGAAATACAGGAAACTTTATTAAACGGGCCGGTCCCCCACAATCCTTTGTTGCCGGCGAAATGCTTTGCGAATTCCGTACAAGCCGTCTGAAATTTTAATTGCTGGTCGTTGTAAGAATCTTCGCGAGGAAATCCTTCCATCACAATCTCTAGGTCCAGTTGAGATCGTGAGCTCTTATTTGAGGGGGCCGCAGCTTGAGCAAAGACTGGTGATTCACAGAGTAAAAACCCTACCAAAAAAATCCTAGACGAGTAAGCCAAAGACCTTTTGAAACTATCAATGTTAAATCTTAAGTAAATAGACACCTCAGCCAATACCGATGCACAATTTTATTTTTCAATAATCGGCTGGAAAATCAGCAACTTTAGAGCCAAGGACGTCAAACTCATCTGATAAATTAAAGTAAAGGTGGCGCACTTGATTATAACAAAAAACAAGTAACCCATCTTTATGCATTAAATACCTGGACTTTTAGCTTCTGATCGCCGGAAAAACAGAGCTCCCTCTGGGGGGACGGCATTTGGATCCCTGCCTGCTCGAGGGATGTCTTAATGGCTGCTGCGGCGACGTTTGATGCTTCGATTACACGGTCCTTTTCCACCCAAAACTCAACGCCTAATTGGATTGCACTGTCCCCAAATGACTTGAACTGAACTGCTGGTTCCGGCTCTTTCCTAACGACTGACAAACTTTTTATGGCCTCGCTGATCTTAGTCCGTGCAACACCGATATCAGCGGAATAAGACACACCAACTAAGACCTCAACTCTTCTCAGGGGATACCGCGTCACGTTAATAATCTCAGACTTCATGAGCGTTTCGTTCGGAATTCGCACCATCATGTTATCGGGAGTTTTTAAAATGGTTGAGAATAGGCCCATCGTAGATACCTCACCGCTGGTCGACCCAACCCGTATCACGTCACCAATCATAAATGGTCGTTCAATGAGCATAAACATTCCGCTAATCAGGTTAGACATCGTGGTTTGGCTCGCAAATCCTATAGCCACTGACGCAACACCTGCTGCCCCTACAAGCACGCTCAAGTTTATTCCGGCCTCGTTGAGCCCAGTAAGCGCCGAAAGTCCGAAAACTAAATAAAATGCGAATCTTTGGGCCACCATGACCTGATGGGAGTCGAGCCTAGCCATCACCGCACGCGCAATCGCCCGACCTGCGACCTTACCCGCTACGTAGCCAAACATTAATGAAACCAAAATGACTAACGACTTGCTGACTATGCTCGATTTAAATATCTCGAAAAATTCCAATCCCGACAAATTCACTAGAGCCTCCTGGATTCAAAGCCTATTCCGGATTAGATTTGGCGGCACGATTTAATTTCAAAAATATCATTTTTTTGCTGTGGCCGAGGCATGATACCATTCCAATAGCTCAGACTCAAAAAAATAAAGGGAACAACCTTGAGAAGGCTCGTTGAATGCCACTGCGAATTGCCGTTTTTATAATCGTTTTTTACGGACTAAGGCTCGTCGATGCGCCAATCATGAGCGAAACCATCGCCATGGCTGAGCAGACATTTACAAATAGCGTCACATCATCTCAGGCGCAAAAATGCTCAAAACAGTCACAAAAATCCCAAGCAAAAGGCTGTGCTAAAAATCCTGTCAAGAAGCGCGCAAAAAGCAATCGACCTAAAGTAAAGACGCCTCCGAAAGCGCCAGATATGACCAACGATCCGCTACCAGAAAAAGGCGGAGATCGATTCTAACGCGTACTATCTATTAAAAGCGTAAATATAAGATCGGATCAGTGGCCTTCAAAGTCCATGATCCATTGCAGATCGTATCGGGCGAGACGTGTGGTACCCTTAAGTTCTGGCAGATTGATCACAAAGTGGCAGCCAATAACATGGCCGCCCATTTTCTCAACCAATTCAGCTGTTGCATTAGCTGTTCCACCAGTTGCCAACAAATCATCGATTATTAAGCAACGCTCACCGGGAATAATGGCATCTTTGTGAATCTGAATGCAGTCTGAGCCATATTCCAAATCATATTTAATCTCCACTGTCGCCCCAGGCAATTTCCCTTTTTTGCGAGCCAAAACCAAGCCGCAACCCAAGCGATCTGCGATCGCTGCTCCAAAAATAAAACCTCTCGACTCAATTGCAACAATCTTTTGGGGCTTTAACTTAAACGCATATTCCGAGAGAATATCGGTAGTCTTCTTGACACCCCACCCATCAAGGATAAGTGTCGTTATGTCGCGAAACATGATGCCCTTCTTCGGAAAATCAGGAATCGTCCTCACTAATTTTTTTAGTTTTAAAAGTTCCTGGTCCATCCCCAAACCTCCAAGGTCAGAAGCAACTGTTTCATCTATGCATAAATAGGGCTCGTTTTTGACAGAAAAACTTAGTCCAAACAAGGGATTTGTAAAAACAACCCCTCGATTTGACGAAAAAATATCAAAAAAGAGTAAAACCTACGCAAATTGAATCTCTACCAAAGATCGCCGTTATCAGACTTAGATGCTTTTTCCTGTTCCGGCTTTACCTGACCATTCACGTCAACCCCACCGTCGTCGGCAGAAGACGACGCTGGCGACTCTGTTTTCTTCCCTGTGTCTTCACCTTTGATGACACGCCCCTCATCGTCTAGAACTTCTTGAGGTTCTTTGGCCAGTTCACCCGGTTTTAGACCTGGAACGAGCTGAGAATTTGCCGGGCCTCCTCCAGCGTCAGGACTTGCCGCAGATTTATCACTAACTTCGATTTTTGTAGGCGCCGCGGGCAACGCAGAGTCTTTAAGCTCAGCTTTAAAGTTAAATGGACTATATAACCTCGCAACATTACCGCGACCGTCTCCAGGAACACGCACAACTGCGCGAACCGTATTTCCTACCGCAAACTCATTTTCAAATGATTCTCCGGTTTTTTCAATATTTGTCGTACCAAAAACCTCCTCGCCACCATCACCGCCATTAAAAATAATCCCCCGGGCCAAATCAACGTTCATGGACGACACATTTCCAGCATACTTAATTGGCCACTCACCACGCTTGACGATTGAAAGATCCAGTTCATCAATTTGATCTCGGTATTTCATGACTTCCATCATTCCTTTGGCATAGTCAATCCATGTTGGAAGCGCTCCAACGGCACCCGTCACTTTGATCGCGCCACGGCGCATCATTTTGTTCAGATCGTAACCGACGTACGATGCAATTGAATGAAAATGCTTAAAATCCATTGGGGCGCCCTTGGCGGGTGGGACCGGGAAAAATCCAGCGAAATAAGCGTTTGTGTAGTCATTAGTCGTACCAGTTTTTCCAAATGCCTGAATCCGAACTTTCTGTGAGTCTTTTGCCGCAACTGGTGTACCTGGAGGGGAACCAGGCGGTGGCTCTGCTAAATCAAGATACAACTCGCCACGCGCCCTTCTACCAGTCCCGTGGGTGACGACTCTTTTTAATATTTCGTGCATTTGTTCTGAATATTCGTTTATAGCTACTGTCGCCTCGCGGCGCTTCGGTTCAAAAACCACCTCGCCCTGACGATCTTCAATGCGACGAATGAAATTTATTTGATTAGGCGGACCTTTTTCATAAAACCGATAGATTTTACCTTCCACAAATGTTTGGTAAATCTTGGCGACTTCAGCGGCTGTTACATCGTTGGTGCCGAGCGGAAACGATTGGACAGGGTCAACTTTACTCGTGACTCCCATTGCCTTAACCATTTCTACTAAATAATTCAGACCTAACGCGATTCTAAAATCATGGTGTTCAAAGTAGCGATTAAGATCATAGGGCACTGAGGCATTCATAACCGACTGATAGTGATCCTCGATACTTTTTTCCAATTTCTGAAATTCCGCGAATGGCAGCGTGCTATTGAGGCGAACTTCCGACTTGACGACGGCCTCGCTCGCCCAAATCGCTTCCACATCCAGTGCATTCAGCGTACGTCCTTGGACACTCGATAGTTTTTCAATGTAATCATAACGCTCTGTGAAGTTTTTCGGACGCTCCCCATCAAGTACCGCCAGAAAACCTAATGCAGGCTTACTGCCTTGAGTTGGTAAAACTCTGAAATGGGACCAAGCGTCGCGCAATTTCGGATCGGAGAGGGCAGCCTCTGCCCCGCGTGTCTGAACTACGGATGCAATCGCATCAAACTCAGAGTCGGCCATTCCTGCAAGCTGTTTCATTCGTTGAAAATTGTTTTTTACTAAGTTTAACCGCATCGCGTTTTCTAGTGGCGGCATATCGCTCGCACCCTGGCGAGTCAGGAGAAGCTGAAGTTCTCCAAGATATCCTTTACCCCACCACATTTTTTCCAGCGTACGAATTGAATCATTGGACCCACGGAATACAAGGTCTGGAATCAGATCGCCCACCGCACGGTCTAGCTGGTATTCCTTCACTCCATCATTATCTAACTGAACGCCCGTAGATTTAGCCACACGGAAGTGAAAATCAGGAGCACTCTCACCTGCGTGCGGAGTCAGGTCCAATTGTGTCATTAAATCCTTGAACTGATCAAAATTCAGCTTATCGACCAAATGGTTTGCCAACGCAACGGAAGCCAAGTTCTCAGACATTGTCCCCGACCAAACCATTGAGGCGTTGCGATACGGGCTAATGTGATCAGGTCGCGGAAAATAAAAACGGGCTTGATAAGGGAATATCTGTCGTTCATTGTCCACAATATCTAAAATATTCCAACCAAGCTGCATTGCAGCGTAGTAAACCACGGATTTAAATACCGAACCTGGTTGTCTGCGTGCAAAAATAGCTCTATTAAAACCGATGGTGTCAAACCCACTAACCGCGACTCGCACCTCACCCTTATCTAGAGCAACAAGGCCGCCGTTAACTTTCGGGCTTTTTTGCATTTCCAATATGGCTTCGTGCTTCTCCGCGTCATATTGCTTCACTTCGACAAAAACAATGTCGCCACGCTTAACGGTCTGCAATAGCTTTTTCAATTGAACTTCAGGTCCTTCTTGATAAGGTAGATCGAGAAGTTTCGCATAGCGTAGTAGCGCCTCGTGTGGAACAACACCCGAACTCAATCCAAATGAAACCAGGACCTCCGAATTTTTCTTGTCCCCGCGGATATCTTCAACTTTGCCATAATAGAACTGGTTCACTTCGAGATCGCGCAATCGGCGGAAGTTCTCTTGCTTTTCTGGTTGGAATCCGCCCAGAATTGTCTCTAGACGGCTTAAATTTCGTCGCATCCCGAGCTGGGCTCTCTCTTGGAGCTTGCAATCAATTGTTGTGAAGACCTTCAAGCCAGCATTATTAAGCTCATCGATCGTTTCCATCCCAAGCTTATCCATGACTTCTTTTTGGCTGACCTGATTGCGAATGAGACTCACCAGAGCCACCTCGCTAGATCTAAAGCTGCCGCGATTAAAAGGCACTGGTCGCTCGGATGCTTCTTTAAACTCTGGGTCCGTTAGCCAACCCTGTTCAAACATGCGTCGAAGAACATAATTTTTGCGATCAAAGGCATTTCGAACAGCAATCTCGCGACGTTCTTTCGTATATTTAAGATACGGGTCGTACTTTGAAGGACCTTTCACACTGCCCGCGATAAACGCCGACTCCACAACATCAAGGTCTTTAACATCCTTGTTGAAATAATATTTCGCCGCAATTCCAATACCTGAACCGTTTCCAGACACATGAAACTGATTCAAATAAAATTCCAAAATCTGCTGTTTGCTATAAAGTTTTTCAAGCTGCAGCGCGGCAATGGCTTCATTCAATTTACGCGCAAGAGAATACTCCCAGCGGTCCATAATATTCTTGACCGTCTGTTGAGTTAATGTCGAGCCACCTCTAAACTTACCAGTCTTAAATCCCTCCGCTACAGCCTTAAATATAGCTTGGGGATCAACGCCGTGATGGTGAAAAAAGTTCTTATCTTCTGCCGCGACCAGCGCATTCACCATGTGCTTTGGGATTTCATCAAAACTCACATAGCGGCGATGCTCGCTATTAAAAAAACTACCAATAGGAGTCTGCTCGTCCAAGCAATAAACGGTAGTTTCCTCGTTGATTCGCGCCATGATTGTAGTTTTTTTGAGGTAAGAGTCGTCACCGAACCATACGCTCGTCAAAATCACAGACGTAACACCAAGTGCTCCGCCAATCCCACCGACGAATATGGTGATAAAAAACCAAGCCACATTATTCAAATATCGATTCTCAAATAGACGCATCCAGCTCACTCCATTGGGCTTATCTAGATGTATATTCTAACATTTCCCCGGGTCAAACGCCTAGCAAGTTGTTGGAATATCAGGCGATTATTGACGCGCCTCACACACTCTTTCACGCGCATCGATTTCGTCGGAGGACCCATAAAAAACAGCGCTTTTATCTTTACGGCCCCTTCTCAGCTCGATATAAGAACCGCCACGGAAAGGCCCATCATGAACTTCCCCAATCTTAAAAATCACGACGGTAGAGAGCTTGACCAAGTTCAACTGACTGGCATGCTGATGAGCTGCGTGATTGGAA
>Ga0214921_10012663_pt1 | contig 10035 bp, 10 predicted proteins | sample LL1505_MetaG_FD_177992 | JGI IMG/M metagenome (GOLD analysis project Ga0214921, IMG submission 177992) | Freshwater microbial communities from Lake Lanier, Atlanta, Georgia, United States - LL-1505 | ecosystem: Environmental > Aquatic > Freshwater > Lake | place: USA: Georgia | collected...
TAAATAAAATTATTAGTGTTCTTAAGGGCTATTTTAGATAGGTTTTGAGTTAAAAAATAATAAAATTGAGTATCTTGATTTAAATCATTTCTTTTAAATTCAGTCTCAATAATATTTAAATTACTGAGAAATTTTTCAAGACTAGCAGTATTCCAGATTTTTAAGATTTTTTTTATTCTATCTTTATCTTTCCAAAAAATAGGAGGCTTATACTTTTCAATTCTTTCGTCTATTGAGAGATTTTTATTATTTTTTTTTATATCAAGTATTTTAATTATGAATGACCTAAGAATAATAATTATTTCTATAAAATTTTTTTCGTAATTAGACATATTGGATATAAATTCATTAATATTTCTCTCATTTTTGGACAACAAAATATCAATAATTTCATCATTCTTTTTTAAATCTACATCCGTACAAATTTCTTCAATTATTTTATCTGTAATTTTTCCTGAATTTTTATATAGATTTAATTTTTCTATTACTTCTTTAATCTTAGATCTTTTTAAAGAAGATGAATTAATAATATTTTCACTTTGAGAATCCGGTAATTGAATATTGTTTATCTGTAGCTGTTGTGCGAGAAATTTTTTTATATCAAATTTGGTCTCTTGATAACACGGAATACAAATGGCTAATTTATCATATTCTCCAAATTGTCTTAGTTTCGAATTTTTTAGAAGTATTTCAGAGTTTAAAATAATAATATTATTATTAATATTATTTTTTATTTTATTAATAATTTCTAGTATTTTGTCAGAACAGTTTTTAATTATTGAAATATTTTTATTATCATCAAATAATGATCCATTAAGATAATAATTAATAATATTTTCTGGATTCTTAACTAAATCTTCTTCAAAAAAAGATTTTGAGATTTTTTTTTCTTCTATAAATTTAGATATAATTTGTTGATTTAAGTCGTTAATTAAATCTTGATTTTCTCCGTACAAAAGAATTACTTTTTCTTTAAAAAAATCCTTTTTTTTTATGCTTATCTCTTGTGATTTTAAGAGCATTTAAACTAATTTAATGAGACTCTAGATTTGAATAAGATATTTTGAATTATAGAATCTAATAATAGTCTTTTTTCATTATTTTTTACCAGAATATTATTTGATAAATTGTCAGTTACAGAGACTCTTTTATCTTTAGTTATAGCGTCTTGGTATATTACAACACCATTTTTATCTTGAAATTGATAGCTTACAGTTAATTTGATTATTTCTTCCGTAGATATTCCTCTTGAATCAACAAGAGAGCTTTCTGCTGTATCATAAATTTGAGCTTTAAATGTATAAGCATTTAAATCCCTTTCGTCTTTTTTAAAATTTAATTTTTGTTCTAGATTAAAAGCTAGGTCCTTATCACCGACAATTTCTGATTTAGAAATAATTACTTGTTTAGGGTTTCCAGTATATATAGGTGAAAAACCACAATGAGCCAAAGTAAATGATATTATAGCAGCTAGAAGAAATTTATTTATCATTAGTAACAATATTAAGCAGTTTATTTTTTATAAAAATCTTTTTTGTTATTATTTTTTCATCTAATATAACTTTAATATTTTTAATTGCTAAGGATTTGCTAAAAATATTTTCCTCACTTTCATTGTTAATAGCGTTGATAATTGCTCTTTTTTTACCATTTATTTGAATTACGACATCAAAATGATCTTTTTTTACATGAATATCTTCAATTTTAGGCCACACTTGTGAACTTAGATTATTTTGTTTTGTAATATTTTCCCAACACTCATTTGCGATGTAAGGAATGAAAGCTGATATAATAATTAAATATTTTTTATAGGCATTAATAATATTCTCTTCATTTAAAGTTTTTTTATCAGTTTCTTCATTAAGATTATTTAAAAAAATATAAAGTTTAGCAACCGCAACATTAATATGAAATTTTTCTATACACTCAGTGATTTCTTTTATTAAGATATTTGTTTTAATTAAAAAACTATTATCAGTTTCTTCTTTTTCTTTTTTATAAATTTTTATTTTTTCACAAACACGCCATATTTTTTGTATGTATTTAAATGCCCCTTGAATACCGCTGTCACTCCATTGAATGTCTCGATCCGGAGGACTATCTGATAAGATGAACCACCTTACAGAATCTGCGCCATAAATTTTAATAATATCATCAGGATCAACAATGTTTTTCTTAGACTTAGACATGGCCTGACTATCCCCTTTTAAAATTTTTTCTTTATTATCCAAAAAATAAGATCCATCTTTTTCAATAACTTCTTTTGGGAAAACCCATTTTCCTTTTTCTGTTTTAAAAGTTGGATGGCAAACCATCCCTTGCGTAAAAAGATTTTCAAAAGGTTCAGAAATTTTTAGTTTAAATTCATCTTGTAGTGCCAAAGTAAAAAATCTTGAATATAGAAGATGCAGTATGGCATGTTCAACGCCACCAATATATTGATCTACTGGCATCCAGTAATTGGCCTCGTCTATATTAAAAGGTTTTTCATTTTCTTTTGGTGAGCAGAAGCGAAGAAAATACCAGGAAGAATCTACAAATGTGTCAAGTGTATCGGTTTCACGAATAGCTTTCATCCCAGTTTCCGGACATTTCGTAAATTTCCATGTAGGATGATTTTCTAATGGATTTCCTGGTTTGTTAAAATCTATATCTTTGGGTAATTCTACAGGCAGATCTTTTTCTGGAACTAAAATAACCTTTCCATCTTCTCTATACATAACTGGAATTGGACATCCCCAATATCTTTGTCTGGATATTCCCCAGTCTTTAAGACGATAAATTATTTTAGAATTTCCTATTCCTTTGCCCTTTATTTTTTCAATCACATGTTTTTTTGCATCTTCAACACTTAGATTATTAAGAAAATCTGAATTAAAAATATAACCATCCTCGGTGTATGCCTCATTATTAATTGTAATAGATTTAGATTTATTAGCACTTACGACAGGAATTATTTCTAGATTATATTTTTTCGCGAATTCTAAATCACGCTGATCATGCGCTGGGCAACCAAATATAGCTCCAGTCCCATAGTCCATAAGTATAAAATTAGCTACATAAATTGGTATTTTTTTATTTAAAAAAGGATGTGATGCAAAAAATGGTGTTTTAAAACCTAATTTTTCATTTTTAGACAATGATGATTCTGTTGCAATATTTTTTAGGGCAATTTCTTTAAAATCTTGAAAATTTTTTTCATTTTTAAAAGATTCAGTAAAAGGATGATTCGGGGCAATAGCAATAAATGAAGCTCCAAATATTGTATCAGGTCGTGTTGTAAAAATTTTAATTTTAGTATTTTCAAAATCAGAAATAAAATCAATCTCGCAACCTAAAGATTTTCCAATCCAATTTTTTTGCATTAACCTTACTTTTTCTGGCCAACCTTTTAAACCATCAAGGGAGTTTAGTAATTGATCGGAATATTTTGTAATATTTAAAAACCATTGGTTTAATTCTTTTTTTTCAACCACTGCTCCAGATCGCCAGCCTTTACCATCAATCACTTGTTCATTTGCAAGGACTGTATTATCTACTGGATCCCAATTAACATAACTTTTTTTTTTATAAGCAATTCCTTTTTTAAAAAGGAGAGAAAACAATATTTGTTGATGTTTGTAGTATAACTCATCGCAGGTAGAAATTTCCTTATCCCAATCAATAGAAAGACCTAGGCGTTTTAATTGCAGTCTCATTGCAGAAATATTTTTTAATGTCCAGTCTTTTGGATGTAAATTATTTTGAATAGCCGCATTCTCCGCAGGTAAACCAAAAGCATCCCAGCCCATAGGATGTAAAACATTGTAACCTGTTAATCTTTTAAAATTGGCAATAACATCTCCCAGAGTATAATTCCTTACATGACCCATATGAATGTTTCCCGAAGGATAGGGAAACATTTCAAGACAATAAAATTTTTTATTTAAATTTTTTTTTGTTCTAAAAATTTTTTCTTTTTCAAAAAAATTTTGCCATTTTTTTTCTACATAAGAAAAATTATATGATTCCATAATTAAAAAATTAGATAGAAAAATATTTATTTAGTATTTTTTTGGTCAGAAATTTTTAAACTTCTAGCTGAGGCTATAATTGTATCTTTGATTTCTTGATTAAAATTATTATTTATTTTTTGGGTTGAGCAATTGTTTTGATTATCGCAAGTTTTTTTATGAACCGTGACTTCTAAAGAATCTGATCTTAGTTCATTATTTAGAAATTTAACCGATACTTTAATTTGTTCCTTGTTATTTTTTTCATCACTATACCAATCATAAATAATGATCCCTCCAGAGTAGTCAGCATTAACTAATGGTAAAAAATCTAGACTTTTTAATGTAGCTCGCCATAGAACATTAGAGGTTGCAAATTCAAAAGTATTTGATTGATTTTTTTTACCAAAATCACCAAATATTCCACCTTGTTTATCCATGTATTGTTGCTGTTTTTTGGTAGCATTCGGCTCAATAAGTATCTTTTCTCCGGTGATAGGATCTGTTTTTGCACAGTTAGTAATAAAAAATAAGAAGAATATTATTAAAAATCTATTTATATCGGATTTTATCATATTTTATAACATTCTTATTTAGTTGCAAAAATACAACAATTAATAAAAAAAATTAGATTTAACACTTTAAAATTTAAATATTTTAATCATAGCTGGTAAAAAATAGCAATAAATTAGAAATAATTTATATTTTAACTAACAACAATAAATAAACAAATGAAAAAAATACTAACAACTACAGCATTAGTAGGCACAACGTTGCTTGCTGGTGTGAACGTGAGCTCTGCTCAAGTTTCTATTACTGGTCAGTTAGATTTGTCATACAAAACATCAAGTTCTGACAATGCCCCAATTAATAGCTATCGTGGCTTTGGTAGAGAATCTCAGATTAACTTTGGTTACAAAGGTAAGTTGAATAACGGCATTGGTTTCAATGCTGGTTTCTCTTGGGAAATTGATGGTAACGAAACTACAGGAAACGCTTCTTGGAGTGAAAATACTTACCTTGATTTCGTAATGGACAAAACTACATTCACAGTGAGTGCAGATCATATCCAAAACCCAGACTTTGAAATCACAAACATTGCTGGCGGTAAAGCCGACATAGACGACGTTGCAAACGGTATCAGAGCTAAAGAACCTCTTGCATCAAGCAGCAAAACAAAAGATGGTAACTCTGCTTACCAAGCTTACGGTTTTGGTTTAATCCAAGACTTTGGCGTTGCTAAAGCTTCTATCTTTTATGCTCCAAACAGAACTACTGGCCTAGCTACTTCAGATCATAGTGGTGGTGCTGGTTATGGAAATAAGTCAGAAGTTGAAGGATCGGCAAATTCACAGTGGGAAGTTATGGTTGATGGTAACTTTGGTGTACAAGGACTAAGAGCTTTTTACTATCAAGGATCTGCTGAATCAGAAAATCCAGGAAGTGCAAGTGCTTCTCATGATTTAGAAGGACAAAAATATGGCTTAAGCTATAATTTTGGTCAGTTCACACTAGCTGCTTCAAAAGCTAAAAATACATCAACAGCAAATGTTGACACAACTACTAATTCTTTAGGAGCTGCTTACGCAGTTAACAAAGATCTTACTCTTAACGTGATTAGAGCAAACACCAGTGGTGGTGGTACTGCAACTACAGAAAGTTTAAAAGGAGTTAACATTGGTTACAATTTAGGACCAGTGACTCTTAATGCTTGGTATGTTGATTCTGCAGACCAAGGTGGAACAGCAGGCTTAGATGGTAAATCATTTATGCTAATTACTACTACTAAATTTTAATTTTTATAATTAAAAATTAGATTTTATAAAAGCCCGTTTATGTTAAAAGTAAACGGGCTTTTTTATTTTAGGGTTTTCCATTAAAGAGATAAAAGCAGCTGATGTCACTTTGGACATTTTTAGTTTTTTTAAGTTATTTAAATTAATTCCACCTAACGCACATAATTTTGTTTTCCAGTTCATTGAAATTAAATTAAATTTATTTAGACCAAGTATTTTATTGGTTGAATATTTTTTATTATAGAACATAGGAGATAACATGATTTCTTTACAATTTTGTTGAATCTTAATTGTGTATTCAAAGGAGTTATGAACCGCTCCTATTATTTTAAAATTATTTTTAATTTGAATTGGTCTAATAAAGTTTCTGTTTGAACTTGATATAAATATTCCATTTGCATTATATTTAAGAGCTAATTGATAGTTATCAGCTATACAGAAGGGTAGTTGATTTTTTTTACAAAAATTTCTTATTTTTTCAATTTCTTTGAAATCTGCTCCCAATCCCTTTTTTGGTCTATAAATTATACATATATTCTTAAATTTAATAATATTTTTAATTATTATTTCATTTAGAGTATTTAAAAAAAAATAAAAATTATTTTTATACATATTGTTATGAAACAATTTATACAAAACTTTAAAAACATTAAAAATCAAATTCACGTTTTAAATTCTAAAGTGACTTTAGTAGCTGTTACTAAAGGTAAGGATATTAATACAATTAAGCCTATTATAGATCTAGGACATAAAGATTTTGGAGAAAACAAAGTTCAAGAGGCTATGCTGAAGTGGAGTGATATTTTGAAAGTTAATAATAATATTAATTTACATTTATTAGGAAAATTACAGTCAAATAAAGCTGAACAAGCATTTAGTTCTTTTAATTTTATTCATTCATTAGATAATGAAAAATTAGCAAAAATTTTTTCGCATTTAGAGAAAAACAGTTCTAGGAAAATAAAATATTTTATTCAAGTTAATATTGGCGATGAAATTCAAAAAAATGGAATAAATATTCAGTTGGTTCCTGAGTTTATTAATTTTTGTAAAAAAGATTTAAAATTAAATATTTTGGGACTCATGTGCATTCCACCAGTAAATGAGTCTCCAATCTTCTATTTTAAAAAATTAAAGGAATTAGCATTAAAAAATAATGTTCAAGAATTAAGCATGGGTATGAGCAATGATTATATTCATGCAATAGAATGTGGCTCAACATTTGTTAGGATTGGCTCTTCTATATTTGGACCAAGATCTAATTAATTTTGATTTTAGTATTTTTTTTAATATTAGAAATTAATTTAATCAAATCTTGTTTTTTTAAAGATATACATCCTTTAGTTTTTTTATAATAACTTTTTGCAACGTGTATAAATATAGCGCTGCCTTTATTTTTTATAATTGGTTTCGTATTGTAACTTAATACCAATATTAGATCGTAAAGATTATCGTCTCTATAAAATTTTTCATGACTAAATTTGGTTGGTAGTTTTATTTGTTTATTGTAAAGAATACTTCTTGGATCATCGCACCATCCCATATCTTTTTTTATTATTATAGTTTTAATTCGCGTGAAAATTTTTTTAACTTTATCTGGTCTATAATAAATTTTAGTTATCTTAAATATTCCTTTAGGTGTTATATTATCGCCTTCTTTTATTTTTTTCTTAATTCCACCTTTCCCTAATGCACAACGAAATTTAAAATTTTTATACTTTAAATATCCAGATTTTTTTACAATAATCATATTAAATGTATTATATATTTATTTATGAATAACATTCACCTTCATATTATTGGTTCGGAAGTTTTTTCTAATTTATTAGATGAATTAGGTTTTAATTCCAGCATTAGTTCTTCTAATAATTTTAAATATAAAAATCAAAGTTTTGTAGTTAGAGTTATATTTGGCGAAAAATTACCCTTAACAGAAGTTAAAAAATATTTTAATCAGGACACACCAACTATTTTTATATTTAGTAATAAAGATTATTTAATAAAAAATAAGTTAAATTTATTAACGTTCCATGTTTCCCTATTTACTCCGATAGAAGTTTTATCTTTTAAAGAAATATTAAATATTTTAGTTACGAAATATAATTTTTTTAAAAAATCTAAAATTTTTATCAGTAATTATGAAATCGACTCTAACCAAAGAGTCATTACGAATAATGGAGTCAAAGTTAAACTTACAGAGAAAGAGTTAGAACTAATTTTAACCTTGAATAAAAACAATGGTTCAGAAAAATCTTTTTTATTAAAGAATATATGGAAGCGTAGTGCAGATTTGGACAGTCACGCTTTTGAGACTCATTTGCATCGATTAAGAAAAAAAATAAATAAATTTTTTAAAGATAGTAAATTTATAGTAGAGAAGAATTCTTTATATTACCTTTCTAAATAAATTATTTATTTATCTATTCTAATCTTGCTCCAATTTTTTGAATTATTTTTGAAGCAAGTATTGATCCTGTTTCTAAACATTTTTTAATATTAGAGCTATCCAAGTATTCTTTTAAAAATCCTGCGGCAAACAAATCTCCGGCACCAGTCAGATCTAGTACTTTATTAACTTTTACGCTATCGCAATTTATAATTTCATTATTTTTAACAGCTATACTTCCATTCTCGCTTCTTGTAATGACTATTAACTTATTAAATTCTTTTAGTTGATTTATAGAATCTAATAAATTTTTTTTATTTGTTAATTCGTTAATTTCATTTTCATTACCAATTAATATATCTAGATCATTTTCAAATAGATCATAAAAGTCTTGCTTATGTCTATTTACACAAAATATATCAGATAGGCTCATTGCAATTTTTATTTTATTTTTTTTTGCAATATTTATTGCATGTTTAAACATTGATTCACTTATTCCTTTGTCCCAAAGATATCCTTCTAAAAAAATTAGTTCATGATCTATAAGATTATTTTCATTGATATCATTAGCTGAAAGATGGGATGATACACCAAGATAGGTGCACATAGTTCTCTCCGAATCCGGAGTAATTAAGATGATAGAAGCTCCTGTAGACAAACCTTCATCTTTTTCAAGATAAGTAAAATTTACATTTATATCTTGAAGACTTTTTTTATAAATCTCTCCAAACTTATCAGAGTTAATTTTTCCAATAAAAGAAGGATTTCCTTTAAGATATGCAATTCCGGACATGCTATTGGCAACAGAGCCGCCTGCTACAACTTTTTCAATTTTAATATTTTTATTAAGATCTTCAAATTCAGATTTGTTAATAAGTTTCATGGAACCTTTAATAAGGTTTCTTTTTATTAAAAATTCATCATCTACTCTTGCAAGTATATCAACTATTGCGTTACCTATGCCTAATATTTTTTTATTCATTTTTTTCCTTTGTATAGGCAAATTTTATTAATTGCACACTTTTTACATAAAGGATTTCTAGATTTGCATATGTATCTTCCGTGCAAAAGTATTAAATGATGAGCTTTTCTTATGTGACTTTGGGGTAATATTTTTAAAAGTTGATTTTCAACTTGCTCTGGGTTTTTACCATTAGAAAGCCCCGTTCTATTGCCAACCCTAAAAACGTGAGTATCTACTGCAATAGTTGGTTTGTTAAATGCGGCGTTTAAGACAACATTGGCTGTTTTTCTGCCAACTCCAGGAAGAAGCATTAGTTCTTCAAACCTGCTTGGAACTTTGCTTTTATGTTTATCTAATAAAATTTTAGATAAGTAATATAAATTTTTAGCCTTATTATTAAATAGCCCTATACTTTTAATAAGATTTTTTATTTTATTTATTCCAAGGTCCACAAAGTGCCTAGGTTTATAATATTTTTTATATATATTTTTAGTAACGTTATTTACATTGACGTCAGTACATTGTGCTGAAAGGACAACTGACGTTAATAAAGTAAATCTGTTTCTATATTTTAAAGAAGTTTTTGGATTTTTTATTGATTTATTTAATAATTTTATAAGCTCAAAAGCTTTATTTTTATTTAGAAGCATTAAAATTATTTAAAGACTTTATAGAACCTATTTCAAGCTAAACATATCTTGCATATTAAATAAGCCCTTATTTTTTTTGTTTATCCATGTAGCAGCATTTAATGCTCCATCTGCAAAGAGCTCTCTTGAAAAAGCAGTATGTTTTAATTCTATATTTTCTATTTTATTATTAAAAAGCACTGAATGCTTGCCAATAGTATTACCTTTTCTTGTAATAAAAAAATTAATTTTATTTTTTTGTAAATTG